>Ga0307515_10023528_pt1 | contig 10788 bp, 6 predicted proteins | sample 17_EM_MG_FD_194513 | JGI IMG/M metagenome (GOLD analysis project Ga0307515, IMG submission 194513) | Populus trichocarpa ectomycorrhiza microbial communities from riparian zone in the Pacific Northwest, United States - 17_EM | ecosystem: Host-associated > Plants > Roots > Unclassified | place...
GTTTGAAAAGTTAATATTATTTTTTTGAATTTATTTTTTTTATTTCATCATTCGATATTTTAAAAAAAAACTTTGTGATTTCTTCGTTTTGTTTTCTATAGATTATTTTGATCTCATAACTTGAATTATGAGTTTGGAGAGTTAACATGTGTTGGCTCAATTCTTTTTATGGGGTCATTTAAAAAAAAAAAATTCGATTATATCCTTCAAAATTTGGTTCTTTTTTGGAATTAATCTTCATTGTTTGTCCTGTTTTGGCTTTTATTGGGCTATCCTATTAGGACAATCCGAGTCGCGGGGTTTGGTCGTTTTACCTGATTTTGATTGTTTTTTTAAGTCCTTTTTGTTTGTTATTTTTTTTTATCGATTTCATCATTCTACAGTTGATTTATTGGGAATTAGGTTTTGTGATTTTTTTTTCATTTGTTTTGTATTGGGTTATCCTTCCCTTATTACCCGGGTTATAAATTTATCATGCTAACTCGAATTGAATCAATTCAATTTTTTTTTTACCCAATTTCATCTTTTCGTATTTAATTGGTTGTGAATTTAACTACATTATTTTTATTATTTTGGAATGTTTTTTAAGATTATGGTGATTATTTTTTTTATTTGATCTATTTATTGTTGTTATTAATTTTTTTTATCCTCAAATTAAAATAAAACCAAATTACTTTACCTGGTTCACAAATTTTTCTTTCTTAAAATGCACTTATAGAGCCTAAATATTTTTTTTTACACAAAAAAATCAATCCAGGCATGGGGCAGAGCACGGGTACATGTATTTAGTCCTTATCTAAAAAATAGAAAAGAAAGAAAGTGAAATTAAGTTTTTTAGGGGGTAACTATAGAAATAGCTTCCACCGAAAATAAAAGGAACTATTTCTGGGCCCATAATACTAACAATGGTGTAAGCCCAAGACTTAAACCCAAGTCAACAGAAAAAAAACCCAGTAGCCTCCTCTTCTCCACTCTCTAGACTGCAGCCGCTGCTGCACACAAAAACAAAAATGAAGAGGCACACAATTTTGCAGAAGCCTTTCACAAATCTCGGAATGCACCACTAAAACCCTTGGTTGAATGGAGGACTCATGTCCAGCGTCATGAGAAAATCATCGTTCGTTATTCCATCATCATCATCAGGTGAGTCCTCATCTCCAATCTTTCACCATCTCAAAAAACCCATCTCTTCCTCTTCCTCTCCTTCTTCTTCAATCGCTTCTCTTCCAGTAGAACCTGACCCACCTGATGATCTCTCCTCGCATCACCTTCTCTCCATCCTCTCCCATCCTAAATGGCAAAGACATCCTTCTTTCCAGAAGCTAATCCCAAATCTGTCCCCTTCCCATGTTTCCTCCCTCTTTAACAACCACCCTGATCTCAACCCCAATATTGCCCTCCAATTCTTCAACTCCTTACCCCTTATAAAACCCGGCTTTAAACACACTGTCAAATCCCACTCTTTTCTTTTAAAAATTTTGATTCCCAATAATTTATTTGGTGTTGGTGAGAAAATCCGCATTTCCATGATTAAAGCTTGCGTTTCTGTCGATGATATTCGTTTTCTGTTAGATTTTTTGAGGCAAATGAATAGAGATGACAACGATATTAAGTTTAAGTTGAGTGTTAGAAGCTATAATGAGTTGTTAATGATGTTGGCGAGGTTTTTGATGATTGATGAAATGAAGAGGGTTTATACTGAAATGTTGAATGATATGATCGTGCCCAATATTTATACATTGAATACGATGGTTAATGCGTATTCCAAGATGGGTAATATAGTAGAGGCTAATTTGTATGTGAGTAAGATTTTCCAGGCGGGTCTGAGCCCAGATAGTTTTACTTATACTTCGTTGATACTGGGGTATTGTAGGAATAATGATGTAAACAGTGCATATAAGGTTTTTAATATGATGCCCAATAAGGGCTGCCGAAGAAATGAGGTTTCATATACCACTATTATTCATGGCCTTTGCGAGGCTGGAAGGATTGATGAGGGTATTAGTTTGTTTAAGAAGATGAGGGAGGATGATTGCTATCCCACTGTACGTACGTATACAGTGATTATTCATGCATTATTTGGAAATGATAGGAATTTGGAAGGGATGGATTTGTTTAATGAAATGAGGGAGAGAAGTTGTGAGCCTAATGTTCATACTTATACTGTGATGGTTGATGCTATGTGTAAAGAAAGAAAGCTTGATGAGAGCAGAAGAATTCTAAATGAGATGATGGAGAAAGGGTTGGTTCCTAGTGTGGTTACCTATAATGCATTGATTAGAGGGTACTGCGAGGAGGGGAGGATAGAGGCTGCACTGGAAATCTTGGGTTTGATGGAATCAAATAATTGTAGGCCAAATGAACGTACATACAATGAGCTGATATGTGGGTTTAGTAAAAGGAAACATGTCCACAAGGCAATGACGTTACTCAGTAAGATGCTTGAGAGTAAGCTAACACCGAGCCTGGTTACATATAATTCATTAATTCATGTGCAGTGTAAAGCAGGTCATTTTGATAGTGCTTATAAATTGCTAGATTTGTTAAAGGAAAACGGTTTGGTTCCTGACCAGTGGACTTATAGTGTTTTTATAGACACCCTTTGTAAATCAAAAAGGATGGAAGAAGCTTGTGATTTGTTCAATTCACTCAAGGAGAAAGGCATAAAGGCAAATGAGGTCATGTACACTGCATTGATTGATGGACATTGCAAAGCTGGGAAAATAGATGAAGCCATTTCTTTGCTAGAGAGAATGCACAGTGAGGACTGCTTGCCAAACTCATCCACCTATAATTCCCTGATATATGGGGTTTGCAAAGAGGGAAAAGTCCAAGAAGGACTGTCAATGGTTGAAAATATGTCAAAGATGGGAGTGAAACCCACAGTTGCTACTTATACCATTCTGATCGAAGAAATGTTGAGAGAAGGTGATTTTGATCATGCTAATAGGGTTTTCAACCAAATGGTTTCCTTTGGACATAAGCCTGATGTATATACTTACACTGCATTTATTCATACATACTGTACCTCAGGGAACGTAAAAGAGGCAGAGGGCATGATGGCCAGGATGATTGAAGCAGGAGTTATGCCTGACTCATTGACTTATACATTGTTAATCAGCGCATATGAACGTTTGGGATTGGCATATGATGCATTCAATGTTCTCAAGCGCATGTTGGATGCTGGTTGCGATCCGTCCCACCGTACGTATTCTTTTTTAATCAGGCATCTGTCGAAGAAAAAACTGATGAAAGAAAACAGCCATTTGGAACAACTTGATCTGGTACAAAGCGTCACCTTTTTTAATGCTGCTGATGTGTGGAAGATAATGCAATTGGAAACGGCTCTAGAGCTTTTTGAGAAAATGATGGAGCATGGTTGTACTCCTGGTGTCAATACTTATGCTAAGCTCATCATAGGAGTTTGCAAAGTGGGGCGCTGGGGAGTGGCCAACAGTTTATTCAACCATATGATTGAAAGAGGATTGGTTCCTAATGAAGATATTTATAATGCACTTCTCAGTTGTTGTTGTGAACTGAGAATGCTTTCATCTGCTGCGAGACTAGTGGAGGCCATGATGGAACATGGTCATTTACCACTTTTAGAGTCTTGCAAGCTGCTTCTATGCGGCCTATATGATGAAGGGGAAAATGAGAAGGCGAAAGCAGTTTTTGTTCATTTGCTTCTCTGTGGGTATAATTATGATGAAGTAGCTTGGAAGATTCTCATTGATGGCCTGCTCAAGAGTGGTCTTGCTGATAGATGTTCTGAACTACTGTCTGTCATGGAAAAAAGGGGTTGTCAAATTGATCCCCTAACATATACGAAGCTAATTGAGGGACTTGATGGGAGTCATGGGACATAAATTTCTGAAATTGCTTCTTGTCTAATAGTTCTTCTCTGGGAAGAAGTCCTTTTCCATTTTGAACATAGAGAATAATGCAAATAGATGCACACCAGATTCGTTTGCCATGCAATCCCCAAATAGTGGACTGTGGGTTTAAGGCTTGAATTGACGAATCTGCAGCAGCCTGTCAATGAAGGAACTGTTGTTTCATGAGAAACACTAACTATTAGATGCAGCAGCTGCACTATGTAAAGAGAGCAAATCTTAGTGACAATAACGAGGCAAGTAACTACTAATCTTCTCTGGTTCTATCTTGACATTTCTTTATGCGGTAATCTTTATTTTGCTGTATTCCAGTTATTTTGTTGTAAATAATTATTCTCAAGCTTTTTTTTTAGGAAAAGCAGTTACTTTATTACAAGGTTAACAGGTGCACCATGGCAGTGGTTCATATTTTGCTCAATCTATTCTTAGATTTCTTCTGACCTTTCTGATGCTTCTGTTAGGTTTCACACTCAAAGCAAATTGGGGAAAGAAACATCCACAAGTTGTCGTGTGCACCTGTATGCTCGTATCAGATCTCTCATACATATACAAAACCTTCATCACAGGTCAAGCTTGTTCAATTAGCATATTGTATATCCCTCTCTTCAATTGCATGTATATTAAGGAATTCGTATGGGTTGAAACAGCATCCATGCTTCTTGCCTGTTCCCTTTAAAATGAGAAAAAGAAATCAAAACCAAAGTTTTAACTTTCTTTTTTACTTTCACATCGTACCTCTGTTTAGGCAATGATAATTTTTCTTTATTTGTTCAGGAAAAATTCCTTCCAAGGACGGATAGAACAAGAGTTGATTGTCTCTTCCCATTGGCCTCATGTTAAATAAAAAGGGCCGAGCATTTAAGCCTTAAATGTTGCTGCCCTGAATGTCTCAAGAAATAACACCCAGCCCAGAAACTGGTTCCTGGAGCATAGGTAAGTTTAGAAGTTCAGCGATGGATTTTATTATTGTCAAATTCGTGTACTTTTTTTTTCATTTTGAAATACTTGATAACTTTTTGCCATGCATGTAGCTTTTTGGCAGCAAGAACTACATTTTATCACAAAGAAATGTAAAATAGGCGGGGAAATACTGTAGCTAAGAATACCATGTATTGGCACAATGTTTTTTTTTTTGGGTCCTTGAAGCATTTTTTATACTGATCATTGATTTTGTTTTAAATTTTATATTTCAACTATTGACTACAATCCATATTAATAATTTGTTTTGATTTGCTTGTAACAAGGATTTTGTGGTTTCAAAAAAGGCTCCCGACTTTAAGTTCACGCTTTATTTAAGAAAATAACATTTAATTTTATTGCTTATAAAATATTGAACCTGCGAGGATTAAATTCAATTTTAGGATCAATTTTATTGCAAAAATGATGACTTTTATTCTTTTTTTTAATGAGGCATGTTTAAATAATTTGGCCTCCAATGTTTTTTTGTTTTTCATTTTTGATCTTTGTTTATTGAGGTTTTATTATTTCGGTCTTACACTTCATTTCTTGGGTTTTGTGAGGAAAGAGATGCTAGAAAATGGAAAGAGAAAGTTATTGGTTGGATATATTCCAGGAACAAAAAGCTGAAATTGATGTCAATATATTTCTTTTGATGAGAGAATTGCAATTGATATGTATTTTTAGCTTTTATATCATTGAAAAAAATAGATCGAGATTGATAAAGATTTTATTTGGTATGATTGTGTTTTGAACTTATTTAGAGGTTTTTTTAGTTGAGAAATTAATTTATTGAGATTTTAAAAGTGTATAGTTATGAAATTTAGCTTGGCCTGACAGGTTGATCTAGGATTTGGGTAACACAGGGCCTTGGCTGAGTTTCTAATAGGCAAAACCTGGGTTTGCAATTGGCTCGATCAAACTCGGGTGACCCACCAATCAACTCGAAACCCGGGTGACTCGGCATAACCAGAGTGAAACTCGACTTTTTTCTTTTATAACATTTTTTAATAATTTCAAAAAAATAAAATTAATTTATGAACACTTAGCTTCACATAATTGTTTTTTAGTCTAAACTCACTTATATTGTTTCTTAACTTTTTGATGTGAGATAGCTATATATAGTCTATATTTACATGAATTGTTTCTTTAACTTTTTGATATAGGATAATTATATTGCGCTTCACGTTTCTTTTTTATATCTTGCATATATTACACTTCATGCTTTATATTTTTTTTATAGCCTATATTTACATGTATCATTTCAAAACTTTTTCATGTGGGATATTAAAACCCCGAACATATATATTTGTATAATTTTCCCAGATTGACCCGAGACTTGGTCTCTTGGTCAGGTCAATCCTCGGGCTGGGTTTAATAATAATGTAAGAGTGTTTGTTAGGTGTTTTTAGATGAAAATAGTTTGAATAATGTTTTTTTTTTAAAAAAAAACCCAGTTTGGTTTTTTAAGTTTTTTAGTGGTGAAAATCTAGACAAGTAAGCAATGTTTTTTTTTTTTTTCAAATAAAAGGGTGGATGATATTTTTATGCCCTTAAGCAGAAAAACAATTGTAAAGAAGGTTAGGTGCGCGGGCTTGGTCTTTCTGGTCTATGAGCCTTGAGTTTTTTTTTTGGTTGGGCTAGGAGCAAGAGCTCTTTTCTCTTTGACCAAGGTGCCTCGAGCCTTCTTTCTGTTAGGGCAAGAGCGCAAGCTCCTTATTCTTTGGCCCATACACAGTCTTTTTCCATACATTTTTATTTTTTATTTTTTTATGTTTTGAGTGAAATACATTTTAAAAAAATATTTAACATGATATTTAAATTATTACTTAGTTTTAACTTGATTGTTAAATAATATTATAAGTTTTAATTGGAATGTTAACAATTTTCTTTTCAATTATTATGAATCTAATATGTAAAAAAAAAAGCTCAAGTATTCAATGAAAATAATGTTTAATTTTTTTAATAGATTTTGGATATGATTTTATTGTATTTATTAATTTTTCTTTCAATCACATATTGATAGATTATTTTAATTATTTTAATCTTGTTTTTGAGATTATAATAGGTTGTTTTATTAAAAAAATAATGTTTACAATTAAAAAATATATTTTTGTTAAAACAATAAAGAGATATATTATTAAAGACATAAAGTTTAGATTGAAGATAATTTTTTCTACTTATTTTAAATGGTTGAAATTTTTAATAAATTTTTATTTTTCACAACTTGTTATTAAATAAAGTCTTTTGATTAAAAAAATCATGCTTTGTTTTTAAGAAGATTATAAGTTTTTTATAATGATATTATCTATTGTTTTATGGATAATTTGTATTAGCTCGATATGCAAATATTTTTTTAAATAATTTGCTTAATAAAATTGATTGAGAATAAATACTTTTGTTTTCTTTATTTTGTAATTGTAAAATTTTTATAAGTTTTTTTTTTCTAGTTTTTTGTCTCTTTTTTTGTATATAGTTGAAGGAAGATGATTAATTAATGATGTTTTTGAAGCTTGCTTGCATGATGAGTTTTTCTTAAAAAACAATGCTAGTCATAGAATATTATTTTCATCGAAAGTATAAAAAAAAATATGAACAAGAAAATTTAGTTTTTTTTTATTAAAGATATACATCTTTTCCTTTTTGTTTCAAATCATTATAGTTTTTTTTTTTAATTTTGTTTTCCTTCTTGTTATTATTTATCTAATGAACTTTATAATGCTAATAAAAAAATAATTTTTGTTAAAAAAATACATGGATTAGAAGAGATAATTTCAATAAAAAAAATAATTCTCTCTTGATAATTTTATTAATGTTTTTTAAAAGTTTATTTTTATAATTGTTTAATTAAATCAAAATAAATTCTAGAAAGCACGGTTATTAAACTTGTTAAGTGCTATGACATAAGTTATGTAGTTACTATGTATGTGGGCCCACGGGGCTTGATGGAGTTTAATAATATTATTGAAAACTTTCTCGTGGCAATGAATCACATCAGCTGACAAACAAGCACCGCTGAACTTACACAGCATCTCCTTGAGTCATCCATCTTGCGACTGCACAAAATATACCATGAACTGTGTAATTGTTGATTTATGAACAAAGCTGCTCTATTCTTAGCAGACATTCCCCTTACTTGTGGTAAATTTATCATATAAATAATGGGCTGTGATGGCCAAGAGACCACTGCTCTTTAAGAAATTATCATTTGCTTTGCTGTAGATATCGAGGAAAACACGTACCAAATTGGATAGGCCTAAGTCCATGCTGCAGTGTATGGCCCTTGTCATGTTTCCCTCTTGTGTGCTACAGAATCAATGAATTAACTCAAGCATATTATTTTCCAACTGGATTCTCTGGAAGTTCTTGAACACTTCTCCATGCCCCCCCTCTCTTTTTTTTTTTTTTTAATTTCTATTTCTGACGTCAAAGGGATGAGAGTCAGGTTTCTTTCAGCTTCTGGATTCGATTCATCTGCCAGATAATGATGCACTATGTCAAATGCTGTCTTGTCATTAAGATGGAGTGGGCGAAGGATAACTAGGGCATGTCGGGGGAAAACGATGTAAATAAGAATGCAAGGTCTAGGAAACTGTTGTCTATGTCCTGAAATTAAGATAATTGATAAAAAAAAATTATAAAGCTTGATTTTATTAAAAAGAAAATTAATATTAAAAAATTAAATTATAAATAAAAATCAGTTAAAAAAATCTACCTTAAAAAAAAATTGATATCAACTCAGGTTAACTCTTCAAACCCATAACTCAAGTCTTGAGACCAGGACCAACCCATCGGGGGAAACATTAGAGTTCAATTCCCAACTAACCTATTGGTGAATGATTAAATTGAAAAAAAATTAGTTTTATAAAAAAATAAAGAAATAAGAATTAAATTTGAAATAAAATAAATTTGATGGGAAAACTTACCATTTCGGATTGAAAGATGATATTAAAAAATAGATTCAATTTTAAAAAAGAACCTTAAACAAAAGAATAAGGACCAAGTTTTTTTTTAAAAAATTAGAGGATAATTTAAAATTTTGGATTGAAGGGTGAAATTAAAAAAATAAATTTACCAAAACAGTTGAAAGAAAAATTATCAATAAAAAAAATGAGGATCAAATTTAAAATAATAATAAAACAAGAGGTCAATTTTTAATTTTAGATAAATTACTGAAAATCTCAATGAAAGGAGAAAATGAGGGAAAGAAGAAAAAAAGTGTTGCTGATGACAAATCATTATGTTTTTTTGTTACTAACATTGATTTATACAAAAAAAAAAACATATCAAGACTCTTCCAATGTCGATTTAAAAAAATTTGAAGGATCAAAACATAAAATACCAAAAGATAAAAAAAATAAAAATACATTGTGAGTACATGCAACACACAATGATCTCTTTTTGGTATTCAGTAATTTCAAGAGAAGATTTAGGCTTTTTATAATGTAATGTTTTTTCGGGTGTTTGGGAAAGTCAAGAATTGGTTTGGTTAGAAATGAGATAATTTCTTCACTTTTATCCAATTATATTGTTTGGAAATTAGAGCCAAATTTGATTCTAGTGAATTCATAATTTTTAAAATCAACTTTAGACATCATAATTGTTATATTCCCAAAACGATGGATACTCATGGTTGAAAGATATAATTTTTAAAATTGACTTTAGACATCATAATTATATTTTTAAGTATTTTTTTTTGTTGAAAATGTATTGAAATAATTTTTTTTATATCAAAAAAAAAATTAATTTTTTTTTAGAACACAAAAATAATCATGCAATTAGTCACGGTGTAACTTGATTAATAGGATAAGAATGAGGAAAAAGAGATAAGAAGATCTTGAATAATTCCAAATTGTTTCATTTTCAAGAAATCTTTTCCTGTTGGTTTTTCTTCTCTTCCTTCCTTATTTTCTCATGTGTAATCGAGCTACGTAGAATTCAAAAGCTGATAGTGAAATGGTTTGACAGATTGACATCATGTTATTTTCCCCTTCTCATATTTTAAATAAATTGTAGGAAAAATCCTCTAAGGAAAACTTATAGTATGTTAATGATGTATAAACTCTTAAAATAAAATGAGAATAAAAAAATAATTTGAAAATATTACATAGTAATGCCAAATTGAGCTGAAAATGTGAAAACCAACTTTACTGAGTATCTAGACAATCTGTATAGCAATAACCTTACATAGAAATGAGTTTCGAATGGCATGATTTAATGTTTGTTTGACGTTGCGGAAATATTTGTTTTTCAAAGTATTTTTTATTTGAAAATTTATTAAAATAATATTTTTTATTTTTAAAATTTATTTTTGACATCAGAATATCAAAAAAATAAAAAAATATTAAAAAAAATAATTTAAGCATTTGTTTTTAATTTTTAGCAAACCACGTTTTTATCTCAATGCTGAACATGCTATTAATAGAATTTCACTGTTTAAAATTTATTATAATTAAAAAATAAAAATAATGAGGTTTTTTTATTATATACCAAGATTATTCACCATGAAACAAAAGCACTATGGATTGCATGGCGCAACACACAGTGCAATTTTTACTATTCATGAAGCATTAATATGTATACTTTGATATTTACATTCCAGTCATTTCCTCATGTTTTAGTTCAGGGGACTTTTGATCATGTGATCAAAAAAACATCGATCTCGTTATCAATCGATCAAACAAATACTTTATGAATAATTATATATGAATCGCATAATTTTCTTAAAAAATCATAATTTTTTTTTTTAAAATGAAACATTTTTTCTCTCTCTCTTCTTTATCGTATGATTTACTCACCTCTTACTCTTACTCTTACTCTTACTCTCAATTCTTAGAATTTAATAAAATATAAAAAATAAACTAATAATGAATTAGAAGAAGTTTGGGTTTAATTGTTTTTTTGCTTTTTAATGTTTTTTTTTAAATTTCATTATTTA
>Ga0307515_10023529_pt1 | contig 10788 bp, 5 predicted proteins | sample 17_EM_MG_FD_194513 | JGI IMG/M metagenome (GOLD analysis project Ga0307515, IMG submission 194513) | Populus trichocarpa ectomycorrhiza microbial communities from riparian zone in the Pacific Northwest, United States - 17_EM | ecosystem: Host-associated > Plants > Roots > Unclassified | place...
CCCCCCCCCCCCCCCCCCCCCCCCCCCCCCCCCCCCCCCCCCCCCGCTTCTAACTGTGGTGGACGGGTTATTAATCTAATTCTGCCTTAAGTCGTCTAGTAGCTATTATATATTTTACTGTCGCTCGGACCGCGTCCACGTTTAGTGTCCACTGTCTAGGGTTAGTTAGCGCCTTCCCCCTAAGATAGAAGGATAAGCTACCTCTTCTTATATCTGTTTGCTGCAGCATTTGCTCTTAATATGCTGTTTATTTTATATACCTAAAGAGGAAGTGTTTAACTATTTCTCGTGCCTGTCCGCAATTATATTGATCTAATTCTGCCGCTCTAATACGGTGCAGATACCCATTAAGTCATATTATTCCTGTCCGTAACTAGGCCAACACGTTTACCTCTCCTCGCTTAAGGGAGTTATATAGCCTATAGGTATGTTTACCTAGTAGCGCTGTGTCCATTTTTCTTAAGTACCTTCCTACTTCTTCCAGCAGTGTTTTCCTACCCCACTGTTTTGTTCTTGCGGTGTTTATTATTATAGCCTTAGCCTGATGTTGTTGTCCTCGCGGTAGGCGTCCTTGTGTAGTGGCTCGCTGTGCTGCTTTTTTTACCTTCTTGCCTAGTTCGAACTCCCCTTATAGGACCCATGTAATAAGAAAGCGGTTACTTCTTTACCTTAGCGTATGGGCTATATTATAGATCTATACAATACTTATTTAGCTAGACTGTTGCTTAGGTTAGCTAAGCGCCAGTAGTGCTGCCTAATTACTGGTGAATATAGTAATCTGTCTCCCTTATAGATCCGGCAGTAAGCATCTTATCGCTATTAATATTGCCGCCAGTTTAGCCGTGTATAGGTTCTGTTCTGCTCTTGGTTCTAGCGTAATTAAATATATAACTGCTTCCCTATTACTAAGGGTGTTACGGATAACACCTTCTATCCCTACTATACCTCTCCTCCCGGACGAGCTTATTGCGATTTGTATCCCTTAGGTGGAGTTGGCTATTTTAGTTACCTTATCTTTATCTAGGTTAATGCTTATAGGCAGTCGGTCCTCCTATAGTAGTACTATATAGGGTTAAATAACCTCCATCTTATCTGTTGGTGTATATTAGTATATATAGGCTATCTTCTGCAGTGGGGACGTGAACCTCTAGAGCACCTTAGTGCGGAGCCTTAATAGTAGGTTCGTCTTATATAGCGTACGGAGGTTAACCTATAGCTTAGTGGCCCTCTCTAAGTGCCTCTCGCGTACTAACCATATACTTACTTCGGCCTCCCTAATAACTATAGCTACTGTATGGAAAGTTCCTGTAATTGCCTACGCTCTAATTCTTTGTACTCTATTTATTATGGCTATGGCGGAACCCCCACATATATGCATCCAGATATTTAAGGCGTAGTCTACTACCGGCGCTACCGTTGCCCTAAATAGCTGTCTTGCGGTTAAAGGGGATACTATCCGGAGTCTCTTTAGTGCTATAGCTGCGATAAGGCCCTTAGTAGCTGCTTTTATAACGTGTTGCTTATACCGAAGCTCCGCATCCATAACCACCCCTAGGATCTTAGCTATATTCCCTAGTATAACTATTTTTCCTTTAATTATAAACGGGGTAGTATTGGTCCGGTCCGCGTTTTTTGTAAAGTGCACTAATATAGTCTTTTCACCTTTAAACGTTGCGCCGCTTCGTTTCTCCCAGTTTATTGCTCTATTAATGATAGCCTAAATGCCTTTGCAGTTTACTGCTGCCAATAGTCCTATAACCTATACATTATAGTCGTCTATAAACGCCATTGAGCCTCTACTTACATTAAGCCGGTACTGGACTAAGTTGGCGTTAAAAAAGAGGAATAGTATTAGTAAGAGCGGCGATCCTTACGGTAGTCCTACTTGTAGTAACTATTACTAGTTAAAGGTATGCCCGTTAACCAAGATGGTCGCCGTCTGATTAGAGTAGAATGTATTAATCCACTACACTAGCACTAGCGGTATACCTCTTGCTATAAGCCTCTATAATAGCCTCTCTTTGTATACTTTATTATATGCACCCTTTACGTTAAAGCTAATAAGGCTGAGCACCTTCTTAGACCTCTACGCGTTGTAGATATATTCTTGCAGTAGTAGCAGCGCCTGTTTGGTGGAGCGCTTCTTCCTCGCCCTAAAGTGATTTATAGGTAGTAGTCCAAAGGTCTCTACCGCGTGCAATATTCTCTCGGCGACTATAGACTCCAGCACCTTGCCTAGCGTGGATAGCAGGGAGATAGGCCTCTATGCCCTTACCTTCGTATAGTCTCCTTTATTCGGCTTCTTAAGCGGTATAATCTTAGCATTTCTCCATTGGTGGGGAAGGTCGCCCTCATCCAGTGAGGTCTGAAAGAGGAGCAGGACCCTATCCTTTATTACCGGCCATATCTGCCTCCACACTATCGCTGGTAGGCCGTCGTCCCCTAGCGCTTTCTATGGCTTTGCCGCAAATATCTTCCATTCCACCTCTTCCATTGTAAGACGCGGCATTGGTATTAGCGTTCGTTAAGGCCGCGGGCCCTTATCCTCTATTTCTGTTAGCAGCGGGGGAAAGAATGTAGTTAACAGCTCCGCTGCTTGCTTATCTTTACCTTCTGTAGTAGATCTATTTATCTTTACTAACAGTGGTATCTTATTAAACGCTGAGTTGCCGCTTGGGTTAAGGTATTTTACTACTTACTAAATATTTGCGTTATTAGCCAGGAAGTCGTTCTAATGTGTCCTTTTCTGTTTCTGTATTGCATTATGGTATTCCTTTAAGGCCTCCTTTGCTTATTGCTCTAGTTCTGGTAATATCTAGCCCGCTTGGCGTTGGTTCTTTGCCCAGTTTCTCTAGTGGGTATATACCTGGCGGAGCTTTGTAAGGTCTGTTATCCACCACTTTTTTACATATAATAAAGGTCTAGCTTTCGGAGTTAATACATAGACTACCTCCAGCACTACATCTATAAGCCGGTCTGTTTGCTGCTACACTCTACTACCTACTAGGATAACACGGAGGGCGGTAGTAATCCTATTCCTAATTTTATTCTATAATACGTTCTTAAAGAGCATTCTCTATTCCACAGCGCGTTCAGGGACCGCAATGTTAAATGTCGTCTTAATTACCCTATAATCAGATCCGTGTTCTGTCCTATATACTATATACTTTACTATTATAAATGCTAGCTCGTCTAATGCTAGGATTAGGTTAATCGTTATCTCACAGTCGCCATTTTACCATATTTTTGTACCCCTGGGCAGCAGGCTACGCAGGGAGTAATCTCCTATAAGCTCAATAATCGGGTTAACTTCTCCCTGTCTCGCCGGCGAGATATTATTTCCTCCCTATAGCTAATTGTACCGATTAAAGTCTCCTGCGAGTATTATATCGGTTTATATACCTATCTTGTTCTATATTTCCTGGATTAGTTAGTATAGTTTACTAATTATATCCTGTAGTGCCTCTATATTCTTTCCCTTAACGTATACCGATACCACTAGCACTAATTAGTTAGGAAGGCGCAGCACCACCGCGGTAAGGTCTGCCGATTGTACTAGCACCTATTTAGCCTTAATGTCTTTTTAAATCTATAGTATGCTTTATACCGCCTACCTCTCTTCACGCTGGACCGTGGGTATTACTTTAGTCCAATTTAAGTGTTCTATAGGGACTGTTACAACTATATCGTCCGTTTTCTATGCGTATGGCTCTAATATCGCTAACACTCCAAAGTCTCTTAGTTGTTTATCGTTTATTAGGCTCTGCTATACCGTACTCTGCTTTCGGATATTTAGTTAAAGTACCTAAAGTGTCTTATACATAGCGGGTAAGATAAAGCACTTAATAATTTTTGCTAAACGATTCATATGGTCCTCCGCATAGTATATATTTTAGAATCTGTCCTTAGCAGTTATTATAATAATGTCCTTCTTAAGCGCATCTAGCATATACTTGCGGTCTTGTGTATACAAATGCTTTATATCCTAATGTCTAACACCGGTAGCATTACGTTGGGCCGCTTTTAGGTTTATAGGTTCTAACGTAGGCTAATTCCCCTGCGATGTAAAAGTATTAGTCCTACAGCAACCGTGCTGCCTTACTACTTTTAGTAATATATACCACCATTAATCCATATACCTTTTCTGTGTCTTTTTTACTGAGCCACCCTATCTAGGCTATGTATACATTATTCTCTTTTTCTAGCACCTCTACTGCTTTATCTTAAATCTTTCCTTCCTAGTTAAGGACTGCTGTTTAATTGGCGTTGTTAATTTTTACTAGGTAGAGCTAGTCTTATAGCACCCGAACACTAGGTGCTAAGGTTTTCTAGGCCACTTCTTTTACACATTAGAGCTCGGCTTTATTTCTATAAGTTATCCTAATGCGTGCGGGGTTCCTAGGGTCTTTAATTACTGCTACACAACGCCAGCTCTTGTGGCCTTCTATTATACGCATGCTATTTTTAATTACTTGCCTAATTACCCCCGGTTATGCTTCGTTCTTATTTTCCTCTTCAACTCTAGATGTGTTAACTGTGCAGTATAGCGTATCAGTAATAGTCGATGGCATGGTATTCCTTAAAGGGAAGGACGTTAGGTTATTTAGTTAACTACTTGGCGGCATATAGGCAACATCCGCGTACAACGGAGCCGCGCTTAGTAGTGCTTAAATATTAGACAATTAGGTCTGGATTACCTCCATCTTTTCCATAACCTCTACTCTAAGCGCGTCAATCTGCTCTATAAACATTTCAGTAATAACTTTAATTTAGTTCGCTTGTACCTCTTTCTACTCCTCTAACGCCCCTAGTAGTAACGTAACTAGGTTAGTTAGCACCTTAATCTATATATTTATTGTTATATTTATCTTCTTAGTTATTAATTAGTTTGCCATAGTGGCTATTATTACCGGCTGCTCTACTTTCTTTTTAGCCATTACACGGTTTCTTATTAACACTATTTAATCCTTAGGGCGTAGTTTTTTCCCCATACACTTCGAATGTAATACACTAGGGGCCACTGCTGCCACATGAACCGTATCTTTTATATCGCTCTCGTAGCTATTATATTCAAGGGCCTTAGTTATCTTAGCGCGTTCCCAACGCGATTAACGCATCAAGCCTCCTTCCGCCTCTGCCGTCTCCATCTTTCCTTTCTTAACTTGGGTACTGCGTGCTAGGGGGGGTATTATTATTTAAATATAAGGTCTAGCAAAGAATCTCCTCCAAGCCGTTCTTAAAGATTGTTTAAACGGCTGTGTAACGGCCTCTGGTGGTATGGGTATAGAAGGGGGCATATATTTACGTTCCCAAATATCGTCACATGACGCAATTTTTAGGCGAGGAAAATTAGAAGTCTCCCTAGGGGTAGAGCGTCAGCGTCTTACCAGAGTCTCCTCCCGTCTTCTCTCTCACCCATTATCTCCTCGTCCAATACTGTCTATATCACTACGTTAACTAATAAATCCCTCAGTAGAGACTAGGGAGGGGTATTAGAGCACCTCCAGCTCCTATAAGGAAGAAGAAAAGAAGAGAGGAAGGTATAGAGGAGGGAGTATTTATAGACGGGAGGAGGCCTGCAAGTACAGGAGATTAGGCAGCCATAATATAGCTATTAACGTTGCTCGACTAACACCTACTAGAGGCTCCTCCGTCCTTCCTATCTTCTCTCTTACCCGTCGTCTCCTCGTCCGATACTGTCTATATCGCCACATTAACTAATAGATCCCTCAGTGGAGACTAGGGAGGGGTATTAGAGCACCTCCAGCTCCTATAAAGAAGAAGAAAAGAAAAGAGAAAGGTATAAAGAAGGGAGTATTTATAGACGGGAGGAGGCCTGTAAGTATAGGAGATTAGGCGGCTATAATATAGCTATTAACGTTACTTAACTAACACCTACTAAAGGCTCCTCCGTCCTTCCTATCTTCTCTCTCACCCGTTATCTCCTCGTCCAATACTATCTATATTACCACATTAACTAATAGATCCCTTAGTAGAGACTAAGGAGGCGTATTAGAGCACCTCTAGCTCCCTATAAGGAAGGAAGAGTAGGTATAGAAAAGGGATTATTTATAGACGGGAGGAGGCCTATAAAAGGAGTAGTAGTAAGGTTAAGGCGCCTTGGTTACTACTAGGTGGCATTATATCTTATTAAGAGGGTCTACTACAGTAACCAAGTAGGGTTAATTTAGAAGTAATATGCATTCTTAGAGGTTACATAATTTATTATATAAGCGACATTTCCGCCCTAAGAAAAAAATTTAAAATTTTCTAAAAATTAATTAACGCTATAGACAGCAGTAATATTAATCCGGTAATACTGCTAATTCTCCCTATATACTATTATATGTATATCTAACAGCTCTAGAGGCGATAAGAAGGTAGAACGGATAGGGGGGTTAAAATTTAGACAAATTGGACTTTATAGTTAAGCTATTTAAAAGTTAGGAAACTAAGACAAATGCCACATTCTCCGCTTACCTCCGAGCCAGTACATAATTTCCTATTTAGGAAAAGTCGTTTACAAGTAGTTGCTACTGCCTCCGTATAAAATCTTCCTGTTATACCTCCTTAGCCTTACTTGTAGATAACTGAAATTATTCCTTATTAAATCCACATTCGAATATAAGCCCTAAAAGCTTTTTAACTCGTGAGATTGCTATATAAGTTAGCCCGGCTATCTTATTCTTTTCCTTAATATCTAAAACCACCCGGTTAAGAGTTAGGCCCTAGCTTTTATGCACAGTAAGAGCAAAAGCTAGAGTGACTGGAAATTAACGCCGTAAGTAAGAGCCTCTTGCACCCTCCTACTTATAAAGTACGGAAAAGACAGGGACAACCTTCCTTCCGTCCTACTAAGTAAATAGGGCAGGTCTATTATAACTATCTACCGTAATTAGCAGTGCCTGGGGCTAATCCCTTTTAACGTCAGCGTGCTCCTTCTATATAACATCTTTAACTATACCAGTAGTGCCATTTACTAAGCCTAGTTTAATCCAGATATTCTATATCAGCATAACTTTAGCGCCAATACATAGGGTTAAATTCTGTATAGTCTCACACTAATCGGGAGTAACCTTTTGTGCACCTACACCAGTGTCTACTAACTTAATAACTACTACCGGCCGTAAAAGGTCGCGAAGCCGGATAGCATTATACTTACCTATAGCTGCGCGTATATTATAGAGCCGGATTACATCATTAAAGCTTACAACCTCGTCAACAGATAAGCCCTGCTAACACCTAGTTAAAAGAAGCTTCCAAGTCAAATCACTTATAGAATCAATACGTAGCTTAGCGAGGGCGGTCCTAAATATAGAACTCTTGGCGTCATTACCGCCCTGCCGCATAACTTAATTAAGGACAGCAGTTTAGTCAATTGCCTTATAGGCTTCCTTTCTACGGCTAATAAGCTCCAACGGGCGAGCAGACAGACTGCTGTATAAGGCCGTCTAACATATAGGGGACAGTTAATAGAAATCGCCTACTAGTAAGACGTTTAAGCCTCCGAAGTAATTGTTATTACGCGTAGAATAGATCTAACGGAGGCAGCAATCAATCTAAGCTAGATATACTTGCCTAATTATTAATTTTTTATCAAGGATAAGGTAGTAAATATCCTTAAAAGCCTATTATAAAGGCGTAAGACTGGCAATAGGCAATTCCTTAAAGGAACGGTTCACCAGCAACCTCAACAGTTCGTATATAGTTCTGCCGTTAATATTAAAGGCAGCTACTCTAGTAGGGGCGGCTCAAACTAATAGTAACGGCTTACTATTAGATATTACTATATTATAAAGCGTGGCAGACAGAACTGTAATAAGATATAATTTACCAGTTCCTGCCTCTCTATTAATATTAACCCGCAGCAGGGGGGGACTAAGGCCCATCTAGATCTGCCTGTAGTAACTAACTACAACATTATAAATATAACGCTGGGCCGGTTATAGGGAGGACGGAGTTGCTGTCTATAGTAGGTAGCTCCGCGGTAGAGGCTGTAATTATATATCCTACCAATAAGTCCTCTTATTAAGCTGCGGGTACGTACCCCAATGCTTACCCCAATCGTAGTTACGATTAAGCTCCCTATCACCAAGCTTATTAGGGTCCTTAACTTTAACTACGTCGGTGTTTTAAACACGGGCATATAGCATCTCAAAGGACTGATATAGCTCCAGATTGTCTATAAAATCGTCATTAAACTTATTAATATTAGCAGTAGCCTCATAAGCTTCCTCTAGTGCCCGATTATAAAAGTAGTTAAGTAGGTACTAATAAGATGCAACGCAAGCCTAATAGGAAGCCATATAATCCGGGGCCCCAAATTTATCAGTATAAGTAGCTACTTCTTCATACTCCCTCCACGGGTAATAAAGAAGGAGCTTTACACGACAGAACTCAGGATACTGCGGATAGGAAGGATCGCCTTTATAGCGCGGAAAGTATGATATAACTTAAGGCCTTACTCTTAGCTGACGCTTATAATTAGTGTAATTAAAATAAAGTAGAAAATTAAGAAAAGTAACGTCCTTTGCCTTATCCGGGCGGCGTTTATATTTCTTATAAGTAGACAGTCCGCGCTCCTCTAGTTGCCCGTCCTTAAGCTTATACGCAGCACTTTAATCATCTTCCTGCCGATAATCTAAAGTTACTACGTTCCTAGAGCCTTCGCAAAGGGGAATGTTAAAAAGTAGATGGTATACTTCCTGCGCCAACTAATCACGTTCAGCAATAAGCTTGTTTATAAATTTGGCTACTACTAAGCCAAAGGCATAAAGACTATTGGCGTGTAGCTATACTAATTAGAGCAACTCCTAGTAGGAAGTTAACTTCTCCTCCTCCTTGCTATAATATTTGCCTATATAGTTAACTATTACTAATATACTTATAGCTAGCGAAGTATTAATATTAGCTATCCACGCTAATATCATAGCTATATTATAACCATTAAGAAGCTTATTATTACGCTATAGACAGAACGTCCAGTAATATAGATTTTAATCCTTTAATACAGCGGCCTTATCGCGGAGAGAGCGTGGAAAGTAAAAGCGGCACTCCTTTGCTCTAGCGGAGCCTTTCTTTAACCTTAAGCAGTAGGATTCAGTGCAACTGCGGTGGCGTTAAAATCGATTAAGGTAAGCAGTAAGCAGCTCACTGCTATTAAGCTGTTCTTTGTAGCTAAGAGCTAAAGGATATTAAAGATCAGGAGGCCTAAATTAATTAGGATTTAATGTAGATACGAAAGTAGCCCAGTACTCAGCAATCGCCTTCCTTAATTCACTAGTCGACGTGTCTGGCTTCGGAGCCGTTAAACACTATAAGAAACCGTATATATAACCGCTACCTCGTACCTACCACTTAAACCGGAACTAAAAGTCAGTACTATTAAATAGATCCATAAGCACGTGCTTCTTAAATAGGTCGAAGCGGCGATATAGCCAGTAAGCAGCAATATAAGGATTTTCGTTAAGATTTTGAGATACAATCTAACGGCGCCGGGCCTTATCAGCAGCCTTATATTTATTAAATTAAGGCATATAAGACTGTAAATCATACTAATATAAATCAGTAGCGCTAAGTATAAAGAATAGAGACCCGTTCTTAATATTTTTAGCATAAGCTATAAGCTCATTTCTCTTCTATCTCTAGTAAGGCCTGGTGCCCTTAAGCTTCCGTACATGCCGTATAATCCTATTTAGAATCTAGTTACCCCTACTACCACTAATAAGATTACTAAGCTTATCTAGAGATAGGCCACTTTTAATAGATTAACTACAAAGGAAGCTAGTGGCTTTAAGGGCTTACTCTCTTATAATCCGATTAAACAGATAGTAGCGAAATAAGGGGTAGCGGCCAAATTAACCGTCCTGATACTTAAGCATATACTTAGCGTACGCAGCCAGGGTAACCGTACGTCTTTATAGTATATTAAAATCAGCCTTACCATAAGGGAATAATGTAGGAAAGGCGCCGCGTATAATATAATTGGCTGATTGCTTAGAGAGAGGTGTCTACCACACAGTAGGGATTTCTAGGCCCGCCCGTAGGCCTTGCTAATATTAAACCTCGCGACTTAGAAGCTCCAATTCACTAAGATTAGGCGCTAGATTAGGAACCAAAGTATCCAGTATATTATCGTTAAATTCGCCATCCTGTATGTTATCGCTAAGCCTAATAGGTAGATAATTAATAGTAGGAGTATAATTGCCCGTAAGAGCAAATACAGCCTACGGTCTAGGAGGGGGGTAAGCTCTTGGGGTACTAGAATTAGAATCCGGCTTATTAATAGAAGGCAGCTAATCTAATATAGAACTATTCTCGGGTAAGCTAGTAAGCCAGTTACTATATATTTTAATATCGCGGTAATCCGGATAATTAATCTTTAAAAAGGAAAGCCAATATACTATAGCAGAGCGCCTTACGGTATACCGCTTGGTAAACCGTTGACTTAGGTATTCGCCACCCTCTGCTGCTGTAGGCCTTACGACCAGTATATTAAGTTTAGAAAGTAGCCGTAGTAGCTACCTCTAAGTCTTTAGTGTGTTCTGGCCAAAGTAGCAGACGTAGCTAGTATAGCGATGTTGCTAGCCGCGTATACGCACGACTTATAGATAAACGTATACGCGCGTAATCAAAAGCTCCTCTACCGCGGTAAGTATAGGTAGGAAGCTAGAAACGGGCCCCGGATCGAGCTCGTTGCCTTCACTAAATAGGGAAGGAAGGGCTAGATCCTTAAGGCTATTAGCGTCCCTAATGCAGGCTTTATATATACTAATATCGTCACCCTCC
>Ga0307515_10023530_pt1 | contig 10788 bp, 14 predicted proteins | sample 17_EM_MG_FD_194513 | JGI IMG/M metagenome (GOLD analysis project Ga0307515, IMG submission 194513) | Populus trichocarpa ectomycorrhiza microbial communities from riparian zone in the Pacific Northwest, United States - 17_EM | ecosystem: Host-associated > Plants > Roots > Unclassified | place...
CTGCATCGCGCTCGTGCTTTCAGCGGTGAAGCGCCTCGACAACGCCATTGTCTCGTGGACCGATCTGCTAAGCCTGCCCACCTACCTTTGGTTGATACAAGTACTCTGGATGCCCCTTAGCCTTGCGGCCTGGACGCTCGCCTGGAACCGTTGGTGCCCGCGCTCCTCACGCGCAATCGACAACGCAACCCTGCTGCTGGCCGTGGTAGGGGTCGCGGGTGGTGCGATGCATGTCATGGCGATGACCCGTATCGCTCGGCTCGGTTTACTCGCGTTGCTTGTACTGATTGTCGTCCGGATGGTTCGCGGTGCCACGATGCGCATCATGGCGGTCGCCACGATGGCAATAATCTTGGTCGCGCAATTTGCCGACGAGCTAAGCTCGATCGGCGTACCGGGCATCTGGTTTCCGTTCGGCATAGGCGTATCGCGCACGCAATACGCCTATGCGATCGCGATACCGTTGCTGGCTTTGCTGATCGTGCGAACCTTGCACTCGAAGGATGCACGTGCGCTCAGCCATTTGCTTGGTGCAGATTTACTGCAGACGCCGAAACACGGGTAAGAATCTGAGGTTTCCTCACGTTTCATGCTGTCTTACCAAGCTGATCCAGTAAGACAGAAAACTGGTTCAATTCATTATCGATGCGTTCGTACTTCACCGACCCGCCGCTTTTCCGATGCCCCGCGTAGACGCCGAAGCCGCTCCTGGAGTGGTTTAACACCTCCTTGTTGGGCGCGGCTTTCCGCAAGCCCGCCAGACAAGTCGGATCCGAACTGATCAGCAGACCTCTCGTCAACGCACACGTACGCGCACCGAGACCCGAGTATTTTGATTGTCGCAGTCGCAGTTAGTTACAGCCGCCTCTCGCCGTGCCGCCGCTCACGCGTTTCAAGCTCATGCCGAAAAACTCGTGCCACTTCGCCCCGTCAGAAGAATATTCCCCGACCTCTTTCCACTCATCATTCGCGACACGAATGGTGAAGCGTATTTTTCCCCGTGGATCCGTCGATTCCCAAATGAAAGCGCCTTGTTCGAGGTGCGCTTGAAAATCTCCCGGCTGCCCACTCGCGAGAAAGCTCTGCATTCGATAGGACTGCGCGCTGGCACCCGGCGAAACCACCGCGAACGCATCATGCACAAGCCGTCCCGTATCGGCGGCCGTGTGCTTTCCGGTGATGGTGAGGACCCGATCTCCCGCTTTCGTTTCCACCACTTCCTGACTATTGAAATTTTGCGGAGCGGAGGGCCCTTGCCGAATCCAGCCGTTCCCCTCCCAGGTGCCGTTGAGAAATGATAGCGCCTCGATTGGGTGGGTCGACGTTTCGGCGGCGAACACGCTCTGAAGCGGCAGACTGCCGAGCACGCACGATAGAGCGCTCACCAGCGCGATATTGTGTTTCATCATGACTCCCTTCTTTACGATACCCACGCTAATTCGGTAGCGGGCCTGTTGTCTTGAAAAAAACGGTCATCCGCGCTGAACCCGCACATGTTTGATACGGCGTGCGTGCTTCATGAAATCAATGGGAGTTACGCCGAGCGTTCGTCTGAATTCCCGGATCAAGTGCGATTGATCCGCGTAGCCTCTTTCAGCCGCAATATCGATCCAGCGCATTGCAGGATCGTCGATCGCGTCCAGGACTGCTGAACGTACACGCCTCAAGAAGGCCAGCTCTTTCGGACAGAGACCGGTCGCAACGCGAAAGCGGCGACGCAACTGCCGCGCTGACAAACCAGCCTCACGTGCGACGTGAGTCATCGGCAGTTTGCCTTCTGAGCGAAGGATTAAAGAGACAGCCTTCATCACTGGGCGGTCCAGCTGCGAGCGGCAAGGTTGTAGAGCAGTCAATTGAGAGTCGAACACGGAAGCCGCATTTCTCACGCTTCGAATCGCTTTCAATCTGTCGAGCAATTGCACTGCCCACTCCTGGCCGAAGATCTCATCGGCCTCGACTCTTACATCGCGAAGAGACGGACCCGACAGGTGGAGCAGCGCCTGCGTCGACCCTGGGCGGAAGTGCACGCCGAAGAACTCGATATTCTCAGGCAAAGTCAGTTGTAGCGGCTGCAATCGAGGCCCGCCCAGGCTGACACTGCCCACACTGGGACAGACTGCAAGCAGTGCGCCACCAGTTAGCGGGATCAAGTGCCTGACCGCGCCGGTTCCTAAGGGCACTCGAAAATACCAGTACGCCATCACATACGGGCGAAGCGACCTTGTGGGCTGAAACTCACGATAGATCATGCGAGCAGCAGTCAGCTTATGCGGAATGAGATCACCAATGGTGCGCGGACATCGTCGCATGAATCCACGCCCTCACCAAAAATGAATTTGAGGAGCAAAGCCGAAGCGGAAGAAGACATGTGATCAGGTGTTCAAGGACGTTGTGGCCGTATTGTCCAAATATTCGGGCGACGCCGAGAAGGGCGAAAGCAAACTGCTGGGCCACAACTTCTGACGAGCCGCTAAACTCACAGGAATGTCCTCTCTGCTTCAGCCTTTTAACCTGCTATTGATGCTGTTTGCTGGATGGATCAACCGTCACCAGTTGGACGTGATTGAGTACCTACAGGAAGAAAATCGCGTCCTCAAGGAGCGCCTGGGCGGACGGCGCATCCGCTTCACCGATATCGAACGCCGTCGACTCGCCCGAAAAGCCCACGCGCTGGGACACAAGGTTTTGAACGAGCTTGAAACACTGGTCACACCGAACGCACTATTGCGATGGCACCGGCAGCTGGTGGCATCAAAATGGAATTACAGCCATCGGCTCGGCCCAGGTCGACCGCATATCTTGCACTTACTACGAACGACCGAAGTTAAGCCAATCGCGAGCACGGCAAGATGCAGCAGAATGCTTAAGTAGGAACGAGTTACTGCCGCAGAATCTTCTCCAATGCCTTTCCCTTTGCAAGCTCATCAATGAGCTTGTCCAAGTATCGTATCTTCTTCATCAGCGGATCTTCGATTTCTTCCACGCGAACGCCGCACACCACGCCTTTGATAAGCGCGCTACCGGGATGAATGGCCGGTGCTCGAGCAAAGAAGCTCTCGAAGTCGCTCTCCTGTTCGATCTGCTGCTGTAGTTCCGCTTGGCTGTAGCCCGTCAACCAGCAAATGACACGGTTAACTTCCTCTTTCGTTCGATTCTTCCGTTCGGCCTTCTGAATGTACAGCGGATATACCTTCGAAAACTTCGTCGCGAAAATTCGATGTTGAGCCATCTTGATTTCTCTCGTGAGTCGAGGCCATTCGCCACTCGTACAGGTCTCCGGGGAGCGCCCCTGGGTCGCCAAAGCAAAAGTCCGTCCAAGCGTGGCGATAAATTCCTGTTCCGTCTGGTGATGCAGGCAGAAGTCGTGCTGCTCAGCGTACGCCAGCGGGAGACAGCTCACTGCGAACTCGCGCGCGAGCTCAAGAATCGGAGCCGAATTGGCCACCAGAACAACCATCAGCTAACAGGCAGCGAAATTCTACACGCTACTGAAATCGGATTTTATCGCGACAGAATCGACCCGACCATTGAACAAGAGCTTCCCGCCAACTGTGTTGAAAACTCTGCTTCCGACGTGCTCGAGGAAATTACAGTCTCGTACACCATGCCCCGCGAGCCCCTCTCCGGCCAAAGAGTTGTAGCGGCAAGCGAGATGCCGGCCTGATTGGGCACTGTACATCAGCAGAAAATTGCACGGGGATCAGCAACCTTTTTTTTCCACCGGAAGGCGAGGACGAAGATCCAAACCCTTAGCCATTAGCTTTGCTCTGCCAGCGAGCTCTCGCGACAGCCGGTCGGCCTCTTCATTCAAGAAGACAATCAGTCCCTCGAAATCCAGACGTTCTCCTGTATCCGGATGTTTCCAGTGCTTATCGGAAGCAATGTTGACGACCAGGCAACCCGCACGGCATTCGTCTGCCCGTCCCTGCATACGACTTGAGGCAGCCTGCAAACCTTCCGGCGATTCGGCGCATCTCATCGATTGATGCACGAGGGACACTCATGAACAGGCCGGTGATATTCGCGTTACTGCTTTTCGCTGCCTGCACACATGTGGAACTGGCTGCTTCGTCAGAAAGTGAACGAGGCCATGTCCCGCTTCCCCCGGCCGGCCTGGATCGCGCTCTTGTCGACCTAGTTGCCGAGAACGGCGTCGTCGCAGCCGGTGTCGGATTGATCGACGACGGCAACCTTGTCTGGACTGGCTACTATGGCGAGCAGGAGCCGGGTGTTCCGGCATCGCCGAAGACGCGTTTCAATGTTGCTTCGATCACCAAGACCGTCGCGGCGGAGACGGCACTGCGCCTGGTCGCAGAAGGCAAGCTGGACTTGGACGAGCCGCTGGCGCCGTATTGGGTCGATCCGGACATCGCGCACGATCCTCGGCGCGAGCAACTGACCGCGCGGATGGTGTTGAACCACACGAGCGGCTTTCCCAACTGGCGTTTTTTCCGCTCCGACATGAAGTTGGCCTTCGAGAACAGCCCTGGCGCCACTTACGGCTACTCCGGCGAAGGGTTCGAATACCTGGCGCGTGCCATCGAGAGCAAGCTGCGCCAGCCGTTTCCGCGTCTTGTCGAGACTTACGTGTTCGAGCCCATCGGTATGACGGCGTCGACCTTGGAGATTCGTCGTGAAGGGCTGACGAATCTCGCGCGCCCCGTCGACGAGCGGGGGGTGTTTCCCGGCTACTACTGTCGACCGAACGGCGGGTGCCGCGAACAAGGCAGCTATTCCGCCGCGGACGACATGATCATCACCGTACCCGACTACGCGCGGTTCCTGATCTCCGTCATGAGCGAGGCGGGCTATGACTCCAAACTTGCCGCGGAGCGCAACCGTGTTCAGACGGACAAGGGGAAGGAGCGCATCGTGGACTGCAAGGCTAACAGCACAGCCGCCTGCCCTCGTTCGCAAGGTTACGGGCTGGGCTTTGAAGTCATCGACTATGGGGAGTTCAAGGTGGTCGGTCACGGAGGCAGCGACTGGTCCGAACTGGCGCTCGCGTACTTCTACCAACCGTCCAATGACGCAGTGATCGTGTTCCTGAATGCGCCGAACAGGCGAGCACTGTCGGCCATGCCCGAACTGATCTCCCTTCTTGACCCGCATTCACCCTACTTGTCGCACTATCGCGCCTGGCTCGCGCGCGAGGTGGCGAAGGAGCGGAGGAAAGCGTCGCGCAAGTAGTTCCGATCAGGTTGATTTTCGCATTGGCGGCAAGGCTACGAGACTCCGACCATTCAAAAACATTCAAGGTTTATCCTCAGATAGCCCGACGGTCGCGCCGCGCCCTAAGGACAAGCATTCTCCAGTTCAGTCTCGCTTACAAACCAGTCGTGTAACGGTTGTTCCCAAAGTGAAGTTTGGGACGTCCGCGCGCACCTTTTTTCCTTCGGGCGTATCGAACACAGCTGCCATCTGTTCAGGGCTGTCAAACCACATTTCAAACACTCGATAGAACGCTGGCGGCGAACCATCAGCTTGCGGCAGACATTTGGCCGCTTCCATTCTGAGTGCACCCTTGATGGCGGCGACTAGCGGCATATGGACACCGAGGTAATACTTTTCGAATTCCTCAGGGTGCGGTGGGTGACCATAAAGAACCACGAGCTTTATTCCACCGGTGTCCTGGGCAGTCGCTGCGGCGCTGACCCCTGCCGTAGCTAGTCCAACAGTGAGCAGCGAGAGAGAAGTTCTGCGGTCCATGGATCATTCCTGTGTGGCGGAAGGGCAGTGTATTGCAGGACGGTGAATTGAAGCACTGCTTCGTAGTGGCGAGACAGATACCAGTGAGGCGAGCCAACTAGGTGAATAAACTCTGGCAAGCAGGTGCACAGCACCTGGCTGCTCATTCCAGCTCTCGCAAGTCTCGCGCTCTTCGCGTGGCTGTTGGCCCTGCATCCGACGGCTGCGGGGCGAATCTATGCGGCGTATGGAGGCGTCTACGTCGCGGTGGCGATCCTCTGGTTGTGGCTTATCGATGGGAATCGGCCGACCGCTTAGGATCTGGTTGGCGCGGATTACCGTACTGGGCATGGCGATCATCATGTTGGGGCCGAGGCATATTTGATTTCGCGCTCGCGCGGTTACGCCGCTTAGCCAGCTCGCACAGGCGCTGCACCGGCAAGACGTGGCCTGGTCCAATGCACCAAGTGAGTCAGGTGCATGACGCGCGTTCGTGGCGTGATGGCGCGCGAGTACGCCTCGACAATGGCGTCATCATCGTCCATGCGCCGGTACGTAACCGGCGCGACTACCACAGCCTCGCGCTTGGAGCGCTGGTCCCAGGCTTTGCGCATGCTGGCGTAGTCCCACTCGCCGAGCAGCACTTCGTCTGTGGCTTTAAGCGGGATGCCAAAAATGGTCGTATACGGGCCCTTCCGTCGAATTGCGATTGATCGCGATGCTATTCTCCGCGAACTGGGATTCGAGTTCCCAAGCGGGGCTGTGGGCTTGATCGTCCGCAATTGAGAAGAGGATAGGGAGTAATTCATGGAGACTCTTGCTGATTTCGAATCGGATGGTGTTCTGAACGCGCCCGAGCCGTGGGACGGACTTCTAGCCGCCGCAGGGCCTCGCGATCACATCGTGCAGCTTTACCAGGATCAGCAGTTTCTCAATCGCGCCGTTTGTCGGTTCGCGGCTGGCGCCATTGCCAACGGAGAGGGTGTCATCCTCGTGCCCACGGCCGCCCACTGGGAGGCATTCCGTCCCCGCCTGGAAGCTGAGGGAGTGAACGTAAAGGCCGCGCAAGGCAGTGGACAGCTCACCGTTGTTGATGCGGACGAAACCCTGCCCCGTTTCATGAAAGACGCCATGCCCGATGCGCCGGTGTTCCTCGGTCTGGCGGCGGACGTTATCGCCAAAGCACGCGGGGAAGGTCGGTATCCGAAAGTGCGCTGGTGGGGAGAGATGGTCAACGTGCTCTGGGAGCAGGGAAACGTGGCGGCCAGCATGAGCCTCGAGGATCAGTTCGACCGCCTCGCCCATCATCACGAGATTGCAATTTTCTGCTCGTTCGTCATGGACAACTTCAATAGCGAGGTGCAATCCCGTCTTCTGCCGCGGTTGGGGCAAAATCATTCTCACCTGATTCCGGTCGAGGATTACGCCCGCCTTGAACGTGCAGTAGGCGACGCACTCCGACATACCGTCGGTGCGGACGACGCTCGGGTGCTTGAACAGCAGCTTCTCTCGAACTATTCGCCGGCCTTTAAGATGCCGCGCTCTCAGGCGCTGCTCCTCGCACTGCGCGAGAGTCTTCCCGATGTCGCGGAGGCCGTGTTGACACGAAGCCGGGTGCTTTACCTGGATCGTACGAGTCCGCCTAGTGACCAACCCTGACAAAGCCCAGGTCGGGATTCGTGAATCTCGTGGGATGCAAAGCGACACTGCAAGCACGAACTCGGTAAGCGTCGATGTGGTTGGTATCCTGGACACGATTGACGTGCCTGTCATCGTGGTCGGGCGCGACAGCAAGATGGCTCGTTTCAATCGCGCAGCGGCGGAAACGCTTGGCGCCACCCAATCGGACATAGGCCAGCCGATCTGCAACATGCAAGCGCTTACGGGTGTCCTGGATATCGAACAAATGTGCATGCAAGTGATGGTCGATGGAGTGCCATCGCGCTTCGAGATGCGCAATAGTGACAGGTGGTTTCTTGTTCGCGTCGTTCCCTACACCGATACCGATGCACAGGTGCGCGGCGCGGTACTCACGTTCACGAATACCACTGCTTTCCGCGCAAGTCTCGGACAGGCCATTTACGAGCGGGAATACACGAAAACGATCCTGAACGCGGTGATTGACCCGCTGGTGGTGCTCGACAACGGCCTGCAAGTACAGACGGCCAATCGCGCCTTCTACGACTGGTTCGGAACTTCGCGCGAGCAAACGCAGGGTATTTCCCTCAGGAACCTGGGAGACGACGATTGGAAAGCATCCGGCTTGTGGTCTTCGTTGAAAGAGACTCTCTCCGACAGCCGTGAATTTCAGACCGTCGAGTTCGAGCGCGATTTCCCGATCATCGGGCACCGCACCGTCCTACTCGATGCTCGCCGCCTGGTTCGTGACGGCACTGCGCTGGTTCTTCTCTCATTTCGGGACATAACGAAGCGCAAGCAGGCCGAGCAAGCGCTGCGCGAAAGCGAAGGCCGATTCCGCACGCTCTTTGAGTCAATGGACCAGCTGTATGAGTCCGCTCAAAGGGAGCTCAAGAGCCGCGAGCGAGCCGAGGCAACGCTTCGGGAGGTCGATCGCCGCAAGGATGAGTTTCTGGCGACCCTCGCGCACGAGCTGCGCAATCCGCTCGCCCCGATCCGCCAAGCGTCCGCCATCTCCAAGGCTGCGGCTGCCACGAAAGAGCAGAAAAGCTGGAGCCATGATGTGATCGACCGGCAGGTCCATCACATGGCTTTGCTGCTGGATGATCTGCTCGACATTTCTCGCTTCACGCGCGGCAAGCTTGAATTGCGACTACAGATGACGGATCTCACGTCGATCATCGAAGTGGCAACCGAGACAGCGCGGCCCATGATCGAAGCAAAGCGACATGCGTTGAAGATCGAAATCCTGGGCGAGCCCGCTAGTTTTGCCGCCGATCCTTTGCGGCTCGCTCAAGTGCTGTCGAACCTTTTGACCAACGCTGCAAAGTACACCGATCCTGAAGGTGAAATCCGACTGCGCGCGACTTGCAGCGCTGACACCGTTACATTCAGCGTCGTCGATAACGGCATCGGCATCCCGCCGGATGCGCTTGAAGATGTCTTTGCGATGTTTTCGCAGGTCAAATCTGCACAGGATCGATCTGAAGGCGGGCTCGGGATCGGATTGGCGTTAGCGAAGGGGCTCATTCAACTGCATCGCGGAACGCTGGAAGTGCGTAGCGACGGCACCGGCCGAGGAAGCGAGTTCATCGTGAAGCTGCCGCGCAGAATGTTGAGCAGCGCGCCGGAGAAACCCTCCCCAGTCGCATCCGGTCCATCGGTCCGCAGACGGGTACTCATCGCGGACGACAATCGGGACGCCGCTGACAGCCTCGCGATGCTGCTACGAATGGATGGGCACGATGTCACCGTCGTTCATGATGGAAGGCAAGCCGTCTCTACGATCAACTCGTTCCGACCAGAGATCGCAGTGCTCGACATCGGCATGCCGGAACTGAATGGATATGACGTCGCGCGAGAAGTACGACAGGGTCCGCTGGGTACTTTGATTACCCTCATCGCAGTAACCGGTTGGGGCCAGGCTTCGGACAAGGCGCGAGCCGCCGCTGCGGGTTTCAACCATCACTTTACAAAACCTATCGAACCTGAGGCCTTGACTCAGATGCTTCGTTCAGATGGATTTTCCCGTATCTGAAGATCGCATTTCGTGTGGTGACGGGCGAGCAGCGCAGCCGCGGTGTCGAGTTCGAAGGCGCATGGCATCCGATTCCAGCGTGGTCGCTTTCATCAGCCTATGCGCGCCTCGATGCCGAAGTGACCAAGGACAATCTCTTCACGGTCGGCGCTCCGCTCGCGAACGTTCCCAAGAGAGCCGTGAGCTTGTTCTCCGAGTATCTCGTGACGAGCCGGCCGCTCGCGAATTTCGGCGTGAGCCTTGAGTTCGTCTATAACAGCAGCAAGAATGCGACGCTCTATCCCGAAGACCTGCATGGGGATGGTGAGTTCGATCCGATCTCGCTGTTCACTCTGCCCAGCTACGCCCTCGTCGACGCCGGACCTCCCGACGGGAAGCCAGCAACGCTGCCCGCCCATTGCCGACATCCAAAGTTCCCTTGCACAATTCACTCGCAACCTCACCAACCCGCCGCCGCCAATGTATCGAGGCTCCCCGCTCCATCGCCCGAAACACCCCATCTCGCTTCTGCGGTCTCGTCACGCCCCGCACCGCCCGCTCGGTCGCATTCGCTTCGATCCCTCGCTCCCGCAATCGCTTCGCAAACTGACCGCCAACTCCGCAACTTTGCTTTGTCGATTCGCAGCCGCTGCCCCTGCTCGCTCATCGCTTTAACAACAAGATGGACATGCGGATGCGGCTCGTCCGTGTGTAGCACCATTGCGTAACGGTGAATTAAAGCGAACTCGTCCATCGCGAAATCTTGCGCGGCCAGGAGCAGCCGCTTGGGGTCTGTCCCAGGCGGCATTGAAAGCATAATGTTGAACACAAGCCGCGGCCGCTCCTGACTCGTAGCGTTGGCAAAGGGCGCGCGCTTTCGTGCCGGATCAAAGATCCAGATCCCAATCTTCCAAGAGCTCACGAGCCGCACTCTTGGCCGCAAGGCGCTTGCCATCGTCGGTGAGAATCTCGAGCTTGCCATGCCGACCGATGTACTTGGAATGAGCGGCCACTTGCGCTGCATCTCGCCCACCGCCGGTCACTTTCACCATGACTTCGGGCATGCGCCGTGCGCGAGATCGCCTCGCAGTCCGAAGTAAGAATGCGCATCTTAGGACCGACACCACCGCGGCCGTAGCTCACGATGTCGAGCAATGGCCTGCCGCCAGAAACGCGTAGCGTCTGCTTACTTCACGACCCGCCTCCACGCATCGGCGTTCGCTTTCACGAGCGCCTTGAAACTTTCGCGCAACGCCTCGCAGGCTTTGATGACGGATGCCAATTCCGCTCGGCTTGGCCCGTTCGATGTGCCCGGCTGATTCGCTGCCTATTCATGCAAGAACGCTAACGGCCGTGTCGCATGGTATCGGGCGCTTTGATTCCCCGAACCGCTCCTAACTGACAGAGGATGCACAGGTCGCCCCACCTACTTTCCCAAACGCGCA
>Ga0307515_10023531_pt1 | contig 10787 bp, 2 predicted proteins | sample 17_EM_MG_FD_194513 | JGI IMG/M metagenome (GOLD analysis project Ga0307515, IMG submission 194513) | Populus trichocarpa ectomycorrhiza microbial communities from riparian zone in the Pacific Northwest, United States - 17_EM | ecosystem: Host-associated > Plants > Roots > Unclassified | place...
CGCCCCTTAGATGGTCGCTGGTTATATACTAAAGGCACGTGCCCGTAGTATATAGTCTCTACAATCCTAAAGGCCTGACCTCCTTAAGGATTTATCTCTCTCTCTTTTACCAATCTATTCTATTCTAATTATATCCTTATAGCCCCCTATTTATAAATGGTAATATAACGATGCTAGAGCGCATTACCTACCATACTTAACTAATTAAAATTTTCTATCCCTGGATAGAAAATCGCTACTAGCTCGCTCACTACTAGCTCCTTAGCAGCTTCTTTATATATCGTTTACCCCTAATGCCCTTTTCTCTTCTTCTTCTCTTTAGCTTAGTATCTTTATTAAATAGTAATCTATAAGCTTTAGTTTAGAGGCATTTATATAAGCTATTACAATTATAATAGAAAACCTTATACGGCCCTAGATTAATACTATTTACTAGGCCTTTAAGAAAGATATATAGCTTAATCGGCAACAGATCTATATACTATACCGCCCTAGATTAACCTATATTACGCTACCTAAACTAAAGACCTAAAAAGTTAGTAGTAATCTAGTTAAGTCCCCTATAGAGAACTTAGGCCCTATATAGTTATAAAGAAAGGCTAGGAATACCGGACGCTATACTAAACTAATAAACCAGAAGGATAATTTACGGAAAATAGAATATAAGCTAAGGAAGATTATAAACTATATACTGTAAAATACAGCCTAATAAAGGTCCGTAAAGAAACCTATAGACCTCCCACTAGTTAATATCTACTATATTAGCGCCGTAATATTCTACTAGAACTTAGTTTAATTTAATACCGTTACCTTCACTACTAGTTTATATAAAATTAATTAAATAATTAAGGAAAAAGAAAATAAGCTTAGTAAATAGGAAGGTAAGCTTATAGACGATGAGCTAGTAGAACAGAAACTACCCTATTAATACTAGAAATTTAAGGATATATTCTTTAAGGTAGTATCTAATATACTCCCACCTTACTAACCGTAATACTATAAGATTAAGATTAAGCTAGATAAGGAAGATACCCTTAGCTATAGCCCCCTTTATTAGTAATCTATTACTAAATTATAGGCTATAAAGGAGTACTTTATTAATAACCTAAATAAGGGCTTTATTAAGCCTAGTTAAGCCCCTTTTAACTTACCTACTCTCTTTACTAAAAAGCTAAATAGAGGACTTAATTTTTGTATTAACTACTATAAATCTAATAATATAACCCATAAGGACCGCTACCTACTACCCTTACTTAATAAGACTTTAGCCTAAATAAGTAGAGCTAAGATCTTTACTAAGCTTAATATTCGTTAGGCTTTTTACTAAATTAGGATAAACCTTAGATTAGAAGATTTTACTATATTTCGGACCTATTACAGAATATATAAATATAAAGTACTTCCTTTTAGACTGACTAACGGACTAGCTATATATTAGCGATATATAAACAATATACTCTTTAACTACCTTAACAACTTCTATACAGCCTACCTAAATAATATTATAATCTACTCTAAGAATAAGTTAGAATATAAGGAGTATATTTATAAAGTCCTACAACGGCTCTATAAGGCCAGCCTCTAGGCCGATATTAGTAAATTAAAAATTAGTGTTAAGCGTATAAAGTACTTAGGGTTTATTATTAGTATAAACGGAATTAAGTCAGACCTAGAAAAGATAGCTATAATTAATTAATAGAAACCCCTATAGACCGTAAAAGGGGTATAGTTATTTTTAGGGTTTTATAACTTTTACTAGCGCTTTATTAAGAACTACAGCGGGGTTACTTAACCTCTTATCCACCGTATTAGAAAGGACTAGCCCTTTTACTTTAATGCCGTATATAAGTAGGCCTTTAATAAGCTTAAAAGGCGGCTGGTCTCTACTCCTATACTCGCCCATTTTTATCTAAAACGGCCCTTAATAGTAGAAACCGACGCCTTAGATAGTATAATAGCTAGCATTTACTCCTAGAAGCAGCCAAATAGAGAATAGTACCCCATTACTTACTATTTAAAGACTATAGTAGATACTAAGCTAAACTACCTAATCCATAACAAAGAGATACTGGCTATTATCTCTAAGTTTTTAGTACTAGCGAATATAGTTAGAAGGAGCCCCTAAGCCTATTTAAGTAGTTTTAGATTATAAAGCCTTAAAATATTTTATAATAATAAAGGCCCTTATAGCCCGGTAGGTATTCTAGGCAGAAGTTCTATTCTAGTTTAACTTCCTAATTATATATAGGCTAGATGCTACTAACTATGCGGATACTCTTATAAGGTGTAAATAGGACCTAGATAACTAGGCAACTATAAAGATTTTATTATAGACTTAGACGCTATTATAGCTAGAATACCTTAATCCCTAAATATAGGTAGAACTAAATATAGACCCTTTAAGCACTAAGATATATCTTATTAATTTTATAGAACTTAACTTTATTAATAAACTACTATAGGAAAACTGTATAGCCCCTTCTCTATAGAAGTGTTATGAAAAGGTAAAGAATAATACTGGCCTATAGTCCCTTAAAAACGGACTGTTTAAGTACTATAAATAGCTAGTAGTAGTAAAGAAATAAAACTTACGGACTTAGCTTATTGCTAAAGCGTATACCTAAGTCTTTATAGCCTATCTTAGAAAGAATAAGACCTGTAAGATTATTAGCAACCAATACTACTAGCCCAGGATAGTTATAGATATTAGCTATTATATACGGAATTGTAATAACTGTTAAAGGTCTATAATTCTACAAGATAAGACTTTAGGACTATTAAAACCACTCCTAATACCGGAACGCCCTTAGTAATATGTTTCTATAGACTTCTATAAGTCACCTATAGATCGTAACGGATACGATATAGTTATAATTCTAGTTAACTACTTCGGTAAGCGCCTATTCTTAATCCCCTATTATAAGAATATTAACGCTAAAAAGGCGGCCCAACTATATATTTATTACGCCTACTAAATTTATAGACTACTAAATACTATTATATCTAATTATAGACCATAGTTTATATTAGCTTTCTGGAATAAGTTTACCTAGATCTTAGGTATTAGGCTAAAGCTCTCTATAGTATACTATCCCTAAATAAACGGCCAGATAGAGATTATAAATTAGTATTTAGACTAGAGGCCCCGGCCCTTTATTAATTACTTCTAGAATAACTAGGCTAAACTACTACCCCTAATAAACTATACTTAAGCAACCCTACCTTATAACTCTACAGGATTTGCCCCTATTTAGCTAAAAATAGGCTATTTACCCCGTATAAGTTTTAACTAAAAAAGACTGGAAGGACTACGGACTGTACGCGAAAAACTATCCTATAAGGAAGCCTAGAAATATACTAAACGCTTAAAAAAAGCCTGGAAAGTAGCCATGTATAAACCTAGAAAAGGCCTAAAAATTAATAGAATAGTAGGTAAACAAGTATAGGCGAGAGCCTAATTTTACTATAGGCGATATGGTCTAGATTATAATAAAGAACTAGAAGATAGGACGGCTTAGCTATAAGCTAGACTACTAAATAGTAGGACCATACAAGGTCCTTAAGAAGATTAGCAACTTATATAAAGTAAAGTTTCTAAATTTAATAAAGGTTTACCCTATCTTCTTACTAGATAAGCTTTAGAAAGCTATAAATAACTTATTGCCTAGACAAAAAAAATTAACCTCCCCTACTAATTTAAGTCAATGGCGACGATAAATGGGAAATTAAAAAAATATTAGCCTATAAGCTAGTAAGGAGGACGCTAAAGTACCACGTTAGTTAAAAAGGCTATAACCTAGATCCTACCTAGTACCCTATATAGAACTTTATTAGCAGTCCCTATAAGCTTTAAAAATTCTATAGCCATTACCCTAATAAACTAGGACCCCTAAAGTGCCTAGATAAATAGATAGAGTGCTAGTATAGTAAAGATAATAAGCTACTAGAAGAACATAAGAATAAGAACGCCCTATAGGTATAATATAGATATGTAAAGCCTAAGGGCAGGCTTTACTAAGAGGGGGGGGTAATATTACGGCACTGGCAGAAAATGGTAAAACTTAGTTAGTAGAACTTAGTAGAACTTTACGGTTACGTAACTAGAGGACTATATAAAAGAAATCTACTTCAGCGGGCGCTACTCTTCTTCTCCTTTCCTTTCTCTAGCTTTAGATTTTGTTTATAGACAATCTAATTATACAGGCTTGCATATATCCTTCTTGCTATACTTATGCATTGATTGACTAAGTCGCTAATAGTATAGATTCTAAGAAAAAGGGAATAACTTAAAGAGGTCCAGATATCCATAGTAAAGTAAATATTTATTTTTATAGATCAAAGTACTTTTTATATAATATCTTAACTCTTAGTAAAGTGTTTAAGAATTTAGGCTGTAATTATTAAGTGGTATATAAGGATAATTAAGGGTACTTTTTAATTTAATACTTTTATAAAAATATAAACGATTTTATAAGTATGGTTACTTTAAACTCAGCTAAATCTAATCGCAAAAAGCTAGAGAGAATTGCGTTAGAGCTAATATCTAGAGCTAAAGAAAGCTGCTATTAGCTTTAATATTGGCAGAATAGAGCTTATATAGTACGTTCTACTATATATAATATAGGTTATAGTCTCCTATTAGTATAAAGGGGAGATCTAGTTCTAGTTTTAGGATGATCTTAAAAATAGTAGTTTTACTTTTTTTAGATTTTAGAGTTCTTATCTAGTCGTCTTTTATTATAGACATTAAACAGTAAAAATCTTTTAAATTGGCCGTAGATTTCTAATGCTATAATATCTATATCTTTGCAGATATTCTCTTTATTTCTATATTATAGGAAGCCAGTTTTCCTTATATAGATAGCTACTCTAGGGTAAATAGCTAAATTGTTAGGGAGGATAAGGTTAGAAGTAGGGTATAAAATAGAGAAGTAGGATACTTTTTGTTTATCTTTCTAGTTACTAAGTTCTTATACTAAAATAAGATCTATCTTCTTTCTAAATCCTATTTCTAGTAGGGTTTGCTATACTATGGTCCTTTAAGTATATAATACTACGCCTAAGAAATGTACTAAGTACGTCGGTACGTTAGTATGTTAGTATATTACGCCTCTATATTCCTACGTTCCTATATTTTAAACTAGTCACATATCCTATTATACAATTTGGGTACTCCTTATTCTATAGTTTAACTAGCTTCTACGCCTCTCGTGCTTCTACTACTATTCTGTTTATATCCTTCCTAAGTAGTTATACTATTACTAATATAAGGTCCGGAATAGGTAGCTTAGGGGTGACTCGCCTGTAAGGTATATACGCTATATATACCTAAAAAAACCCTTTCTTACCTTATATATAGACTCCTTCTTTTTCTTTAAGGATTTGTCTATCTATATAATATACCCTATTATTCTGTTAATTGGACTCCCTATCTATATCCTTACTTTATACTACGCTGCCTTATTATAAATAATAAATACACTCTCTTTCTTACCTTGTCCTATATATATACCTAATTCGTTTATATTATATATATCTTTATACTATACCGCGTACCTCTTAATATCTCTCCCTAACGCGTTAAACTACTCTTTTATAAGAATAGGATCTTTAGCGGCCTATTTCTTTATCTTTTTAGATACCTTAGTCCTAAGTATAACCTTTTAATACTTATAGAATCGTGTAGCCTATTTAGTACTATAGGTACCTAGTAGTTTAATAGGATCTATATAACGGTTAATAAAAATATAATTAACGAATCGTTTAAGAATAGAAATGCTAGGGCGTTGTCTAATATTATTTAGCTGTATAATCTATAGTATAATGCCATCTTCTTTGGTATTACTAAGTAGCTTATTTATTATAGGTCGATTTAATTAAGACGTTTGTCTAGTAACGCGATTCTTAACGCGACTGTATTCCTTGTAACGTCAGGGTCCTTAGAGTAAGTGGTCCGTATAGCAATACTTATAAATTCCTAAGTACGGGCACCGAATCCAGCTAATCTGATTGGTTAGTTCTTATCAATAACCTAACGACCCTTTTGACGCTGCAAGGGATAGATTAGGATTCTTACGCGTTACCTCTATAATTAAGGAATATTTGTCGCTGCGGATAGCTAAAGTAAGGCAAGCGACCTAGTTTTTAGTTCATAGATAATTACTTGTATTACCATCTTATAGACCTAAATAGGGACCGCATCAGACATTAAACAAGAATGAGTAAAATAATTGCTTATATTAGTGGTTGCGTAGTAATTAAATAATTAAGAAAGTTGATTAATTATGGCGATTGACCCGTCCTGGCGATTAGGATGTCCACTACCTACCCTGCGGGTGGGTGGTCAAGGCGCAGCTACGAAGGCCACGGATACTAAGAGAGTTAGTAAGTTAATCTCCTGATTAGGAAGGTGCAAGAACTTTCGTTAGCGACCTCCGCATCTCGAAAGCACTGCCCCAGCCATGTGGTGCACTGCCTCAGCCTTGTAGCTGTCGCATCTGGTTTTGCAGCTTTTAATTACCAAATATTCCCTCCAAACTTCCCATCCTTCCTGTGCCAGTAGCCTTGTTTGAGCCATGGATAACCCTCAAATTCAGGCATCAGCCATCTCTAACCAGCTGCAGATAAATCCAGCTCTCATTGGCGCTCATTTCGACTTCTCCTCATCAAGGTAATACCACCAAGTGAATACTGCGGCATCGGACAATCTCTTTCTCTGAGAAGGAAAAGGGAAGCTGATGAAGGCCAATTTCATACGACGGCAGCCAAGCTCGGGGTGCTTTTCAGTAGCGTGGTGCCAGACATATCGAACCTTATTGGTGCTTATGGTTCCCGCTGCAGTGAAATTGCAAATTCACCGACTTTCAATCCAAAAGGCACTTCCCAACATGGCATGTTCGCAAGTGAAGTTGGTGCTGATGGAACGACAATTTGGGCTGCGGCAACATCTGGCACTTCCGCGATTGCTGTCCATCTCCTTGCCTGTATGCTCTCGCGCATGTGGGACCCCCCAGAAGCGATATCCATCTGGATGGAGTTGATAGCAGTACGAAAACAAGTTCTCGCCAGTTCGGGCAATCTAATGGATTATGCGGCTTCGCAAATATTGTTAACGAGAGATCAGATCGCAAGTTGGCACACAAGCGCTCTTGCATGGCGTCTCACGGCGGATCAGGCCAAGGCTCGCCAACAAAGTCAACTTCTTCTCATCATCGACAATTTGGGGATTCCTGTCAGTGGCAAAAAGATTCTCAGCAACAGTGTGCTCGAAGCATGGAAGAGCGCAATGATTACGGTCGACAATCTAATCGCTGGAAAACCTCAGAGCGTACAGACTGGAGCACCTCTGCTTGGTCTCGCTTCCTGGCATCTTTACCCGGATATGATCGTCTATAACCAGCCTAAGGAAGTGGATGTGCGACAACATGACCCCCTCATTCACCGCGGTGGCATCATGACCCTTGGTATACAAGATACCAGGCGAGTCGGCGATGGCATCTATTGGTCTCTTCCTTTAGCTCATCTTCGATATTACGGTGAACCAGTAAATTCTGAGGGGCGCTTATCCACGCAAACATCCCGGGTATCAATTGATGAATTGGTATTCGTAGCTCTAGGAAGTCTGATACGTCGATGGTGTGCTGACGCAGACGATATAGAGCTCGCCGCTAAGCTGATCAATCAACTGGATACATTTATTAAAAAGCCTGATGGACTTCGTGAAGAGGATGCATGGCTTAGCTTGCTTGGTTCAAAAGCGCGAGATTTACTCAATGCTGAGCAGACCGTAAAAGCTGGTATTCTTCAATTTATCAAAGGTGGCCGAAGGAGATGCCCATCATTCATTGACCACCCAGGAACGGATTCAATTTTCGGTCTTTCAAACTCGAATACTCTGCTAAAATTAATGCCGAGCAACGCAGAGAGGATTTCCCTTCTCCGATTCATTGCGAAAGATTTCGGTGATGATCGAAATCTAATGGTAGTACAGTACAAAGAAAGGTTGCAAACCCATTGGGAGCTCGCTTCAGTAGAGAAATTTCCGAATACTATCGACGGCTCCCCACGATATCTCAGATGGTTTAATAGGCGATACAAAAATGTGCCAGCTCATAGTATTCAAGGGGACTCGGAAAATATCGGGCTTGACGACCTAATTCCATCCCTATGGGCCCCGAAAGGATATTTGTGGAAGCATGTTCCAGGCAGGTTTTACAGTAAGTTACTCGAGGAAGAAAGTGACGATTCGGACTGGCAAGGCGCCCGTGACGTTAGTGTTTTTTCTCGCTTTGCATTCGGAGATCCTGATATTGCTGCGCTTTATGTTCTCAGCATCAATTATTGGACTGTGTCACCTAATATGTCGTCTAAGACTGTGGGCCAAAAGACGTATTATCGCGATCTACCCAACATTGTTATACTACGTCATGTTTCTTGGGTACTACAAGAGAGGCTGCTCAGTCAAGAAAGGCTTTCAGAATATGTGGCGGAGGGGAACTATTCCACCAGAGACTTAGGCGAGTATGAAAAGAAGTCGATTTTAGTCTCCCTTAGAGCTCTTGTGACGGTTTGGAATCTTTATAAACATCTCTCTGGCGCCACTGTGGAACAAAGAGTCGCCGGTCGTCCACTAGCAAAACATCAATGGATCCCACAGGCAGACCGCGATCCACAATCCAACCCATTTGGCGCATTTGATCTCACTCGAGAGGAAACATTTGCGTGTATCGCCCGATTCGAAGCCGGCCATTTTAATTTTCATTCAAGCGCTATGAAAGGAGTAATGGCAATCTCGAGCGGAAATTCTATCTATGTTGCATACTGCTTGCTTCAAGACCCAACGAAACACGATTCACCTGCCCTAGTACAGAGGGTCGTGGGTAATGTAGGAAAATCTGGCATGACCATGCTGGTTTCTCCGTCAGTTCCTAGGGTGCGGCCGTTAACAGACGATGTGCGACTGGTTAATCATAACTCTTTTGATGGTAGCGAACAAGATTGTTTTGGCCACACCACACTTCATCTTTCATTCACGGAGTGGCAGTTCCCAATTGATACAGGTTCTCGGGGCAACCGTGATGTGGAAGCATACTACATCGAAGCAGCAATTGGCGTTTATGATCGTGGCGAATGGGTCGCCGACGTCAACATACTGGACGTGTTCGGCAATAGGCTCTCCTGCTGGATGGACTATTGCGATGATGAAGAACACCAACGACCCCTGGAAAGAGGGGAAATATCAAAGTTTGTCTGCATTGACAGATGGGAGGAGTTACTTGATAGCCCGCTTGAAATCGGCGTAGTACGTGCTCGAGGAAACTGGCAAGCAAGGCTGGCTGCTGCCGCGGTAAGTCTTCAGCTCGGCCATGAAACACGGATTATGTCAGAGCAAAACGCCTGCTGGGGCTGTTGGCTGGCAATGCCGAAGATGTCTCGCGAGGATACTAAGGAACAAGATGAGGATGAATTTTTCATAGACGATGTTATAAGCATGCCGTCGAGACCATTTGATGAGGAGGACTCAGATAGTGACTTGGACAAATTTGTGATAAGAGATTGGGCGAGGAGAAATAACAAGACAAAGAAGAAAGATGACGAACATGAAAGTACTTTGCAAAGGGACGATGCGAATCGGAACATTGTGTACATATTCTGAGGGTTTTTTTAATATCACCTTCATTGTTTCGACTAGAGTTACACCCCGAATACTTTCTTTAGCTCAAAATTACGATTCGATGAATCTTGGGGCGCGCAGATCCTAGTTAATTGTAGAGGATAGCTGTAAGCGCAATATCAATTGGCAAAAAGCATTTTTAATGAAGATTTTTCTCTTCCAACACAGCAAGGTTGGGTTTGGAGACTTAATGGGGAAGACATAATTATGGCAAATCGACCTTTTCTCGCTGAACATATTACTCAAAACAAATTTCAGGTTGGTATCGTCGGCATTAAATTAGAGTTGGTAATAAGCAAGCAAGCTAAGCTAAGCAGCCTCAGCTTTGCTTATTTGCAATATCTAATACCTTGAGCTCGCTCGCTTGGCCTGTTGAAAATAAATCGTTAGCTTGATTACTTACTTAGCCGCTTAATTAATTTTATATAGAAATTTAGTTTAGTATATAAAATTAAGACTATAAGCTACCCTAAAGCTCCTCTACGGCTATAGCCTTTAGTAATAATATGGTATATTTATATAGTAATGGCTATTATAAGGCTTAGAATAGTGTCAAGGACGGCTTTAAGGAAAGCTTTAGCCGTAATAATAATAGCTCTACTACTAAAGCACCTAGATATTAGCTATTTCCTATATAGGTTATAATAAACTTACTACTTATACTAGATCTTTTAAAGCCTATCTTTTTATAGCTATAATTATACTATAAATTGGTAATAATATTAGGATGGAGCTTTAATTAATACGGCTTTAAAGATTACTAACTTTACTAAACGCTTATTTATAATATAAGGTAAGAATGTAAATAGAGAGTCTATAATAAAGCCTTGTAGTTAATACTACGATAGACTTATTAATAGGCTAGGTATATAGGTAAATATAATAATAAGATCTAACTATGGAGTAAGTGCCTAATATATTAACTTTAATTATAATAAAGCCTTATAGTAGATACTACGGTAGACTTATTAATAGGCTAGGTATATAAATAAATATAATAATAAGATCTAACTATAGAGTAAGTACCTAATAGATTAACTCTAATTATATTCTAAGATTTACTATAAAGAGAGAACTATTTAAGGTAGGGATTATGGTCCTTTATATATACAAC
>Ga0307515_10023532_pt1 | contig 10787 bp, 13 predicted proteins | sample 17_EM_MG_FD_194513 | JGI IMG/M metagenome (GOLD analysis project Ga0307515, IMG submission 194513) | Populus trichocarpa ectomycorrhiza microbial communities from riparian zone in the Pacific Northwest, United States - 17_EM | ecosystem: Host-associated > Plants > Roots > Unclassified | place...
ACTTTGCCGGGCCGCTGTTCGCGGTCTCGCTCGTGATCGTGTTCGTGACCTTCGTGCGCGACAACTTTCCCGGCCGCGGTGACCTGCAATGGGTGCTGAAAGGCGGCGGCCTGTTCGGCGGCAGCGAGCCGCCTTCGGGCCGCTTCAACGCCGGCGAGAAGTTCATCTTCTGGGGCGGCGTGTTCTTCCTCGGCATCATCGTCGTCGGCTCCGGCCTCGTGCTCGACAAGCTGATCCCCGGCCTGGCCTACACGCGCGGTGACATGCAGGTCGCCAACATGATCCACGGTGTGGCGACGGTGCTGATGATGGCGATGTTCCTCGGCCACATCTACCTCGGCACGATCGGCATGAAGGACGCGTACGGTGCGATGAAGACCGGCTATGTCGACGAAGGCTGGGCCAAGGAGCACCACGGGCTCTGGTACGACGACATCAAGGCCGGCAAGGTGCCCGCGCAGCGCACGCCGCCGGTGGCAGGGCGGCAGGATCTGACGGCTCCGCAGCTTTGACACGCGACAAGAAGGACGACGCATGCGATCCGCAATCTCCGTACTGATCATTTCGGCATGCTTCGCCGCACCCGCGTTTGCGAAGCTGCCGCCGCCGAGCGACGAGGCGAAGGCGAAAGCCGCCGAGACCGCCGCGAAGACCGCGTGGACCGACAAGGTCGGCGCGTACCAGCTTTGCCAGGCGATGAACCGCACGGCCGAGTACTACCGCAAGGCCGAAAAGTCGGCCGGCAAGGAAGCGCCGGCCGCGGTCGAGACGCCGGCCTGCACCGACCCCGGTGCGTATGCGCCACCGGTCGCCGCTGCGGCCTCGAAGCCGCTCGAGGCCGCCGGCGCGCATTCGCCGCCGGGCATGGCGACCTCGCCGCCGAGCTCGAAGGCGACCGCCGCCGAGATCCGGGGCCAGCCGAAGAAGTGAGCTTCGCGCTTCACAACAAGGCCGCGTACCGTCGCGGCCTTTTTCATTGCCCTACAGTTCGCGCATGACCCTTGCGCCCCGACTCACCGCCGCCTCGGCGCCCTTGATGCACGAGGTCGACGTGCTCGACGAATTCGGCGCGACGCGCCGCATCTCGATCCCCGCCGAGCGCGCGCTGACCGTGTTCGTCGACAAGCGCGAGCTCGTCACCTTGATGACGCTCGGCGCCGGGCCTGAGCTGCTCGTGCTCGGCTACCTGCGCAACCAGCGGCTCGTCGACAGCGTCGCCGACATCGATTCCATTACCGTCGATTGGAGCGTCAACGCCGCCGCGGTCAAGACCCGCGCCGGCATCGAGCGCTTCGACGAGAAGACCGCGAAGCGCGTCGTCACGACCGGCTGCGGCCAGGGCACGGTGTTCGGCGACCTGATGGGCGATCTCGAATCGATCCGCCTGCCGGCCGCTGACGAACCGACCGCGCGCATCAGCCAGCAAGCGCTTTACGGCCTGCTGAACGCGATGCGCGTGCAAGAGAGCACCTACAAGTCGGCCGGTTCGGTGCACGGCTGCGCGCTGTTCCGGCAAGACGAGCTGCTGATGTTCGTCGAAGACGTCGGCCGCCACAACGCGATCGACACGATCGCCGGCTGGATGTGGCTGCACGGCGTGACCGGCGAAGACAAGATCTTCTACACCACCGGGCGGCTGACCAGCGAGATGGTGATCAAATCGGCGCAGATGGGCGTGCCGATCGTCGTCTCGCGCAGCGGCATCACGCAGATGGGGCATCAGCTCGCGAACCAGCTCGGCCTGGCACTTTTCGGCCGCGCGACCAACCGGCACTTCATCTGCTACAGCGGCTTCGACCGCTTCGATTCGCAGCCCGAGCCGGCGCGGGCCGTGGCGGGTGCGCAGTGAGCTCTCGCGGCAGTGGTACAACACAGGCCCTTCCACCCAAACCAGACGAGACGCACATGAGCGCTGACAAGGACCGCGGCATTCGCCGCCAGAAGCAGAAACGGGCGAAAGCCGTCAAGAAGCAAGCGCGCGAACAGCGCGCGCCGGCCGGCACCGCGCCGAGCCCGGCGAAGGCCTCGCCGGCAACGCAGGCGGCGTAAGCGCGCCTTCGATCAAACCAGGCCGTCGAACGGCAGCACGTCGACCAGTTCGCCGGCTGCCACATTGCCTTGCCCGTGGTGCAGCACGACCAGGCCGTTGGCTTCGCTCATGCTGCGCAGGATGCCCGAGCCCTGCGAGCCGGTGATGCGCACCTCGAAGCCGGCGCCGTCGGCGGATCGCGTGACGATGCCGCGCTGGTACTCGGTGCGCCCGGGCTTCTTGCGCATCGCCTCAACGCTCGCGGCGCGCAGCAGCGGCATCGGCTGCGCGGTGGCGCCGCTCATCGCGAGCAACGCGTCGCGCACCAGCGCGTAGAACGTGACCATCACCGCCACCGGGTTGCCGGGCAGGCCGAACAGGATCACGCTGTGGCCCGCGCCTTCGGCTCCTGCGCTTTTGTCAGTTGAAATGCGGCCGATCGCCATCGGCCGGCCCGGTCGCATCGCGATGCGCCAGAACAGCACGTCGCCGAGCTTGGCCATCACCATCTTGGTGTGATCGGCCTCGCCGACGCTGACGCCCCCCGAGGTGATCACCGCATCGGCATCGCGCGCGGCAGCGAGGAAGGTGGCTTCGAGGGCCGCGGGGTCGTCTTTCACGACGCCGAGGTCGATGAGCTCGACACCGAGCCGCGCGAGCATGCCCCACAGCGTGTAGCGGTTGCTGTCGTAGACGCAGCCGGCGGGCAGGCCTTCGCCGATCGAGCGCAACTCGTCGCCGGTCGAGAAGAACGCGACGCGCAGGCGCCGAAACACCGGCACCTCGGCTTGGCCGAGCGACGCGAGCATGCCCAGATCAGCGGGGCGCAGCACGCGACCGGCGACGAGCGCGGCGTCGCCCTCGGCGAGGTCTTCGCCCTTCAGGCGGCGGTTGTCGCCGGTGCGGACGATGCCGGGAGGGATCGTCACCTTGTCGTCATCGATCTGGCAGAACTCCTGCGGCACGACGGTGTCGAGCTCGGCCGGCATCACGGCGCCGGTCATGATGCGCACGCACTGGCCCGGCGCGGCGCTCGCGGTGTCGGCTTGCCCGGCCTGACCAGCAAACGCGCTGCCCGCGACGTGCAGCACCGTCTCGGCATCGGCAGAAAGATCGCTGCCGCGAAAGGCGTAGCCGTCCATCGCCGAGTTGTCGTGCGCGGGCACGTTGAAGGTCGAGACGACGTCGCGCGCGAGCACGCGGCCGAGGGCAGAGCGCAGCGCGAGCATCTCGACCGCGCGCACCTTGGGCACGAGCCGCGCGATGAATTCCTGCGCTTGCGCGACCGGCAGTGACTTCGGGTCGTAGCCGTTCACGCAGGAGGCGATCTCCTGCAGCGACGGCGGGAGTTGGCGCTCATCCATGTTGCTGCAACGCCTTCAATTCGTCGGGCGTGTTGGCGTTCGTGAACGCTTCTGCGTCGTCAAAGGCGACCTCGACGCATCGCAACTGCGCTGTCCACTTGTCGATCTTGCGCTGGCCGCTCTGCGTGAAGCGCACCAGGCTTTCGAGCACCTCGCTCTTCATCAGGCAGAAGACCGGCTGGACCTGCAATACGCCGCCTTCCATCGTCGCTGCCATCGCGACCTCGGCATCGGCCGCTTCGAGCGCCAGCGCGAGCCGCGCGACCAGGTCGGTCGGGAACAGCGGCGAGTCGCAGGGCACGGTGACGAGCCAGGGCGTCTCGCAGCGCTCCAGCCCGGTCAGAAAGCCCGCGAGCGGGCCGGCGTAGTCGGAGAGCGTATCCGGCCACACCGGCACGCCCATCGACTCGTACGCGCCGAGGTTGCGGTTCGCGTTGATCATGATCTCGCCGACCTGCGGCGAGAGGCGCATCAGCGCGTGCATCGCGAGCGGCACGCCGTGGTGGTTCTGCAGGCCCTTGTCGACGCCGCCCATGCGGCTGCCGCGCCCGCCGGCCAGGATCAGGCCGGTGATGTCTTTCGTCTCGATCATGCGGCAGAGTGTATTTCCACCCGCATGACCCTCGTGCGTCAGTTCTTCGTCGCGTTCGGGAAGAACAGCTGCTCACCGCCGATCTTGTAGGCCGCGATCGTGGCCTGGCCATCGCTTGACACGACCCAGTCGGAGAACGCCTGCGCCAGCGCCGTCTTGGTCTGCGGGTGCTTGGCCGGGTTCACGACGATCACGCCGTACTGGTTGAACAGGCGCTTGTCGCCTTCGACCAGCACACCCAGGTTGCCCCGGTTCTTGAACGACAGCCAGGTGCCGCGGTCGGCGAGCACATAGGCATCGGTGCTCGATGCGATGTTCAGCGCCGGGCCCATGCCGCAGCCGCAGGCGCGGTAGTCGAAAGGTTTGCCGGCGACCTTGGCGGCAGGGTCGTCGATGCCCGCCGTCTTCCAGTAGCGCAACTCGGCCGCGTGCGTGCCGCTCTTGTCGGCGCGCGAGACGAAGGCGGCGTTCGATGCGGCGAGTTTGCCGAGTGCTGCGACGATGTCCTGCCCCTTCACGTTGGCCGGGTCGCTCACCGGCCCGACCAGCACGAAATCGTTGTACATCACGCCGCGCCGCGGCAGGCCGAAGCCCTCGGCGACGAACTTCTCTTCGGCCACCGTGTCGTGCACGAACAGGATGTCGGCGTCACCGCGTCGGCCCATGTCGAGCGCCTGGCCGGTGCCGACGGCGACCACGCGCACATCGATGCCGCTGGCCTTCTTGAACGCCGGCAACAGGTGCGGGAACAGGCCCGACTGCTCGGTGCTGGTGGTCGAGGCCATCACGATGAACTTGTCTTGTGCGGCAGCCGGCAACGCGAGTGCCGTGAGGCCGGCCAGCAGCCATCCGACGACGGCGCGGCGGCCGGCGAGGTTCTTCATTCCATGTCCCATGTCAACTCTCCTTTGAGAAACAAGTCGGCCCGCGCATCGAGGTGCTCGCCAAAGAAGCGGGTGGTCGGCAGATCGGCGCGGATGTGGCCGTGGTCGAGGTAGACCACGCGCGTGGCCAGGCGCTTGGCCTGACCGAGGTTGTGGGTGCTCATCACGAGCGTCATGCCATCGTCCTTGAACCGGGCGAGCATCGCCTCGATCTCTTTCTTGGCCGACGGGTCGAGGTTCGCGGTCGGCTCGTCGAGGAACAGCACCGCCGGCCGCGTCGCCCATGCGCGGGCGAGCGCGAGGCGCTGCTGCTGGCCGCCCGAGAGCGAACGGGCCTGCCGGTCGCGCAGCTCAGACAGGCCGGCGCGCTGCAGCGCCTCGCTCGCACGCGCGGCGCGTTCGCCGGCGGGCACGCTCGCGAGCCAGAGCGCGAGCCGCAGGTTGTTCCAGACCGACAACCGCAACATGAACGGCCGCTGGAACACCATCACCTGAGCGGCCGCCTGCGGCGCAACCGTGCGCGCGCCAGTATGGGCGACGAGGCCGTGCAGCGCCTGCAACAGCGTCGTCTTGCCGGAGCCGTTGGCGCCGACCAGCGCGACGAAATCGCCGCGGTCGACGCGCAGTCTGACGTCGTTCAGTGCGGCGACATTGCCGTAGCGCACGCCGACGCGATCGAGGCTGAGCATCGCGGTCATCTTGCGATCGCCAGATTGCCGCCCTGCGCGCGCTGTGCGATGCCGATGCCGGCGTTGATCAGCCCGACCAAGGCCAGCAGCACGATGCCGAGCGCGAGCGCGAGCGGCAGATCGCCCTTGCTCGTCTCCAACGCGATCGTCGTCGTGATCACGCGCGTGACGCCGTCGATGTTGCCGCCCACGATCATCACCGCGCCGACCTCCGAGACCGCACGCCCGAACGCGGTGAGCATGATCGTCGCGACCGCCCAGCGCTCGTGCAGCAGCATCAGCGCAGCGGCGGTGAATGGGCTGGCGCCCATCGAGCGCAGCTGGTCGCCGCCGTCGCGCAGGCTGTCATGCACCAGTTGGCGCGCGAGCGCGGCGATCACCGGCAGCACCAGGATCGTCTGCGCGATCACCATCGCGCTCGGCGTGAACAGGATGCCCCACGCGCCCAGCGGCCCGCTGCGCGACAGCAGCAGGTAGACGACCAGGCCGACCACGACCGAGGGCAGCGCGAGCAGCGTGTTCAGCACCGCGAGCAGCACGCGCCGGCCGGGGAAACGCGCGACCGCGAGCCACGCGCCGCCCGCGAGGCCGAAACCGGCGGCGATCACGCAGGCCGAGAGGCTGACGGCGAGCGAGAGCCTGACGGTGCGCCACAGAACAGGGTCGGCATCGAGCACCAGCGTCACGGCGGTGCGAAAACTCTCGGCGAAGGCGCTCAACGGACATCTTTCATACTTCGTGATTTTCCACGGCGCCGAGAACTCCAAGCGATATGAACTGTCATGCATAAGGTGCAACTCGCCTACACGCTCGCGCCCGAGCGGGCCGCCGATCGCGCGCTGCACCATCCGCTGATCGCGATGCTCGCGGCCGTACACGCGACCGGCTCGATCTCGGGCGCCGCGCGCCAGCTCGAGCTGTCGTACCGCCACGTCTGGGGCGAGCTCAAGCGCTGGGAGGCCGAGCTCGGCCAGCCGCTGGTGCTGTGGGAGAAGGGCCAGCCGGCCGTGCTCGCGCCCTTCGGCGAGAAGCTGCTGTGGTCGGAGCGGCGCGCGCTGGCGCGCCTGGCGCCGCAGATCGAGGCCTTGCGCAGCGAGCTCGAACGCGCGTTCGCACTCGCATTCGACGACAGCGCCGGCGTCGTCACGCTGTTCGCGAGCTTCGACGAGGCGTTGCCGCGGCTGCGCGACCGTGTCGGCCCGCAGCTGCACCTCGACATCGAGTTCACCGGCAGCGTCGGCGCGCTCGCGGCGCTGAACGACGGCCGCTGCCTGCTCGCCGGCTTTCACGCGCTGACCGCCTCGAAGCTGCGTTCGCCGACCGCGAACACCTACCGCAGCATGCTCAAGCCCGGTCGCCACAAGCTGATCGGCTTTGCGCGGCGTGCGCAGGGCCTGATCGTTGCGGCCGGCAACCCGTTGCGGATCGGCTCGGTGCACGATCTCGCGCGCCCCGGCCTGCGCTTCGCGAACGGCCCGCGCGGCAGCGGCACGCGCGTCGTGCTCGAAGAGCTGCTCGCGGCCGCGCAAGTCGACCCGGCGAGCGTGGCCGGCTTCGATCACGGCGAGCGCTCGCACCAGGCCGCGGCCGAGGCCGTGGCCAGTGGCGCGGCCGATGCGGCCTTCGGCACGCTGCCGGCCGCGCAGGCGAAGGGCTTGCACTTCGTGCCGCTGGCGCAGGAGCAGTACTTCCTCGTCACGTTGGCGGTGCATCTGAAGCACCCGCACGTGCTGAGCCTGCTCGCCGCGCTGCAGTCCGCCGGCTGGCGTGCCGCGCTCGACGCGATCCCCGGCCACGCGGCCGAACGCTGCGGCGAAGTGCTGGCGCTGAGCCGGGTGCTACCGTGGTGGAACTACCGCAAGCCGAAGCCCGCACGCGCAGCGGGCTGACCGAGCAGTGGTTCGTCGCGCGATCGTCCTACCCACGGTCGCGGCACTTCGCGCGACACTTCACCCTTCGATGTACCGAACGGAGTTTTCAATGAAGCGATTCAACACGATCCTTGCCATTGCGGCGGCTGCGTTGCTGGCCGCCGGCTGTGCCGCGCCCGGCCCGACCGGCCCGCGCGCGATGGCGCCGCTGCAGGCCAAAGGCGGCAGCCAGGTGGCCGGCACGATCTTCTTCAGCGAGCAGCCGGGCGGCGTGCGCGTGGTTGCACGCGTCAGCGGTCTGAAGCCGAATCAGGAGCACGGTTTCCACGTTCACGAGAAGGGCGATTGCTCGGCGCCCGACGCGATGAGCGCCGGCGGTCACTTCAACCCGACCGCGCAGCCGCACGGCCCGCAGGCGATGCCCCACCACGGTGGCGACATGCCGTCGCTCAAGGCCGATGCGGTCGGCAACGCCGAAGCCACGTTCACGATCGAGGGCGTGACGCTCGCGGGCGCGGTCGACGGCGTGATCGGCAAGGCGGTGGTCGTGCACGCGCAACCCGACGACTACAAGACCCAGCCGACCGGCAACTCCGGTGGCCGCATCGCCTGCGGCGTGATCGCGGCGGCGCCTGCCAGCTGACCGTTTGCTACATCGACGCGGCTACATTGCCGTAGCTACCGGCAGGTTCAGCAGCAGGTTCTGCGGCTTGAGCCTGAGCGTGCCCTCGGCCGTCATCGCGAGGCCGAGGTAGACGGGCTTGCCGGCCACGTCGGCGCGCATCTCGGCCGGGTTCGCGAATTCGAGCCTGAACAGGCTGATCAGGCGCTGCAGCCGGTCTTCGCCGGCCGCCCGGCCCTCGTACAAGTCGTTCAGCAGCGTCATCGATTCGACATCGAGGCCCACGTGCCAGCGCCAGTCTTCGTCGGCGATCTTTTGCAGCGGCGTGATCGTGACCCGCACGCCGAGCAGGTGCGCGACCCAGCGCTCGAGCACGCGCGCGAGTGCCTTCAGACCCGAGTGTGCGCGCGTCATCGTGAAGGTCAGGCCATGGCCGATGTCGCTCGCGATCTCGTGCGTCAGGTCGAGCACGAAGGCGTGGCGCTCGGGGCGCAGCCAGTAGTCGGGGGCGTTGTCGGCCGTCAGCACGGTCATCTGCACCGCCGCCATCGGCGCCTTGCCTTGCACGAGCAGGCGGCCGATGTCGCCGAAGCCGCCGGTTTCGTTCAGCAGGTCGATCGTCGCGAGGTCGGCGCAGAGCATGCGGCCGTCGGCGAGCGTGAGTCGCTGCGGGCGATACAGCAGCTCGGCGGCGCGTGCCTCGAAGGCGTCGGCGCTCGCATCAAGCAGGTGCCGCACGATCGAGCGCACGACGCGCTCGACGAACACCGGCGGGATCGTGACCTGCCCGCTGCGCATCAGCGCGAGGTAGTACGCCTCCAGCGTGCCCGCGGCGAGCAGCGCATCGCGGAAGGCGAGGAACATCGCGTAGTTCGCGCGCGCGTCGTCGTCTTTCACCGCGTCGAGCTCCGCGGACGCGACCGCGCGCGAAGGTGACTCGACGAGCGCTTCGTGCAGCGCGCTCTCGCCGGCGCACGATTCCTCGACCAACGCCAGTTCCGGCAGCGCGAGCAGCGGACGCAGCCAGTCGTCGGTCGGTCGCAGCCAGTTGCCTGAAGTGGGTTCGTCGTGCATCGGGTGATTATCGGAGCGGGCGGCGCATACACTCCCGGCGCGCGTCTTCGCGCTGTCATTCGATGAGCGACACACCACGATGAACGTGATCGGTTTCTGCGGTTTCTCGGGCTCGGGCAAGACCACGCTGGTCGAGCAGCTGATCGCGCATCTGAAGCTGCACGGCCAGCGCGTCTCGGTCGTCAAGCACGCGCACCACGCGTTCGACATCGACCACGAGGGCAAGGACTCGTGGCGGCATCGCCATGCCGGCGCGTTCGAGGTCGTGATCGCGTCCGACCGGCGCCTCGCGAAGATCCGCGAGTTCGAGACCCGCGCCGACCCGACGGTGCACGAACTGATCGCCGAACTCGACGGCTGCGACTGGGTGCTGGTCGAGGGTTTCAAGCGCGCCGCGCTGCCGAAGATCGAGATCTGGCGCGCCTCGACCGACCAGCCGGCGCAATACCCGCAAGACCGGCACATCGTCGCGATCTGCACCGACAGCGCCGCTCTGATGCCGGAGCCGACCGTGTTGCCGGTGCTCGACCTGAACGACCCGGAAGCGGTGACGAACTTTCTGCTGGCGAGCGGGGAACGCTTTGCCTATGTGAAACCCTAGGCGATCTTCGCCATGTCGCGCAGCACGGTCGGGCCGGCGCGGCGCTCGATCTCGGCGAGCAGCGGCTTGTTCCAGCCGAGCATGAACATCGCCTCGGCGGTCACGAACATCGGGCCGACCAGCAGGCCGATGATGTCGTCGACGAAGGCCGGCTTGCGCCCTTCGTACCAGTGGCCGACGAACTGGATCACCCAGCCGACCACGAACACGCCCACGCCCCACGCCAGCCAGGCCGCGGTGCTGCCGTAAGCGACCTGGTGCGCCGCCAGCAGCAACGCCCCGACGGCGGCGCTGACCGCCAGGCCGAGCGCCAGATTGCCGCGGGTCAGGTACCACGCGGCGGTGCCGGCGAACGCGAGCCAGGCCGGGCTCAGCGCCAGACCGCCGAGGTTGAAGGCCGGCCGCGCGAGCAGCACGCCGATTGCGAACACGATCATCGGCACGCCGACGAAGTGGCTGAGGATGTTGCGCTGGTCGCGGTGGTATTGGGCGTACCCGCTGAGCAGGTCGGTGGCAGCACGCATCACGTGTCTCCGGGGATGAGGTCTTGCAGACAATGGTAGGCCAATCCGCGACGCCACGCCACATGCGGGGCGCGCCGGGGTCGTGGCGCGTTGTGTCGGTTTCCACGCCGTACACTGCGGCGCACTCACCACGACCCGCACCCGCCCGAGCATGCAGAACACCCCGCTGATCCACTGGCATTCCATGTTCATGGGCGTGGCGCTGCTCGCGGCAGCGCGATCCAAGGACTCGCGCAAGCGCAACGGCGCCTGCATCGCGAGCGCCGACAACAAGATCCTGGGCGTGGGCTACAACGGGCTGCCGCGCGGCTGCGACGACAACGACGCGTCGTACTGGGCCGACATCGACGACGACCCGCTGCAGTCGCGCCACAGCTACATCGTGCATGCCGAGGTCAACGCGATCCTGAACTGCGTGGTGCTGCCGCTGACCGACAGCACGATCTACACGACCCAGTACCCATGCCCGCGCTGCGTGCAGTCGATCATCCAGGTCGGCATCAAGCGCGTGGTGTTTCTCGAGAAAAAGTCGCACCA
>Ga0307515_10023533_pt1 | contig 10787 bp, 9 predicted proteins | sample 17_EM_MG_FD_194513 | JGI IMG/M metagenome (GOLD analysis project Ga0307515, IMG submission 194513) | Populus trichocarpa ectomycorrhiza microbial communities from riparian zone in the Pacific Northwest, United States - 17_EM | ecosystem: Host-associated > Plants > Roots > Unclassified | place...
GGGCACGACGGCCGAATTATGGTTCCCGGTCGTAGAGGCGCAATGGGCAGCCAGCGCGCCGGCCGACATGCCGCAAGTCGATGAGAATGCGTCGCGCCGGCTGCGTATCCTCGCCGTCGATGACGACGGGCTGGTGCTGATGAACACGACATTGATGCTGGAGGATCTGGGCCACACGGTGTTCGAGGCCATGGCGGGACCCGAGGCGCTCGATATACTGCGCAAGCAGCAGGTAGACCTGGTTATATCAGACCACGCCATGCCGCGCATGACCGGCGCGCAGCTCGCCGAGGCGATCCGCAACGAATGGCCCGATATGCCGATCATCCTGGCGACAGGCTATGCCGATATTCCCGAAGGGGCTGGCATCTTCAACCTGCCCCGGCTCGGCAAACCCTTTTCGCAGATGCAACTCGCCGAGGCGATCGACCGGATCGCTTCGTAGGAGGGGATGAGGTGAGTGTCGCCTGGCAGTTACTGCGAAAATGCGAACGTTCCTGAGCGTCCGCGCTACGCGCGAAGCTTCCCGTCGCGATTATCTTGGATGACCGTGCTGTCGGCTCCGTCCCGGAGTTCGGGCGTCGTCGAGATTTGTCGCTCGCCCGCCATGGCTGACGTTGCTCCGCTCAGGAGGCGCCTTTCGGTCTCTTGCAGGTCAAGGATCGCGCGTTCGATCTGCTCAGCCGGAGTTTCGCGCGATGCCAGGCGCCACCGATGATGCTGCCACAGCCGGATGAGCAGGCGTCGACTTGGGACTTCTATCGTCTCATGAAGGAACCATGCTCCGCCGACTGCAACGAAAAGCGTCACCACGATGAGCGCCGGTTCCGGCATCAGGGTATCGAAGGTCTGACGCGCGAGGAACATTATGGGGACGTGGAAAAGATAGAGTGAGAAGCTGATCGTCCCTAGAAACCTCACCGGCGCAGCCGCCAGGACAGATGCTGCGATGGGAGGTTGTCGAGCGACGAGCGCCACAATTACGGCTGCGGCGGCCGCGCTTTGCAGGCTCCAAAATTCAGGGGAAAAACTCGGCAAGACATGCCTGTAAGTGAAGAACACCGCCAGAAGGAGCAGCGTGAAAATTCCCGTGAGGGCAGATGGCGGCCATCTGTCCCAGTAGAAATGCATCGTCCCGGCAAGTGCGCCGAAAAGAAAATAAGGGAGTTTGGAAACGAGCAATATTCCAGGCCCTGGCAATCCAAGCAGGCCATCCACGACGAGGACCACTGTGAAGCCTACAATCACGCCGCTATAGCGATGCGGGCTGGCCAGGCAAAGCCATAGGAGTGGGAAGAGCAGATAGAATTGGATTTCGGGTGGAATTGACCAGAAAACACCGCTCGAGCCCAGAAGAAAGACATGGCGCACAAAATCCGTGCCGCCGATGATCGGCTGAACAAAGTTTAGATCTTGCATGCTGGACAGCATCGCCACGAGCACGACAGCAGCCAGATAAACCGGATAGATGCGGGCAAAGCGGCTCACAAGAAAATCCAGGACGTTTTCTTTGGTCACCGGCCGCGAGCCGTAGAGATGGGCCATCAGAAAGCCGCTGAGGGCAAAGAACAAGCCGACAGCTTCATCGCCCATAGTCATCAAATGCAAGGCTGTGCTCGGAAAGATAAGTCCGATATGCGCTTCAATGACCAGAAGCGCCGCGATACCTCGCAGGCCATCGAGACTGGGGATGTAATCCGGCCGGATCATGTGCAGCTTTTAAATATTCTGTTCAGCCAAGCAGTACCGGACATCGCTTTACAAGATATGAATGCGGTGCGTTCAAGCCACTGCGGCGCACCGCTTGCCGGAGCACTCGTCGGTGGAGGCCCCTGACAGAAGCGTGATCGCGCGGGCTATTTTCGACTGCGTCTTCCGATTTCGGCGCGAAGGATGAACGCCAGCAATGCCAGCACCATCGCCGCCAGCCCATACCAGGTGATCGCATAGACGAGATGGTTGTTGGGAAAATCGATGACCGTCAGGCCGCCGACGGGCAGGCCGCCCGGATTGGCGGTCGCATCGGCATCGATGAAATAGGGTGCTACCGCACTGACGCCGTGCTTTTGCGCGATCGCCGCGACATCGCGCGAATACCAGCGGTCGGCGGCAATGTCGTTGGATTGCAGCAACGATCCCTTCGGTTCCGTCATCCGCATCAGCCCGGTGATCTCGACCGGGCCTGACAATTCCCCATCGCGGCGCAAGCCCGGGTCGCGCTTGTCCGTCGGCACGAAGCCGCGATTGACGAGAATCACAGTGCCGTCGGCCAGCATCAGCGGCGTCATGACCCAATAGCCCGGCCCGAGCACGGTCGAGGCATAGACCAGCGTTTCCTTGTCATTCGCAAGCGTCCCGGTTGCGGTCACCCGCCGGTATTCGTCGTCTGCGGCATTGACCCTGTCCCATTCGGCGCGCGCCGGTGCCGGCACCGGTTGCGCATGCACGCGCTGGTCGACGCGGGTGATGAGGTCGCGCTTCCAGGCCAGCCGCTCCACCTGCCATGTGCCGAGTGCTGTGAGTGCTGCGGCAAGCAGCACCAGGCAAACGCCTGACATCGCAAGCTTTATCGGCGAACGCTGTCTCTCCGATTCTTCAGAAGGAGCCCCGCTCACGGGCAGGACCGCCGCCCTTTCGTCACCGTCACGGCATGTTCTTCATCATCTCTGGGCTCATCGGCATCATGTTGGTGTTGAGATGATGCATGACCCACAACGAGCCGGAGAGCGCGATGGCGACGATGATGAGGGTGAAGATCAGCGCCATGATCGTCCAGCCGCCCTCGCTGCGAGTGTTCATGTGCAGGAAGAAGATCATGTGGACGACGATCTGCACGGCGCCGATCAGCATCACCAGCACGGCCGTCACGACAGGGCTTTCGAAGACGCCTGCCATGACAAGCCAGAAAGGAATGGCGGTCAGGATGACGGAAAGCGCGAAGCCCGTCATGTAGCTTTTGAAGGTGCCGTGTCCGGCCTGATGGCCGTTGCTGTGGCCGTGATGAGCCTCGTGGGCATCTTCACGTGCAGGTGTTTGCGAACTCATCCGAGAACTCCCAGCAGGTAGACGAAGGAAAAGACGCCGATCCAGACGACGTCGAGGAAGTGCCAGAACATCGACAGGCACATCAGGCGGCGGCGGTTGGCCTCGATCAGCCCGTGCATCGACACCTGCACCATCAGCGTGATCAGCCAGATGATGCCGAAGGTGACGTGCAGGCCGTGGGTGCCGACCAGCGTGAAGAAGGAGGAGAGGAAGGCGCTGCGCGTCGGCCCGGCGCCTTCATGGATCAGGTGGATGAATTCGTAGAGTTCGAGTCCGATGAAAACAGCGCCGAACAAGCCGGTCACGGCAAGCCAGAACAGCGTTTCCGCCTTTGCGTTGCGCTCCATCTGCAGCATCGCGAAGCCGTAGGTGATGGAGGAGAAGAGCAGCATCGAGGTGTTGAGGGCAACGATCGGCAGATCGAAGAGATCGGCCGGCGAGGGGCCGGCGGCATAGTTGCGGCCGAGCACGCCGTGCGTGGCAAACAGCACCGCGAAGATCAGGCAGTCGCTCATCAGGTAGAGCCAGAAGCCGAGATTGGTGCTGCCCTCCGGATGATGATCTTCCGTCAGGTAGAATTCAGGCTTTTCGGCCGTGTCGATATTCTGATCGCTCATGGTCTCTTACACCTGCTCGGCAAGCAGCGCGGTGCGCTTGCCTTCCGTTTCGGTTACCTCGTCGGCGGGGATGTAGAAGTCGCGTCTGTAGTTGAAGGTATGGCCGATCGCGACGACGAGCATGGCGACGGCGGAGACGACGACCAGCCACCACATGTACCAGATCAGGCCGAAGGCGAGTGCGACGCTGATACCAGACAGGATCGCGCCGGTGCCGGTGTTCTTCGGCATGTGGATCGGCCGGAAGCCTTGCAGCGGACGTGCATAACCGCGGTTCTTCATGTCGTACCAACCATCATGATCGTGCACGACGGGTGTCAAGGCGAAGTTGTAGTCCGGCGGCGGAGACGAGGTCGACCATTCCAGCGTGCGGCCGTCCCAGGGGTCGCCGCTGTCGTCGCGCAGTTCTTCACGCTTCATGAAGCTGACGACGATCTGGATCAGGAAGGCGGCAATGCCGATGGCGATCAGGACGACGCCGAAAGCGGCGATCTGGAACCAGATCTGCAGCGACGGGTCGTCGAACTGGCTCATGCGGCGGGTGACGCCCATCAGGCCCAGCACATAGAGCGGCATGAAGGCGAACCAGAAGCCGATCTGCCAGAACCAGAAGCTCATCTTGCCCCAGAAGGGATCGAGCTTGAAACCGAAGGCCTTGGGGAACCAGTAGTTGACGCCGGCGAACATGCCGAAGAGAACGCCACCGATGATGACGTTGTGGAAATGGGCGATCAGGAACAGCGAATTGTGCAGCACGAAATCGGCCGGCGGCACGGCTAGCATGACGCCGGTCATGCCGCCGATGACGAAGGTCACCATGAAGCCGACCGTCCAAAGCATCGGCACCTCGTAGCGGATGCGGCCGCGATACATGGTGAAGAGCCAGTTGAACATCTTGGCCCCCGTCGGGATCGAGATGATCATCGTCGTGATGCCGAAGAAGGAGTTGACTGAAGCGCCTGACCCCATCGTGAAGAAGTGGTGCAGCCAGACGATGTAGGAGAGGATCATGATCACGCAGGTGGCGTAGACCATCGAGGCATAGCCGAAGAGGCGCTTGCCGGAGAAGGTGGCGACCACTTCCGAGAAGATGCCGAAGGCCGGCAGCACCAGGATGTAGACCTCCGGATGGCCCCAGATCCAGATGAGGTTGATGTACATCATCGGATTGCCGCCGAGGTCGTTGGTAAAGAAGTTCGTGCCGGCGTAACGGTCGAGCGACAGCAGCGCGAGTGTCGCCGTCAGGATCGGGAAGGAAGCAACGATCAGCACGTTGGTGCAGAGTGCGGTCCAGGTGAAGACCGGCATCTTCATGAAGGTCATGCCCGGTGCGCGCATCTTGACGATGGTGGCGATCAGGTTGATGCCCGACAGCGTCGTGCCGACGCCCGCCACCTGCAGGCCCCAGATATAATAATCGACGCCCACACCCGGGCTATAGGAAGCGCCCGACAGCGGCGGGTAGGCGAGCCAGCCCGTCTGGGCGAATTCGCCGATGAAGAGCGACAGCATGATGATGATTGCGCCGGCGGTGGTCATCCAGAAGGAGAAGTTGTTGAGGAAGGGGAAGGAGACGTCGCGCGCGCCGATCTGCAGCGGCACCACGAAGTTCATGAGGCCGGTGACGAAGGGCATCGCCACGAAGAAGATCATGATGACGCCGTGGGCGGTGAAGACCTGGTCGTAATGGTGCGGCGGCAGGTAGCCCTCCGAACCGTTGAAGGCGATCGCCTGCTGGACGCGCATCAGGATCGCGTCGGAGAAGCCGCGCAGCAGCATGATGACGGCCAGGATCACATACATGATGCCGATCTTCTTGTGATCGACACTGGTGATCCAGTCGCGCCAGAGCGGCCCCCAGAACCTGAAATAGGTGATGATGCCGAGCACCGCGAGGGCGCCGATGACGACGCCGATGAAGGTCACGACCAGGATCGGCTCGTGATAGGGGATGGCATCGAGGGTCAACCGGCCGAAGACGAACTTCAGGAGGTCAGGATTGGAAAACATGGAACAACCCGTTCATTATGTCTTGCGACGCAAAGCGCCAGGTTAATTGTTGTTGTTGAGCTGCGCCGGCGCCGGATCGGCGCCATTGCTCATGCCGGGCATGGAATGACCCTGATGCTGCATGTCCATTCCGGGCATGCCCTGCATGCCGGGCATGTCGTGCTGCATGCTGTTGCCATCGGTACGCTCGGCCGGCTCGCTTCGTGCCGGAACCCCTGTCGCCGGCACGGTGGTGGCGGGCGCCACGATGCCTTCGTCCGCATGGCGGTCGTCATATTGCAGCTTCTCGCGGTTCTCCGCACTTTCCTTGCCGCCGCCGCCCATCATGTCGATGTGCATCATCTCGCTCATGCACATCTTGCCCGGAGTGGCGCACATGTTGAGGATGGCATTGTAAAGGTCGGCATCCGCGCCGGCATAATAACGCACCGGCTCCTTCTCGCTCGGCTTCTCGAGCTTCAGATAGGCATCGCGGTTGAGCATCGTGCCCTGCTGCTTGACCTGCGCCACCCAGGCGTCGAAGCCCTCCCGGTTCAGGCCATGGAACTTGAAGCGCATGTGCGAGAAGCCCTCGCCGCTGTAATTGGCGGAGAAGCCCTCATACTCGCCTTCTTTGTTGATGACGGCATGCAGCTTCGTCTCCATGCCAGGCATGGCGTAGATCTGGCCGGCAAGGGCCGGGATGTAGAAGGAATTCATCACCGAGGAGGAGGTGATCTTGAAATTGATCGGCATGTCCACAGGGGCGGCGAGCTCATTGACGGTCGCAATGCCGAGATCGGGATAAAAGAATAGCCATTTCCAATCGAGCGCCACGACCTCGACATTCAGCGGCTTGGTATCGGCAGGAACGGCGCGTGCGGCATCGAGGCGATCGAGCGGGCGGTAGGGATCGAGCTTGTGCGTGGAAATCCAGGTCACGGCGCCAAGCGCGATGATGATCGCAAGCGGCGCTGCCCAGATCACGATCTCGAGACGGGTGGAGTGGTGCCATTCCGGCGCGTAGGTGGCGGCCGTGTTGGAACGGCGGTAGCGCCAGGCGAAGAACAGCGTCAGGAAGATCACCGGAATGATGATCAGCAGCATCAGCACCGTCGAGATGACGATGAGATCGCGCTGTTGCATGGCGATGTCGCCGGAGGGCGCCATGACCACCATGTTGCATCCTGCCAGGAAAAGCAGCGGCAAGACGGATAGAAGGCGGGAAAACTTCGCGAGTTTTTGCACGTCTCTAAGCTCTTGTTGTTTCGTTCATTCCGCGACTAAAGCACTGAACCAGATAGCGACATGAGGTGTTTGGTCGCAGTGCAGCAAACATGCCGCACTGCGGCAAAAAGCATGTTGCACTACAGCTTTGAAATCCTGATGAAATCAAGAAGGATTTTTCGCGAGCGCCTGTTTGTTCCCACCAATATATCCGCAAGAGCGCACCATGCCAGCGTCCCCGTGGGGAAAATCGCGGCCGGGATCACGCTATTTTTCACCAATGCCTGATTTTGCGCAACGATGATGAACTATTTACGTCTTACGGACTTGATAAGCCTGCAGGTTTGATCAAGATCAGGCTGAGGCGCTTTGCCGAAAGCGTCTTAACGAGGGAGGCGTTTCATGGCCGCAGCATCGAATTACGGACCGTCGTCGTCGTCGCTGGAACGCGACGCGCGGCGCATTCACGACGACAAGCCGGTTTCGCCTGGTAGTATCGCCGTCGGCGTGGTGATTGGCCGCATGTCGGAATTCTTCGATTTCTTCGTCTACGGCCTCGCCTCTGTGCTGGTCTTCCCACAGCTGATTTTCCCCTTTGCGCCCGACAGGCTGACGGGCACGCTCTATTCCTTCGCCATCTTCTCGCTTGCCTTCCTGGCGCGGCCCGTCGGCTCCGTCGTCTTCATGACGATCGACCGGCTGTACGGGCGCGGAACGAAGCTGACGATTGCGCTTTTCCTGCTCGGCGGCTCCACGGCCTCGATCGCCTTCCTGCCGGGTTATGACGAGATCGGTGCCTGGTCGATCGTGCTTTTGGCGCTCTTTCGCCTCGGCCAGGGGTTTGCGCTCGGCGGCGCCTGGGACGGTCTTGCCTCGCTGCTTGCGCTCAACGCGCCGGCCAAGCATCGCGGCTGGTATGCAATGATCCCGCAGCTCGGCGCGCCGATCGGCTTTGCGCTGGCGAGCACGCTGTTCGGCTATTTCGTCGCCAATCTTTCCAATGAGGATTTCCTCTCCTGGGGCTGGCGTTATCCCTTCTTCGTCGCCTTCGCCATCAACGTGGTGGCGCTGTTTGCGCGTCTGCGCCTTGTCATGACCAAGGAATTCGGCACGGCGCTGGAACAGCACGAGCTCGAGGCGGCGCCGATCCTCGACGTGCTGCGTGTTCACGGCCGCGACATCCTGATCGGCGCCTTCGTGCCGCTCGCGAGTTTCGCCATGTTCCACCTCGTCACCATCTTCCCGCTCGGCTGGATGAGCCTCTACGGCAACCAGCCGATCGGCGCCTTCATGGTGGTGCAGGTGGTCGGCGCCATGGTCGGCATTGTCGCCATCATCGCCTCGGGCCTGATCGCCGACCGTATCGGCCGGCGCGCCCAGCTTGCCGTCTGCGCCGTCCTCATCGCCATTTTCAGCTTTATCGGCCCGATCCTGATCGCGTCCGGCAACAGCGGCCATGACGCCTTCGTCATCATCGGCTTCGGCGTACTCGGCCTTTCCTTCGGCCAGGCGACGGGCTCGATCTCATCCCGCTTCGGCCGCGGCTATCGTTATACCGGCGCCGCCTTCACCTCGGATCTCGCCTGGCTGATCGGCGCAGGTTTTGCGCCGCTGGTGGCGCTCGGCCTCTCCAGCCGCTTCGGCCTGCCCTTCGTCGGCTACTATCTGCTTTCCGGCGCGATCTGCACGCTCGCCGCACTCGCCTTCAGCAGGGCGCTGGAGCAGCGCGAATAGGCGGACGAACACACAGCCTGCGTGGGAAACCATGCAGGCTTTCGTTTTCAGGTTGCGCAATTCCAATTATTGAATGCGTTGCAATCTATAATTAAACGCATATCATGTTCGTGATCAGCGAGGATATGCCGTGACCGCAGAAACCATCGATCATTCGACCCTTTCCCGTCTTGTCGAAGCAGGAGCGGTGGATGCCGCTCATGTCGTCGGCAAAACCGGAGGCTGGTCCGTCGTCATCCGCTACGGCAAGGCCGAGCGCCCGCTCGCCGCCCAACGCAGCCGGCAGGTGCGCGTCTTCAAGCGCATGGATACCTTGGTTTCTTATCTCAAGGATGTCGGCATCTCGCAGTTCGATGTCGATACGGCCGATTACATTCCTGAGACGGCAGCGCGACCGGATCGGGCCGCAGCACTGCGTCGTACCCATGAGGCGGCGGAATACGACAAATGGTTCCGCGAACAGGTCGCGGAAGCGATCCGGGAAGCGGATGACCCGAACGCGGTGTGGATCCCGCATGAAGTCGTTGAGGAGGAGATGGCGCGCGAGCGTGCCGAATTGCTTGCCTTGCTTAAGAATGAGGGCAAGTGAGGATCATCTGGACTGAGACGGCCCGCAGAGCCAGGCAGTTGGCGACCGCATATATTGCAGCGCAAAACCGTGCGGCTGCCCTGGATGTTCTGGACGAAGTTTCGCGACAAACGACCCTGTTGCGGGATCATCCGGAAATGGGACGAAAAGGGCGAAGGCAGGGAACGCGCGAATTCATCATCTCTCGAACGCCATTCCTTGTCGTCTATCGTTATCTGCCGAAGAGAGAGACGATCGAAATACTGCATTTCCTGCATGGTGCACAGAAATGGCCGCCGAAATCCTGAACCGAAATCCTACTGCGCCATCTGCGGCTGCTTCGCCGCCCGGGCCGCGGTCAGTTCCGCGGTGGTGTGGTTCAGGCGGTCGGCGAGTACGCGCATGATCTCCACGGCCATCTCGGGGAAGTCGCTGAGCAGCTTCAGGAAATGCTCCTTGCTGATGCGCAGTACCTCGAGCGGCGAAGTGGCGCGCACTGTTGCCGTACGCGAGACGTCGCAGAGAATGGCGATTTCACCGACGATTGAATTGGGCTCGACATCGGCGACCTTGATCTCGCCCGCCGGCGAGGAGACCATGATATCGGCGGTGCCGGAAAGGATGACATAAGCGGCGTCGCCGACATCGCCCTGATGGAAGAGGTTCTGCCCGGCCTTGTAGGTCATACGGTCGGAGGTGAAGGCCAAAAGCTTGAGCTTCGCTGGCGCTATCCTGGAAAAGATCGGCACCCGTCGCAGCATTTCGACTTCGTCTCTCAACAGCATGAGCGTTTCAACCCCCTGCATGGCCCGCGGACCATGCGTCTTCAAAACTCCAAGGCGTTCCATCGTGAACGCCCACCATTGCCGCCCCAATAGAATATTACGATAACAGTTCCTTGAACATCCCGTTTTTCTCGGAAAGTTCCGGATAATTGCCTGCTTCCGCTAGTCCGCCCCGGTCGAAGAGCAGGATACGGTCGAACATCTCGGCCAGCCGGGCATTGGAGAGCACCCATATGATCGCCGGCCGATGGCCTTCCTCGTGCAGACCCTCGATGATGTTGCGGGTGATCTGATCCTGAACGCGCTGGTCGAGCGCTGAAAGCGGCCGGTTGAAGATGAAATAGTCGGAGCGTTTCAAAAGCGCGCGGGCAAGGTTCATTTTCTGGCGCTGCACCATGGTCAACCGCTTGCCGCCGGAGCCAACGTCGAATTCGAGTCCGATCGACAGCACATCGTCATAAAGGTCGAGCGCGTCAAAGAGTTCGCCCATGATGGCGCGGATACGGTCGGAGGCGTCGGCCTGCTGATAGGCGATGCGGCCGAAGAGCACATTGTCCATCAGGCTTGCCGACGGAGTAAAACGCTCGGCGTCATAGCGCTCGATCAGTTCGGCGAGATCGGCCGGAATATGCTCGTGGAACTGCTTGCGGGCGCTGACGATCTTGTTCATGAGTTCGTCGGTCAGCAAGCCGAAGCGGTGACGCGGCTCGATATAGGCGAAGCTGAGCCGGATGATGGCCGAGCGTTCCTCGGGCGTCGCATCCTCGAAGCGGCGGCTTTGCAACTTTTGCAGCAGCGCCTGATAGGTCGGAATGTCGTCCG
>Ga0307515_10023534_pt1 | contig 10786 bp, 7 predicted proteins | sample 17_EM_MG_FD_194513 | JGI IMG/M metagenome (GOLD analysis project Ga0307515, IMG submission 194513) | Populus trichocarpa ectomycorrhiza microbial communities from riparian zone in the Pacific Northwest, United States - 17_EM | ecosystem: Host-associated > Plants > Roots > Unclassified | place...
AGGCAAATCCACCTTCACCTAGCTGCCTCACGATCCTGAATCTGTTCTCGTTGATCCACACATCTCCTCCTCCGTTAACGGCGTCGTATAATGCATTCAGCCCCGAAAAAGAGCACCCCATCTCTCTATCTTCTCTCTTTCTCTGTGTGTGTAAAAGAGCTGAGGAGAGTGGATCTTAGACTCTCTCCTCTCTCTGGGTTCTTTGGTTCTCTGAATGGAAAAACGAAATAAATTTTTACTTGCTTATTTAACCTTTTATTTTGCTGAGTATTTTCTTTTTCTTTTCTTTTATCGATCTCAGTAACTTGCGAGTTTTTTATTCTCTTGGATCTATCAAAAAGGGGCACATACCAAACAAAAAAAAATTAAATGCATAACAAAATGAAAGAAAATACATGTTAGAGAGTCAGTCTACCTCCAACCGCATTTCATTACGGGTTAAATATTTTTAATTTTTTTTAAAAATATTTTTATAAAAAATTTTTAATATATTTTAATAGTTTAAAAAATATAACAAATTAAAATATATATTTTAATGATAACAATAGTTATCAAACCCAACTTGGAGTTGACTTGACTAAAGGATTAGGTCCTGGATTACATGGGTTGATTCAGATCAAATCAAAAAAATTAAAAAAAAAATATTTGAGTTTTTAATATTTTATATGAAAAAATTAAAAAATAATCCATATAGATATAAGCTATATATATAAACAATTAAGTTTGAAAGATTACCTCAAAAGGTTTTTTATCCCATATTGAAAAGATACTGTCTTTTTCTTCTAAGTTGAAATATTTCAACCAAAAGTATTTTTTATCTCACATTGAAAAAACATAACTTTTTTCTTGTAAACATAAAGCATATATATTATAGGGCTTCAAACCCCACATTGAAAAAATAAAACATTCTTTTAGTATTTATATAGTTAACTTTAAAATGAGTTAATAATCAATTGAAAAATATGAAAAAAAGATGAGTCTCTAGGTAAAAGAAAAACAAATTCGAAAAAAAAAAAGGACTCTACCGGATTTTTGCCGGGTCACCTGAATTTCGGGTTGATCATTTTCCCCCAACCCAATTGCAGGCTTGAATTTCAAATGAAACAGACTCAGCCGATGCTATTAGATTTTGATGGCAACAGGGCCCACTGTTGCTGGATCCTAGTGGTAGCATGACTCACCTTAGTGGGTCCTGCTCGTAGCTCTAGGCCTCTTGTTGTTGGGTCCTGCTGACAATAATACCTAGCAGGGGTGGGTCCTATTGGCAATTGGGGCTAGCAGCTGGACCCATTGCAGTTGGGGCTAGCAGCTGGACCCATTGTTGCTGGGGCCTCGTGGCAGCAGAGCCCAACTTTAATGAGTTCTTTTTGTAGCTTTTGGCCCACCGCTGCTAGTCTTGCTATCACCAATACCCAATAACAGTGGGTCTTGTTGTGGGCTGGGCCCACCGCTACTGGGTCTTTGTGAAAGTAGGACCTAAATTTAACGGGTCCTGGTTCAGCTGGACCCACTACTACTGAGGTCTGCTGGGCACCTAGACCCAACATTATTGGGTCATGCTTTACAAAAGGATCCAACATTATTGGGTCATGCTTGACAGAATGACCCAATAGTTGGGTATCTATCTAGGCCTCGCATAATTAGGTCATGCTTGGCAGAAGGACCTAGTAACAGTGAGTCCTGTTGGGCAGCAGGCCCCAACATCATTGGATTATGTTTGGCAGAATGACCCAGTAGTGTTGGCCCAAAATGATATTATATTATAGTATTTATGATTTGTTTTTTAATAGATTTTGTTGTTAAAAAATTCTCTTATATAATACAAAAATATGAAGTATATTATGTGAATAAAAAAAATTATTTAAAGCTCCATCAATTTTAATATAACAATATTAGAATTATAATTTTTTTTGAATGCTTTTATTTTGAAAACAAATTCAAGAGGAAAAAAAAAATCTTAATTTGAAGTAAAGAAAAAAAAAATATATATATAAAAGCATTTTTTAAAGCAAAAAACAAACATGCTTCAATAAAAAAATTCAACTCAATCTCAAATGAAAAAAAAATTTCTTCTATTATTTCTTCTTTACCGTATGAAAATGAAAAAAAATAAAATCTTGGGTCCTGCTAGGGGCAGGACCCAACTTTAATGGATCCAGTAAGACCCCACGCCATTGACTCTTGGTGGCAGCAGGAACCAACGCTATTGGGTCCTACTGCAACGACCCAGCAACCCTTTCTAACTTACAAACAGAAAAGATAACACCCCCATGTGCAAGTCCACAGTTAATTGTCTCTTGATCCACATTGCATGTACAGTAGAAATCTCGCATGTTTTAAAGTTTCTTATAATAATTATTACTTTTTGGCTTATAAGTAGTTTTATTTCAATTCAATTATATATTTCTTAAAGAGTTCAATATGGCATTTAACTCATAAAATTTTATTAGAAACTAGTATATTGGTCCGCGCTCTGCAGCGAGTCAATATCTTTTTTTTTTTAATGTGAAAAAATATTAAGAGTATATAGAATATTTTAAGCCTCTTGGATTTGGCGGCCATGCTAGACCCAAGCGATTTTGGCCACCCTTGGGTCTAACGTCAATGCATGCCAAACCCAAGAGATTTTGGTTGCCCTTTGGGTATGGGGGTCATGTCAGACCTAAGAGCTTTGGGTCTAACATCAATGCATGCCTAATAGCGTTGTGTTTGGCGGCAATGCCAAACCCAAGAGCCTTTGGCCAACCTTGGATCTAGAGGTTATTGCAGACTCAAGAGCCTTGGGTCTGGCGTCTATGTATGCCAAAGAGCCTTGGGTCTAGCGGTTATGCTAGACCAAAACGCCTTGGGTTTAGGGGTAATGCCAAACCCAAGAGCCTTTAGCCGCCCTTAGGTCTGGGGGCCATGTCAGACCTAAGAGCCTTGGGTTTGACGTCAATGCATGCCCAAGAACTTGGGTCTAGCGACCATTACAGACCCAAAAGCCTTTGACCGCTCTTAGGTCTGGGGGTCATACCAGACTTAAGAGCCTTGGGTTTGGCGTCAATGCATGCCCAAGAGTGTTGAGTCTAGCAGTCATTGCAGACCCAAGAGCCTTTGGTCGCCATTAGGGGATTTTTTTTTCTTTAAGTCGGCAGCTACAAACAAAAGGAGAAAAGAGGAAGATTTCATTTTTTCTCACAAAAAATCTTAAAGAAACCAAAAGAAAATCAAGGGATTTAGGGAGGAATTGATGGAAACACATACACACACCTCTAAACACTTAATTAAGATGGAAAAGGAAGTAAAATAAATAAAGAGAGGGGTTGCACAGCCACGACGTCAAAGAAGAAAAAAAAGGATTCGGAAGAGTTTTTACTGTTTGATATTTAAAGACTTCAATAATGTCTAGTAAGAGGTTTTAGACATACTCTAGCAATTTCATAATTAAAATAACATTTGAGGTAGAAATAATGAAATTTAGGCTAGGGTTTATAGAAAAGTTTTGGGGGAAATGCAAATTGACTATGAATTAATCAAATTTAGTTAGATTAGGTTGTGTTAGGTGTTAAATTTAGTTAAATTGATGAAGAAAAACATAAGGTCCTTAAGAATCCAAGTGGCCGACCAAAGAGAAAAGTTAGGCTCAAGATGTATAATTGCATGTAATTGAGTGAAATTGTTGTGAACTAATGTATTTTATGTAGAGAACCGATTTCTGAAAGAATTGAATTATAATTTGAAATTTTGATTGAAATGTCGTAGCATAGTCAGAAATTTTGTTAACATGAATGCTGCGTAAATTGAATTTAGATGCTTGAATATATATATATATATTAAAGTGTGTAGGATATTTCATTGATTATAAAATTCATGGACGAAACACGTGACAACTTCGTCCCTCAATTTCTAGGGACATTTTAGGCAGGAAAGTGATAAAATTTGAAATTCAACTCTACATGGAAATTATAGCTAGGGATGTTAACTTTCCAACAAAAATGATCTTGCATAAATTGGAGTTATAAAACTCTAAATATAGAATAAAAACCAAAGATAGGTCTAAACTAAGAGTAGCAAGACATTTTTCAAATGTTGTAATTAATGATTTTAGATGTCTAGATGTAAGAAATAGGTCTAGTGTTTTTCATTGAAGTTTTAGAAAAATATTTTAGCTTTCCAAATAAATAAACTATGCATAAAACCGAGTTTTTGAAATTTAATTATAATTAAAACACTTAATAGTGTTCAAAGTTGATTATGACAAACCATCTGAAATTAGTTAGTTTCATATTTGGAATTACTCTTGATTTAAAGTTCTTATTTTTTTTTAGTAATGAGAATGAAAAGGAGTGTAAGAAATGGTTGCATATGCGAGATTATATGGGATTTTCTTTGTTAATAGAATCAGGAAAATGTGGAATTGGATGAAATTAATTTGAAATGAACTAAACAAAAGATGATAGTTTTGATTGAATAAATCAAAGTGATTTACATTGGCTAGTTTAAATTGTTAGATAAATATTTGAAAATGAGAATTTATATGGTGACAAATATAAGGAAATTTGATATGCATGTTGATATAGATTATGTGAATGGTAATCGAATAAGACCTTATGATGAATTATGTTAAAACATGTTACTGTACTTATTTTAATTGTTTAAGTAAATTATTGTTACGTACTTAATTATTGCTCGTATATTAATTACAGGTACCTCTCAGTTTTAAGCAATATAATAGATATTTAGGGATTTTTGTTAATTTTGTAAAGGATTGTAATAATTACCCTTTTTGTATCTGAATGTTAATTTACCTTAAATAATGTAATTATAAATTCAAGTTAATTGTGCTAGTGTATGATATTGTACTTATGCTTTTTGTTGTAGCTTATACTAATATTATCAGATAATTTATGGCTATAGATCTTGAGTTAAATCTTGAATATTATAATTAAATGCATGATGTGACATTAAAATGAATTATAATGATGAGTTGTGTTGCGAAATGATGAGTCTAGGATGGTTGGACAATAAATGGGCTTTATATGATGAGTATATTGAAGTATTACAGGTATTTGTTGATAACTTGAGATTTTCTGGTATAGGAGAGACTCTGTCAAAATTTCGGTAGATTCCCATATAACTAAGTTTATATATATATATATATATATTACCCAAAAAATAGTAATTTTTTACAAGACATAAAACATTAAGTGCATGAAATTATAAGGGTGTTACAGTTGGTATCAAAGCTCTGGCTAGGGTTTAAGAAGTTTTATAAAAATTGATATATGTTAAACTGTTGTAGGATGGTTCATACGAGAGATGGTACAAGTATAGATCTCTCTTTAATGAGAATGAGAGATCATAATATAGACTTGGGTGAGAGTTAAATGAAGGATCCCCTAGTTGACACTACATCTTATGTGCCATCAACTTCTACTCAGAGGGCATGAGATGAGGCAGCTAGACTTCATGACGATACTATTTCTATGTTGGGGTATCGCAAGTAGAGAGGACAACTCGGCAGGAATGGACAGTTGCACCTCCACCAGCGGCACCGATGGGAGCTTCTGCCCTGTATACTGATCTTACTTTTATAGCACAGATAATAAAGGTAGTGATGGAAACCATACGTAGTGCCCTAGCCCCTGTGGCCCTAGCAGTGCAACCAGCTCCAGTGGTTACAACACCTACAGACAGTGTAGTTATCTTAGTATGAATTATAAAGAGTATAAGAGATATGGATTGTGAACCTTTTATGGGAGATCATGATGTAGAAGTTGCAAGTAGATGGATCAGAAAGATAGAGAAGATCCTAATACAGATAAAGGTACTAGATGAACTGAAGGTAGACTCTGCATCTTAACTGTTGATCGATAGAGCCCAGTCATGGTAGGAAACATTGCAGTCAAGGAAAACCACGTGGTTATAAACTTTGGGAGATTTTAGAGTTGAATTTGAGATTCAATTCTACTCATGGTATCATTGTAAAATAAAGGAACATAAGTTTTTAGCATTGAGATAGGGTGATATGTTTGAGTTGGAGTATGAGATGAGGTTCAATGACCTTTCAATATTTGCCTCATATCATGTGCTTACTGAGAAGCACATGATAGAGAAATTCAAAGATAAACTTAGGTAGGAACTGAACTAGGGTTTGATAGCTCTGCAATTTGAGATAATAAGGGATCTGACAAAGGTAGCTCAAGCCTTAGAGGCATGCATTATTGAGGGCCAGGAAGACAAATCAAGTGGTGGTAAAAGAAAAAAGATGGAGTATTCGATGAGTAAGCCACTTAGGCCTCCCCTTTTTAAGAAGAGAAAAGGTGTACAATATGGCCAGATTTAGAAGAAATGAAGGGAGACCAATCAGAGTAAATTAGTTGTTGGGTCATATTAGATTTAATTTGGTTCAGCCATGGATTTCTCATAAAAGGCCATTAACTTTGTGCTTGGGTTTAATGGGGAGGCCATTCGGCCAAGATTGTGTTTTCCCTTAGAATTTAGATATTGTTTCATTCCTCCATGATGGTTTTTTGGCATGGGATAGTTTTAGCCAGCCTTGGATTGTGCATGATGATGGGTTTAGTCCAGTTTTTTTTATGGTTCATTCAGCCAAATCAGGTCAGCCCATGTATGGGTTTGATTTGGGCAGCAAAGTAAGTTTGTTAGAAACTTGTATCAGGTTTGATTTGAGTTATATTAATGAGTATAGGTTTGTACCACATAGGGGTCCAAAGTTGGCTTGGGCTAATTAAGATATTGAAATACTTTTCTTACAAGGATTAGCAAAATATTCTCCAAAAAATAAAAGGGAAATTGTTCATTATTGTCCCTATTATTTAGAAGAATATTTAGCAACAAAGAAGGAAGTTTTCTAGTCGTGTAAGAAAACCAAAGATGGTTGTCAGATCTGAATCCTAGACTTGAAAGGATTATTTAATGCTAAAGATTTGATTCTGCTAATCAATGAAGGAAAATGATGGACGATTATAAGAGGAATTAATTTTTAAGAATGTTTTTCATGTTTTGAAGGGAAATCCTAGTCCTGTAAGGAAAGAAAACTTCAGCAATTAAATTCCTATTTAGATCAGATTTCTTAGCATTTAAAGGACTTTAAAAGTTGGTTAAACAATCTTGGAGTATTTAGGGAGGTGGATCTTGACCAAGAGTTATTTAAGCTAGAGAATTAAGATATTTTATCTTGTTTTTCTTTTTATTATATACGACATCAACAAGCTATTGTCTAGACTTGTTGTTTTTAATATTATTTCTATGTTTGAGTTTAATTAATACTTTGGTTTTCAGCTATGATCTAAGGCTTGTTTAAATCAAGGTTTGAGCTTACTAATAAAGGTTTTAGGTCAGTTTTTGTAAGTAGGTCAATTTAGCTCACGAGGGTAAATCCATTAAGGTTAATTTCTCAAAACTATTTAAACACATATAAAGCCTAAATTTTGAAGAAAAAAACCTTTGATGAATAATACTTCTGAACTTTTCAATTTTAAAGCGTGAAAGAGATTCTTGAACGAAGCAAATCTGACTTATCAAAGATTAACTAGTTTTGGAGGCATCATTCGACTTCATTCCAATAGTGTCGGTGTCTTGTTATAGGTTTCCATTGTGTCACACTCCTATTAGAACTATTTCGGCTTTCTAGGATCAGATCTTAATCTTGATTATGAATTACGAGACCACATAATCATGAGATTCGCATCAAGATTATAGGTGGAGGGTTAGATGTGGAGCAGTTAAATATGAAGAAAATTTTTGCCAAAAGAGCTTCAGAACAAAAGACCATTACTTATTTGTATTGTGTCAAGTGTGAGCAGCAACATCTTGAAAACTGTTCTGCTTCATTAGGGCGATACTACATTTATAGACAGAATGCATATAGATGGCAAGATTGTCCTTATTTGGGTCGAGGATGCTATTATTATAATGGCCAAGGACATTTCAAGAAAGACTGTCCTATGAGAGCTGAGTATGTGCAAGGACAAAGACAACAGACACAAAGCTACCAACAATTAGTCATTGTAGATAGACTTATCAGGCCATTGCAGTTGAGGACTAATGGGAATCATAACCGATCTCGAGGTTAGGGGGAGAGGACTTAGGGCAGGGTGTTTCAGATGACTCATGAGGATTGTAAAAAGCCGGTTATATTCTAACCCGACCAAAATAATAATAATAATAATAGATAAATAAATAAATAAATAAATAAGCAAGCATTCAGAGGGGTAAAATTAAACAAAAAAAAGTTATAAGACATTAATTTATTGAGAAAGAAAGGATGGGGATAAATTTGGAAATGGCTAAACAAAACGGGGTCAATGTGCAAATTTAAAAGATGACACTATATAAATGCCAATCTTTTCTTCTTTTGGCTGATTGCTAGAAGCTGTGAGAGGATTTGTGTGATTTTCTAGTTGTTTTCTTGCTAATTATATAAAAATAAAAAGAGAAAAAGTGTAATTAGAGTGATTAGAACTTAAATAAAGAATTAAGAGGGGTGATTTAGTGCTTGGAAGCTGTTTTGAAGAAAGAAATCTAAAGTTAAGGTTTAAAAAGGGAGAAGAAGGAAACTTGAATTTTTCTTACATCCATTCCTTGAATCTTTATCCAAGTAAGTTGAAGAACATGTTTAAAATAATTAATTGTTATAACTTTGGGTTTTGATGAAGAAATTAAATTGCTATAATTATGTGAATTTGGGGATTTATGGTGTTAATTATTAAAATGATGCAATTCATTATTGAACTATATTAGGAAGCATAAATTATTAATGGGTAAGTGTTTAATTTAGAAATGGAAGAAACAAACCCCTCTTTTTCAGTTATTGGTCTCGATAAAAGGAGAAGATTTGAGAGATTGAAGAATTTAATGCAATTGTTTAGGAATTGTGGGAATTTGTGGGCTTATTAATGTTAATAAATGGAATGGTGAAGGATTTTACAAAAAAAAAAATGAAAAAGAGAAAAATTTCACCCTTTTTCCTTAAAGGGATTTCAGCCATGACATATTAAAAGGAGAAAAAAGGATTTTGACTTGGATTTTGTTAATGTAAAAGAGTTATTTTAGACTAATCGGATGGATTGTTGGAGAATTAGGAAGTTAATTTTGATGAAGGGTTAAAAAGGAGAATTTTATTCTTCTTAACCTAAAATGAAATGAGATTTTTATCATTTGGTTATGAATAATAAATGACATGTTGATTTTTATCAAAGGGTTGCAGGACCTAATCAGTAATAGCGAACCACTTCACGCCCGCAAACACCAAGTAGGTGTTAAATACCCTATAATAAATTAATTCTTTAATTTAGTATTTTATAAGAAATTTTCTTTGATTGTAATTTTAGTGTAGAAATTGCAAAATAAAATGAATGGAAATAATGCCCTGTTAAAGAAATGGGCACACTGAAAGATTATTTCCTGGTTAATGAAAATAATGTCATGTTAAATGGGCGTGTTGAAAGATTATTTCCTAGTTAATAGGTTGAAAGATTATTTCCTGATTAATGGAAACAATGCCCTGTTGAAATGGGCACATTGGTTGAACTATTTTCTTTTCTTTCTTACCTGAACTTCAGATATAATGTACTAATTAATGGACGACTTGGTTAATGAAGAAGATATCTAGCTAAGGATTAGCAAAAAATAAAATTTAAATTAAATTAATGTATTAATGATAAGTACTTCATTTAATAAGCTAGTGCGTATATTATTGTGTATGTTTCAAATAGTCCTTATTTAAATTGTATATTATTAATAAGTGTAAATTTTCTAGTTTTTACCAAATATTTATATGTTATATAAATATGTTGTTAGGTACCTCGCACCCTCGAGCTGGAAAGTAGATGCATACATGGAAATCCTTGTTTAAGTTAATTTTTGTATTGGAAGTATTGATATTATGTTATTATATCGCTTGTATGTTAAAAAATTTTAAAATGTTTAAATTATCCTTTTGTCGGGTATGTAATTAAAGACAACACCCTTACTTTAACTATAATATAGTTTTGTTGTATTTATATTTGAATGTGTTTTTGTCCTAAGAAATTAATGCTTATTGTGAATAAATGAGTTTTAAATATTGTATATGAAATCATACAATGTCAACTATTCAAAAAAAAAAAAAAAACTACAGGGGATATGGAAATTGATGTGTTTAGTAGAGTTGTGATGCTTAATTATATTGGGATGAGTTTGTGGTTATTATTTACAGGTTTTGATTTTTTAGTCGATAATTTGGTATTGAAAATACAAAAGGAAACTCTGTCGAAATTTTTAGAAAATATTTACTTGAAGAGAGACCAATCAACTCTTTTAAATATCTATTTATTTGGGCCTTGACAAGGATGTACGGGCTGCAACATATGTAGTAGCAGATACTTTGTTATTAGAAAACCAGTCTGTGTATGCTTTAATAGATCTTGGTGCTACATATTTTTTTTGTAGTAAGGAAAATTGAGAATAAACTGAAACGAAAATCACTTAAGTTAGAAAAGAGATTTCTAATTAGTACACATTAGGGGGATGTGGTAACTATTGAACATATATATAAGGGAGTTAAAATCACTATTGGGGGGTATGATACTGACACGACCAAAAGATTGATGTCTTTTCCCAAGTGCAGGAGTGTCGAAGTAATAAATAACCCGGCAAGACCGGGGTCGAACCACAGGGAGGTTAATTGTATAAATTATAGATAACAATAATACAACAACAACAATAACAACAATAATAATAATAGTGAAGAAGAAGAGGAAGAAGTTGATGAGGACTTTGAGATGAAAGATTAACGTAA
>Ga0307515_10023536_pt1 | contig 10785 bp, 10 predicted proteins | sample 17_EM_MG_FD_194513 | JGI IMG/M metagenome (GOLD analysis project Ga0307515, IMG submission 194513) | Populus trichocarpa ectomycorrhiza microbial communities from riparian zone in the Pacific Northwest, United States - 17_EM | ecosystem: Host-associated > Plants > Roots > Unclassified | place...
TGGAATGACCTTCGGTTGAAGAAGTCGAATCTTCACTCGATGTCTCCTCTGATTCCTCATCCTCTAAACCATTCTCTATTCCAATGAGTCTGTCAAGACGGGAACGGGGTCGGCTAGCCTGACGAGGCGGTGAAAGGTACGTAGTACTGGTTTCACCAATACCCTCGTCTGGAGCTGGCCCAGGAGGGTATAGGTATGGATCGTCGGAAGTCAAGGTGGGCGTGGGCTGAAGATCGAGAGGTCCTGGCACACCCTTGGTGTCTATGTCCATTCGGTCTAACGTGTACTCAGTGTTTCGCATGAAGAAGGAATCTCCATTGACCAAGTCGACCAACTCTGTCTTGAGCGGGGTGTGGATGGAGTGGTGAACAGAGGCGTCCTTTCTTGATCGCTCATATGGTCGACTGTAGGCTTCTCGTTGGTTCACGTCCACACCGAATGCCGATTGACCAAGGAGATTTTTTGTTTGCTGGATCAGTGGAGGCGGCCGGTATGGTATATCATGAAGTGTTAGGTCGAAATAGTCGATGTCACCCATAGAGGGAAAGACATTCAGATGTATTGAAGGTGATTCCTCTTTTGTTTTAGATCGGAAGCGCTCCCAGGCGCCCGTGTCATAAATCCTGTTAACTTAGTTTCAGAATTTGTGCAATGTGTGAACATTCAAAACGGAAATAAATCAAGTACCATTCTAGAGTTACTACACCATCTGCCCTATTTCGGGCTAATTAGCAAACAGCCACGAAAGCGAATCAGAGACACACACAACCAGTGCGCGGTCGAAGTAGCCTTATTCTCTGCTGCAAGCTGTCTCACAAGATTTCGAGTAAAATATTTACGCGCTCTATCTACATCCCGTGCATCTGCATCGCGCCTACATGAATCTGGGATATTTTTCTCCCAATGCACGCCTCGTCTGTGCTTGGGAGCAGTGAACGGTGTTTGGGAGTATGAGCTCATTGGAACTCGCTTCAACCCTATCGAGGGATATTATTCAAGGCTTGGCGAACGTTTCTTGATGGGTGGCAGGGATATGGTTGAGACGAAGCCAGGCTTTGAATTCATTTACTCGCTGATCCCCCCACCTTTCGATGGTAATCATAAGAATTCCTCAATGTGCCAAGCTACATCCTATGCCGTGCTCCGGGAGGAGAGACACAGATCATGGTGACAGATCAAGACCTCAGAAACGGTACTAAGAAGTGCTGCTGATAGCGAAGCTATAGGCTCAAAAAGCTGACAAAGTTGTCTCCAGTCGCTACCACCTCCTGCCCGCCCTTCCAAAGTACACAGTGCGTCGCAACGTGCCCTAATTCGAGGATTTGAGTCGGGCGACTTGTCTTCCTTAAATCCCACAACAGTAGCTTCTCCACCTGTGTGACAGGGTCGGTGAACCCATGCACAAAAGTGGTGTTGACCCACCCTCCTTTGCGGAAACTCGATGGTTTCTTGGACGGAGACAGACCGAATTTGAGCACAGGCTCATCTTGAGCGGCGTTGATTTTTCTTGTATCGTATACGCGGAAAGGTGTATCATGGTCCCACGTCTGTGTGCTAGTGCATCAGTGATGACCCCATACGAAACCGTACACGCACTTCGAGGACCAGAAAGTGCTGGTGATATTGAATTTGTGTTATTGAGCTGCTTGCTCGTATGATTGGCTCCAAAACCGTCTTCATACGATGGATGTCTGTGCCGAGAAGTTGACATGCCGATGATGACCACAAGGTATTATCACTTATAGCTAGAGCTTTAACAGCACTGTTGTGACGTCCCTTGATGGCTTCGGTACAGGTGACCCGAAGTTCCTCATCTTCCAAAAGCAACCTCCAAAGGCGGATAATGTGTTTGTCGTGGCCAGTGATGAAGTCTCTATCTCCAATAGATACTATGGAATTGATACCAGGGTCGGTGTGTGGTTTCATTTTATAGAGATTCTTCCGCTCTGGCGCTTGCTACAATCCCAAACAAGTTAACAAAGGGGCAAAGGGGCATACAACTGAATTGGTCGACGCACTGCACCACTGGGGGGCTTGATTACACTGAATCGGTAAGGCCCCCTGATGTGCGCTTGAATATAGTACTTGTCACCCAGCATGCAAGCATCCGCAACACAGAAGCGTTGATCGTCTGTGGCCGGGAGCGAGTATTGGGGTATTCGTGTGCTGTAATTAACCACGTGTATCAGTTTTAATGATGTTTACCTCCACTTTTACAGCTTACTGCGATATACCGTCAATAAATTGCATATCTCCACGCATAGAGACCCATGCAACGGGCTTGGTCGATTTGGATGGAATCAACAGTCGTCTCCCTCGTGCGAAAGGGGCCTTAGGAAGTGGTATGGGCATATTACTCGCGACCTTAAAGAGAGGTACGCGAAGTGTCTCAGGCGGACGAATTACTGGCGGAGATTCCTCACGATAGACAGACACTCGAGATGAGGAACCAACTGACGATTCTTCATCCCCGGAACCGCCGGAGTTCTGAACATCCGTCGTGTCATGGTCCATATCTACGTCTATCACGGGTGCGTGGCATTCATACTCCATCGAGACATCGGATTCGCTTCCTTCGCTATAAGGAGTTTGACTTTTCGCGCCATTCCTACCATGCACATCGGTTAAGAGGTTGGGGGTGGGTATGGGCGAAGCAGGATCCCTTGTCGGTCGAGTTCGCGTGCCCATAGGACTGTTCTTGTTGGCACTGGAACTGCCGCCCGTACTGTCATTGACCAACCCCGGAACCCTGGAGCTCGGGACCCCAACACCCACCCGTGATCCGACCACGGTGCTGGGATTATCCATAGTTCTGAGTGGACGAAGGATGGAAAAATCGCTGTCACTATAGACAATGCATCTTCTTCTCAGCCGCGAGGTGTGCGTAGATCGTGGCTGCTCATCACCATCGGTCCGGTATGAAGCATCGTTCTCTCCCGATGACACACCATAAACACGGGACTTTTGTATTGCTGAGATATAGCCAGGTTGTTGATTGGATGTTTGGGCCTGATGCACTTTGTGGAGCATCGGAACTTTCACGGCAGGGGCTGCGGACATGGATGGGCGGCTGGACGAATGCGAGGAAGATACGTTTTGAGATTCATCTGATGGTTCCTCCTGAGTTATATCCGGATTACGCTGGGTTCTTCCAGACTGCGTCGTATGTGGGCGTCGAACTGCGGAAGGAAGAGTCTGCAAGGCCCTCCAGCGATGCCGCCGTCTGCTCTCTCTTGTATCTTTAACAGGATAAGGCCAGCGCACGCGGTGCACCGCTGCCTGTGCATATTTTTGAGCGCGATGCAGAAACGAGGCATTTGGCGGGCGGTTGGAATGCACTTGGGGGTTATTTGCCACCATGTGGGAATCAAAGGAACTAGATTGGGGTCGATTCCTCTGAGCATTGCGATCGTCAGGCCCTCTCGTTGACGCCTTGGAGAAGATGCTGGGTGGCGAGGGTGCGGAGGACCTATTCATTGAAAATGAATTGTCGTTTTGACTTCTAGAACGGGATTCGGTAAATCTCTGGGAAGCAGCTGCATCGTTGACCCTAACATCCGTGACTTCAGGATCAGGGGCGTCGCTGCCTCGTGGTATCACCGCTCACCAATCCAAGGTCAAACCGTCTGCCCTGTATGACATAGTTAGTAGGATCTGAGCGTAAGGGCCTCCTCACTTACATCCAGCGAGCACTAACGACGGCTTTATTTTGCCGGGCGAGTTGGGTAGTCATTTGAAAAACGAATGCTTTTCGGGCATGTCCTGAGTTGACTACGCCCCTCCTGCAGTCATCAGGTATATTGCGCTCCCAATAAACGCCGTGGGGCGCTTCCTGAGCATCAACTGGCATGATACTTGGTGTTCTTGCCATCGATTCACGCTTGGGCTTGACTGATTCCCTCTTGATCCTCATTTTGCTTCTATAGCTGCTCTGAACACTCTGAGATCGTTTGAGATGTTTCACAGGAGCCATTCCGGTCCGTCGAAGCAACGGTCGGGTCTAACTGTTGGTTGATGAGGACCATCCACCTATTCCACTCAGCAAGCTCTAGGGTATTACCTCCTACTTACCCACATCGTTGAGTCCCTCCCTGGCAGCAAGACTTGGAGAAGGTCCTTGTATATGATGACAACATTATCAACATAAATTGTACACGACAGGTAACACCAAGAACGCTAGAAATACGCGAGAGCCTTGCAACCGTTCTCAACAGAGCTACAAATACCGTATGGCGTCAATTCCAAGACTGCGTCGAGCCTGTATGATCGCAGAAAGCTCCTTGATCGACTCTTCCAGGATCACAACATTATCCAGTAACTGCGAAAGCGTGACTCGCACGCTCTCGTGCTCTTTCTTCTTATCCGACACCGTCCCAAACACGTCATCTTTCCAGTCTTCCTCGTCGTCTTCTAAAATGACGCCTCCATCGGTGTACCGCTGCGGTTTCCATGGACCTGTTACAGGAAGTGGTGCCTCAAAGGGTCGCACCTGAATCTTGCTCGTTAACTCGTAGTGCGTTGCAAATGGGCTGGCGACCAGGTTAGACTTGATGGCTGAAGTCTTCCTGGTGGTAGGCGTAGCGGCTGGCGAAGATGCTTTAGATGATTTATCCTTCTTTGGGGTGAGGAAAGACTGCACAAAAGACGTGGCGCTCATGCTTTTTGGCTTCGATGGAGGGGTAGATGGAAGGGGAGGAGATGAGAGTTGAGTGGGCGAGAATGCAGCAAATATACTACTCCTTTCCGCTTCAGCGTCCAGGCCAAGTGCGTCCGTCAAATTTTCCTCGAACATGAGACCTTGCCTTCTCTCACTCAGTAGACGATCGAAGTCGTCCACAGTCGCTCGGTACCGATCCAGCTGAATAACGAGACCCTGCAAGATGGAATGCAGGACTGGTCGGGCATTGGGGTCGTTGATGGAGGAGGCAGGGAGGAGATGGGCTCCAGAGGCGAGTCGCTCATCAATCTCCCAGTCAATGGATCTGTCATCCCCGTCATCTTCTGCTTCAAGTCTCAATCGCGGCCCTTTCGATACGTTATTCTCATCCTCAGTGGTAGGGATGAAAGTCATCCAACCAGCCAATGACCTGCAAGGACTCGAGGCAATAGCAAAGAGTAAGCCTGTCAGGGCAATGTTGTACTCGGGGGTATGAGCGAAAAATCGCCGCAATGACTGAAGTACCAAGGTGAGGAGGGTGTCGTTGGGGTTCAACCGGTACTTTGGTGGATAAAATGAGCTGAGGATATCATCCGGATTCTCGGGCAAGCCGAGAGTTGCGTCCTGCTGCCGTTGCAATGCGTCCAATGCGTCACGAAGATAGTTATCGTATCCGGTACTGAACGCCTCCCCATCGTACGTCGGATCTACTCTTGATATGAGACTCAGGTAAAGACCAAGCTCGCGTTCATGAGTCGCATATGTCGTGTCTGGTTGTTGGAATGTCAGGGTGAGGAAGTCGGAGGGCTTGGGTGTGGCGGCTCCAGAAGGATAGACAAACTCGTCTTCAGATTCTGGAGAATCAATAGGCGGCAGTAGTGGTTGTCGCAAGCTCGATTCAGGTGTACCCGACGGATGGAGCAGACGATCCGTCGTAAGTCGAGGTTGGAGAGTGAGAAGGGTGTGTAGCAGCTGCAAGACAGCAGTCGCTGTCGTTGGTGATTTCGATTCGATGTTTGAAAACAACAAATCTTTGAGTGTGAATCGGCCCAACGACGAGAAATAAGAGTTCCCATCACGGTTAGGCGCTTCTCGTTCGAGCAGAACCATTGCACTGCTTTTTCTTCGAAGTGCCTTCGTCTCCTTCGTTGGTGGAGGTGCTAGGGCAGAGGCAACTTTTGGCTTTGGCGCATCGCCATCCTCACTCATAAGAAAATCGATAAATAGCTCCGCGAGACTACCGTGTGGCAAAGTTTGAAGTGTCATGTCGATATAGGTTATAACGGCAATCGCACTACCGTCCACGTCGGAACTTTCGAGAATCGAAGGGTAGAGAACGTTCTCCAAGAATATAGACTTGACAGCATGGAGAATCGACTGCGAAACGGCTGAACCGACCAGAAGAGCGGGCACGATAGCCTCTTCAGTTGGGCGTGAACTACTGGTCCTGCGGAGGACATCTTGAATAAACTCGATAATCTTGAGGAAATGATCGAGTCTAGAGCGGAAATCGGGGCTAGTAGACACCTCCAATCCAAACGTCCGTGCTCGCTCCATCTCTGCATCTTGTTCTTTTCGAGGGTCGTACAGGTCTCCGCCTAGTACCATCGCCCCTGGCGCATCGCCGCTCTCTGGTGCCTCGCGCCGCAACTCCAGTTTCGAAGGGAGAAGAGAGTATACAGCTCCCAGCCCCGCTCCCAAGACCTCAGCAAAGTCTCCATCCAAAATGTACTCCGCCAATGCAAGAGCAGCGTCCGTAATCGGATCACTCTCGGCTATTTCTTTGGATGCTGACGGCGTCGGTTCCTCTAATAATGTTCTCAAGTCACCAGAAGCTGTTCCCATAGCCACATCCATCAGGAAGAGCAGACCTGCTCTGGCAAAGTCTCCAATCCGACCCTCGCGATGCACATATCGCAAGAGATAGTTGAAGAGTAGGAACTCGTACTCTGGCTTCTTGTTTGTCATTGAGGATGCCTGCGCAGAGCTTATGGTGGCAGTTTCTGTCCTTGATGATTCCTGACCATCTTCTTCATCCTCATCTTCGTCTTCGTCAAAATCTTCCTCAAGTGAATTTGATTCTTGCGCTTGCGCCCAGTTCGTGTCGTGGAAGAAGATGAGAAGCAACTGTCGATACGTTCGAATGCGACTGCAGAGCACACAAAGCAGATCGACCACTAGGGGTAAAAGTCAGTCAATGTTTTCAGTCAATAGACAAGGAGAAGCTCACAATCTAGCTCATACTCCGAAGGGGGAGGTCGAACGGCGTGGGCGGCGGCCCCCATGACCTTGTTTCTACCGTCGATCTTATCTTGCAATTCATCACCCGCGCAGACGCGCAACAGCCTGATGATGGCTTTATGCACAACTGAGTGGATGAGGAACTGCTCGTCGAGTAGGACCACCATGTTTGAAACTGTGCGGAGCACCTCGGCGAGAATACCAGCTGGTCGATCAAGCTCGCTGAGTCGAATGAGAGTGCCAAGCACGTCTATTCCTGGTGGTCAGCAGGTGCTAATCAGAAGGAATGGAAAACTCACCATTCCTCAGCAGATATTCCATGCAAGGACCAGTTCCTCTGCGATAATATCGGCAAGGGAAAACACGTGCGGCTCGAGACACATACCCTTGGTACTCTGGTAAAGATGACTCCTGTATAAGAGTTTCACTCATCCTTCGAAGGCGAGTAGGGACATCCGTCGACGCGATTCCACGGTTCAGCTGTCGTTCGTCCGGATGGAGAAGCGTTGACTAGAAACATGATGAATCAGCAAAGTCATAAGCACACATAGCATGCGGATTACCTTTACGTGCCCCCATGACAGGTCGAATTCTTGCAGCTGGTCCTGCGTTGGCTTCGGCTTTGGTTGTGGTTGGGCGGCTGCGCCCAAGAATCGCGAGAAGTAATCCATCCCAGAGCTACAGAGATTATAGTCCCCTGTGCCCGGGTGCTGACTGGCAGCTTTGCCGTGACGACCCCGATGCGGTGCGGGTTCAAAATCAGGTCTTGGCCTTCTACAAAATAAAAACAAAAATTAATAAATTAAATTAAATTAAATTAAACTAAACTAAACAATAATAAGAACCTTTGTGAGGAAGGATTGCCAGAGGTTTACTTGATCACCGATCGCCAACTCTCGTTCGTTAGCCGATGCACCCAAGGATGGGGGCCTCGACAAAGTACTTAAGTCAGTTGCTTTAGTACTAGTACAGAACCACCCACATATGGCGTAAGATACTATCATTATTGACGATTTGTACTTGCTTAGATTTCAGGTGTATAACTAAGGAAGAAGTACTCCATGGTTTCTATAACAGTAGATCTATACCAATACTGTATATCTTGCAGTCTGATCCACTTAGGAGATGATCCAACACCAGAGGATCAATGTCGGCGTTCAGCACAAAGACCTAGAGCATGCGCCCGGCCTATAACTCTTTATCAAAGCTTATGGGAGACAAGGTGCTTTCTGTACCTGCTTGAGCTCCTTGTTGGCCATGTCCTGAATATGCCAAAACCCTAGAGCACCGCATCTTTTGTTTGTCAAATTTATGCATATTATCAACGTCTGGGATGGGACACCCTGGTTCAAAGCCTGTTTGATATCCTGATAGTTTTACGAGCACTGATTGAACACGTCTTCCCTATCCAAATCAAATCACGATTGTTTGGAATAACCTTGTCTGTAAAGAATTACACAACATCTTTGGCACAGTCCGTAAGAGAATTACCAACTATATCCGTGCTCAAAATAGTCCACATCAACAATGGCCTCGTCAGGTTCTTGTCGTGCTCTTGTTCTCGACTCTTCTTGCCACACTGCAACCCTTAGCGCATCCAATATCGGTGCAGCTCCACATCCCAGCACTGCAATACTAGTTTGTTTCGACTCCGATGCCATGTGAACCTCTCTTGCGGAAGCAAACTCCTCCCTCAGAATGCTCGAGAATGCTGGTCGAACGTAAGTGTGCATCTTCAACTGTGGCAGTGGGCCTCCGTCCCCTACCACAGAAGAGTGGGGGAAGGGGGTAAAGTCGACCGGTGGAGGTTTCCTGGTGACATAGACCTCGAAGTCCACGTCCAAACCGCGTTTCTCCATCGGCCGCCGTATGTGCGCCTGGTTGATCGTGGCGATTCCTTCACGTGTCGTCTCCAATCGCTCTCTCAGCACTTGCACTTCACTCCACTCTCGCACCACCCAGATGAATCTGACTCGCTGCCTAGTGAGCGTTTCCACAGGGACGTCCTTTCGCGTTGCCTCACGTAAAATTTGCTCGAGATAACCAATGGTAAGTGCGACGCCAACGCCCCCTGCGATGAGGAGGATACAGTCGTGGTCAAAGATTGGCGAGGCATAACCGTATGGCCCTTCCAGGCGTACCACCGTCGGAGGATGGGTCATGGAGGATGTCGACGTGGTGGAGGCTCTTCTTCTGCTCCTTCTGTTCTCATTTGGTGTAGGGGTTGAAGGATAGGTCTCATCGTCACTATCGAAGATAGCAGAATTTCGTTGGTCGGTGGGATGAACAAGTCGGGCGCGGTGGGATGCCCACATCTCGCGAGTGAAACCTTGGTATAGGATGGTGAGGCATAGTATCTGATAGAAGGAAGGGCCTTACCTTGCATTGCTCGGATGTGGAGCGTGAGTTCGATGCTCGTTGGTGTTGCGGATCGAACACCTGCCGCCGCGATGGAAAATGGGTGAGTGTTCTGCCACCCTGATATCGACAGATGCACGGTCCTTCCTGGTTTTCTCCATTCATCGAGAATTTCAGCCGCATGCGAGGCATTCACTGGCAGGTGAAGCCTGAGCGTGATGATGCCAGAGCTATGCAGCCTGGCATGTGCGTCTACGCTCCGTGTCTTCGCTAATCTCGAGATTCGGTCAATCAACCAGATAGAGCCGTACACCACGATCCACCAAGTTAACAAATACTTCTCGGTCCAGATAAGATGGAGCACGCCGAATATCAAAATCACAGTGCTACCTAACATGTGTAAGTAAAGGAATGCCTCGTACCCGGTTAGGCTGGGCATTTTCGAGGTGACTTCTGGGAGTCGTAGGTTGGCGAGGCGGTTCGACTTCATGCTTGGAATAGAAAGTAAAGTCATTCCAATGAACAGGGTGACTCCCATGAGGTTGGTGGTCTTGGTCCATAGGACCCTCCATATTCCATCGAGGATCCCTCCCAACACCGTCCCACCAGGTTTGCGAGGATTAAGAAACAAGTTTTTAATCACATAGCAAAAGGCGTGAATGCAGGAGTGTGTATAGATGATACGACCGAGCCAGCGGTGAAAGACGTTGATCGAGTCTCTAGAGTAGCCAGTCCATGACATGATTACGTCCGCGTAGAAACGAGCGGGTGGCCCAGTCATTGCCATAAGAGGCAGCTGAATGAATACAAGTGACCCTGAGCGCAGTGCATAGTACTTGAATATCTGTGTGGTACGGGATGGGACGAAGCCTTCTGGATCATTTGGTAGCGAAGGCGGGAACAGCCGGAGCGGAGGGCCAAGGAAGAGCAAAGTGATCATAAGGGCGTAGCATGAGATGAGAATGGTTTGAGAGCTAGTTGGGATATGACGTGGTGTGGATTTTCGTGTTAACCTCCAAGGCTGAAGGTGAAGGGTGGGATGCAGCGGGGGAGTGTGTAAGCGTCTCCACCATCGGGACAACCAGTTTGAGTAGTATGGCTCGTTCCGGTATGTACGTCGGGTTCGGATGGTGTGTGAAAGGACTGAGAGCACGAGGTAAATGAGGATTGCGCCGTAGATGAAGTACCTAGTGTCGAACGAAAGAGAACCCATCAGATAGAAACCATGACCTTGCGAGGCTACGTACGGATAAGATCGGTTTATATGCTTTTGCCGCTGGGCCTCTGCGGCGTACGCCGGCAGGATGACCAGCTCCTCACTCCGAACAGCGAGTGGTGGCGCCATTGGGTCTAGGACAGCAGGACTCAGCTCTTATAGGGTTGGGTTGGGTTCGTAGACGTGGCCGTGGACGTGGGAGCAGTTGGAAGAGACTAAGCATCACGTTATCCTTATCTGATAACGTGGCTGCCTTGTGGCCTTGTGGCTGCGGCCGTCCTTCGGCTGTCCTTTGACATGGAAGCTCCCTCAA
>Ga0307515_10023537_pt1 | contig 10785 bp, 10 predicted proteins | sample 17_EM_MG_FD_194513 | JGI IMG/M metagenome (GOLD analysis project Ga0307515, IMG submission 194513) | Populus trichocarpa ectomycorrhiza microbial communities from riparian zone in the Pacific Northwest, United States - 17_EM | ecosystem: Host-associated > Plants > Roots > Unclassified | place...
GACCTGTCCCCGCAAAAACTCTTTGGTCAGTTTGGCAGGACGTGCTGACCTGTGGGGAAGCAATCTGGGGTAAGGCAGACCACTCTTTCACGCTAGGGTTTTCACTCCAAGCGCGGAGCTGTGACGCTCGTTGCCAGGGCTGGGTCGGGCGAGTCTGTGTTCTCAGGTGAAAACAGTAACCTGTGGGACGTGATCGTAGGAAGTATTCCGCCACATCCTCTATCCTGTTGGGCCCCAGGGATCGCCCAAGTAACTATCATCCATCCTACTGACATCCCCCTATAGGAACGGACGATTTGCGACCGCGCGTTCTTTACCCCCTTTTTTTCGCTTGCGCACGGACCTCTTTCCCCATTCGGTATTCCTTTCCTATTCCGTCCCACCACCCCTCCTTTGGTTTTTAGTCTCCGCTTTAAATATCTTCACCCCCCATTTCTCCCCCGGGGTTTCGATCTTCCCCCTAATCCTAAAGGTCTTTTGCTTATAGTTAGGTGACGCCTAGATACGGCTCTGCCGGTCAGTTGATGGACGGCATCCCCCAGCACCCCTGGCCTCCGAGTCGAGAAGTAGTGTAGTTGTCCGATAGTACGGCTCCGTTGCGGGTGGATAATGAAAGACACACACACACACACGAGGCGCAGATGGGGAGCTGACACACGCTAAAACAACCTGATATTTTCACAGTCGCTCGCGTGGTGTACACGCGCACACGTGAGTATAAGGGTGGTTCCAACAAGCACTGGGTTTCCCGCACGACAACCTGCCGTCAACTAGCAACGGGGAATCCTATGTGGGACTTGGGCGGCAATATTGAAATGCGTACAATCAAGACTTGCGCGACAAGTCGAGGCCGCATACAATTCCAGATAGAACCACCCCAGGTCATTGTTGACTCGGAATCGGGCTCAGTGGTTTGTGAAGGGAGAGAAAAAAAAGTGATCCACCGAATTGACTCCGTTGGCCGTCGCGTCGGAGTCTACCGCCACTTCAACCCCTCCATGATATTTTCACTTGGTTCCGCACACCATAAAGACGCTCACTCTAACCAAGAATACTGCACAACACTACCCCGCTTCTGTCATGCAAGCATTTAGAGCAGTTGGTGAGAATGACACTACGAGTTATTCCACGGCTGAGAGATGGCGCGTCCAGCAGTATGTGTTCCTGTTCAGCGAAGGCCTCGTTGCGCTAACTTTGACCCTGCGATTGCCGCCGTACGGCATCCGCATGATTCAACACCGCTTGGCCTCGGGTAATTTAGGTGTGGACTTTCCTTCGACAGATCACCTAGCCTTTCCTGACGCGAAGACTAACGATCACGAAGGTCGAGACTTGTCTGTTGGGCGGTGAAGCGCGTCGAGGCTGCAAGGCGACGGGCCCTCCCAAGGTTCTTGTGATCCGGGTCGGTAGGATCAACAGAACTCGAAAGCGTGCCATAGCGGATTCGCTCGGCTTTCTCCCCTACCACCACTTCCGCCATGAGACCAACATACTCGTCTTCTTTCATTGACCCCGTCCCCCTCCCCCGATTGACCTTCAATCGCGCCGTAAATACCTCTCACGTGTGGAGACTCTGGCCGAGACGACAACCTGCGGAAGAATGCATAAATGATGGCAAACCGTGCAACGTGATACCACACTGGCAGGGACCTCTTCGAGATAAGGTTTTTTTTGAATGGTACGCCGCCGCGGGAGCATTACCAACGTGACCGAGGTTCGCGGCTTCATTACCAATCGGCGACACTCCCCCGATGCGATTCTTGGTGCTACTCGCCCTGCGCCAATCCCCCGGACGCTACGAGGCTGCCACCAAGCTGACGATGACGGGGATGGAAGAGAAAGGAGATGTTGGCTAGGATACGACCACTACCCACGCCAACCTGATCTCAGAGTCTCGAAGGAACGAGGTACAAGCTGCAGTCCCCGCCCCAGGCTTCCTTCGGTGCTGGCTGTACAAGCTATGGAGGGAACACTGACCCCTGGTGATAACCCGCGATCTCGCAAATGACCTCGGATATATCATCGTCGAATACCAGGTCAGCGCTGGTGTTGAAAAACGGTTTACTCACGTATCGTATAGTTCGTACAGCAGAAGGCAATTTATGAGCCGACCAGTCGACTGATTGTGAGTCGCAGGGTCCACGTTTCGATAAAACAACGGGCGTTAATTGACCTTTACAGGGCACAGATCAGACGTAGCCCTACTTCAGATCAGCATGGATCAGACTCGCAGCCAAATGACTCAATTGTCAGCATTGACTATCTTCAAAGACATCCCTGACAACCTTCCCGACTGGCACGTATGAGAGAACCCGTTCTACCAGTTCTACCCACCTTTCCCACTTCCCTCCCACATTTCACATGCGTTCGAACAGGCCGCCGAATACCTCGTACTTGATACTGAGCCCTCCGTGCCAAACGTGCTTGAATAAAGTGAATGTTTGTAAAGTGAGGTTCGATGTCTCGATAGGCCATCTAGACACCCCATCCACGAATCCGATAGAATTCGAACGTCGTAGTAGTCCGTACCCAGAATTCATCTGTCTATCAACAAGATCACAACTCTCACTGCACATATCGACTGCTGTTTCTCTTTTCATTTCACCTCAGCCTAGTTCACGATGGTAGCGATCCCAGAGTTTGCGTTTTGGGTAATTTTACGCGTCACAACTACGAATTAGATGCAAGCGTACGTAGTTCCCTGGAATTTTCTTGTGGTCGCCTGTAAAAGTGAAGGTGTAGAGAAGCCTTGACCGGAGTAAGGTTCACACTTGATGCCGATGAGGATGGAGCTCTTGATAGTGATGTACGGTGGGAATACAAGCCTTAAATTTGCATCGTAGTCACGTCGCACGGCACTGATCACCGCAGAACACATAAGACATGTTCTACGTATACACAGGGGTACCTCTTCCGCAGGAGTTGCTGAGCCGTCCAGCAGAACCGAGCGGATAGAAAGCCTCTAACCCAAGCCCTCTCCCCGGGGATGACGATCTTGTGAATTTTTTTGAGATACCTGCACACACGCGTAAGGCGAAGACAAAAACGGGAAGCAATGGTGGTGATGCATGGGGGAGATCAGTGGGGCGAAGAGCGCCAGCACTCCCGGAAGTTCAAGCAGGGTGTTACACTCAGCTGTTTTCGATGCACCAGCCCTTCAGGGACTCCATCCATTTCCCCCCTCGACGGCACTTCGTTGGAACCACTCGCACGACCTGTTGGAAATATCCCGTTGGTGATCACAAGCCATACTCAAAGTTCCATCTTCAGGGGGTGGACTGGCCCAGGTGATGACATGTGACACCCGGGGCTGTACGGGGGAAGAGGGGAGTGTTCGCGGCGTCGATAAGGATCTGTGTGGGGGTGACGGCCATCTAGGTCAGGCCGGGTTCTAGCTTAGGTTTTGCGTCGGTTGTGGGGGCTGAGCTAATAGCTGAGAACAAACCGGCTTAGTACATGTAGCAGAACTTGGGGGGTAATGTTGACAGGACGGAGGATGGAACAGGAGCTCACGGAGGTGAAGGAGGTGTTGAGGACCTCATATTTCCTTGTGTGATCTCAGCCAGACTTGTCGGATTCCTCGTGGTAAGCAGCGAGGAACTGGTTCGTGAATCGCTAGGCTCCCTCAACAGTTCAAAGGACCCTTTGAGTGCGTATTGTAGGCGTGATAGATTACCGATGCTCTGGTGGCAGCTGAATGGGGCGGGTGCATCATTTTGGGTAGGGCTGGACGGTAATGGGTTCTTGTATTTGTGATACTTCTTTAGCGGTGGGGAGGTTGACGCTGACTCCGACCTGATCATGATGGGGTAACACAGTGCCAAACATCCGTCACCACAGAAACAACGGAACACATTCTCACCGACGCGTTCCGCCGAGTGAAATCCCCCCCACCCGTTGTCTTAATGGCCTGGGGTCTAGGGGTTTGATGTCCACGCGGTAGACTCCCCGGCCTATCGAGTTTGACGCATGTAACCAGCGTATCGAGGCTGTGGCTGCTACAGTCAAAAACCTCTAAGTGCATGACGTCGGTTCCCCGAAAATCTCGGACACGTGCCGGGAGCAAGCGATCGGCACGACCGTCCAACGGAGGAGATGGACGCTGATTAGTCATATCGTCGCACTTTCCTTCTCCCACACACACGATATTCCCTCCTAGTTCGTTCCTCAATCTTCAGTTTTGTGTATTCGTCCCTCGTATCTTCTATTTTCTAAGCCCTATCTTCGCGCGGTCTCGGTTCTTCAGCTGTACCGCTTTTCGTCATGGTTCAGGATTCGCATTCTGGAGATGGTGACATGCCCCCTGAGTTGCAGAGTCGCGCCCACAGTGTTCCCCCTCCCGGCCCTCCCCAAAATCAGCCTGGCTCTTCGTCCCTGCCATCGTCGCAGCCGCCTTCTCAGCAGTTCACCCCCCTTTTCGTCTCTCAGGAGACAATCGACCAACTCTCGAAGTCAAAAGATGAGCCCTCCAAGTTGCCGCCTATGGTCCCGGGCCATTATGCCAACACCTTCTCGTTCTGTGAGTTCCTTTCCTTTCTCAGTTCCCTGCGCACTGTGCTCTCTATTTTTCTGCCAGCATTGGGCTTGGGCCTCGATAGGGGTGGTTGCTGAGTCAGCCACTCAGGGGCAGCCCACCCGTTGTGCTGCAAGGTTCCGCTGGCAGTAGTGACCGGGTGGTACATTTCCATGGGACGTTGGTCCATGAAGCGACCGCCCCAGGTCTTGTCCAATTGCTGGTGAGACAGTGGTCTCACCAAGTTATGGCGGTCTGCCCATTTTTGGGAGCGAGACCTGGCCAATCGTGTTTTTCGTTTTGACCGGACAGCGGTCCGGCTGACAGGGACAGTGGCCCCTGGTCAATCTTGTCGTCGGTGGGACAGTAGTCCCTAGCCGATCTTATCGTTGGTGGGACATGGGTCCCATCATTCACTGCTATAAGTGGGACAGCGGTCCCACTCGTCGGGGCAGTGGCATTGTCGTCCATAGTTTAGCCGGACGGTGGTCCCATTTTATCGCGGCGAGCTTTCCGTTCGCCTCGTTTAGCCGCACAGTGGTTCGGCCGCGTGTTCTCGCTAGTCGGCCACGTCTTCCCCCGCAGTCATAGGATCGCTCTGGTCATTCCGATATTTTTCCGTACATTGTTGTCATTTTCGCAGCTCACCCGGTTACGCCTGTGACTGACTACCGTCCTCCTGAGTATTCATACCCAGGGATAAATCGGTTCTGTCATGAGTGTCGCCGGGCAGCTGTCATCTCCGACTCTCGGTACCTCTTTCATCTGCTGATCCACCCCCCCCCCCCCCAGCTGTCCCAAAGAAGGTTGACGAGGCAATAAAACATTTTCGTTACGTCAACTACTCCGTGCTTTGCTCTGCGCACCGCGAACGAGAAGTGAGAGAGGAAGAATCCCTTGTGGTGTCTAATGGTCGCATCGAATTGTCTTCCCGGGCCATGCACCCTGCCGATGAGGATAATATCAGCTACCTCGAGTGGGAAGCAGCATCCAAGACTGTAGAGGAGCGCACCCTCCACTTCCACGGGGCTACTAGAGCCGAGCCATTGAAGAAACATCACGCAAATGTCGCCATGTTGGCCTTACGTTACTCGTGGGGTACAGCACAGATCTATGACCGAACGACCAGAGAGTTTGTGGCGAACGACCCCCGGCATGATTGTACCACCCTCAACATTGATCTTGTCGCCGAGGCCACCCTCGCCTACCGTTTAGGACGGGCGGACGTCGGTACCGCACGGAACACCTTTCCTCCACCTTATCCCCCTTCCTCGTTGTCACAATTCTCGACAGCTCCTCCCCCTGCCAAGAGGTACTACCCATACGATCAATCCAGCCGCCAGCCCCGGTCGGCAAGGAATGGCCAACGATGCTTTCGCTGCAGAGCCACCGGTCATCTGTCGGCAGCTTGTGACTCCAAGCTCACATTGGCCGGCCTCCCTTGTCCATCTTGGTCCAAGCGATCTGGTTCCCGATCCGGATCCCTCCGTCACGAAGCCTCCGGACGATTCTTCTGCATCTCTTGGGAACAATCATCCGATTGCCGTTTCTCCGATCGCTGCAAGGGTTTGCACAGATGTTCCGTCTGTGGTGAGCGAGACCATGGGGTCAACACTTGCCCCAGGTGTTGAAGACCCGCGAGTGGTTGTAACCCCATTAGATGCTGATGGTTTGGAAGCGGAGTTGAGGCAGCAGGGAGTTCTCAAAAAATGGTCACACATCATCGACGGCATCCGCAATGGTTTTGACGTTGGCGTTAAAACCCAGGTTCCATGTACTATCATTCATCCCAATCACACGTCCTCTGCCCTTGATCCCAACTTTATCTCCTCCTACATCCAGTCTGAGATGGCTGCGGGTCGTTATTCCCGTGGTTTCTCTCAATCCGAGCTTGAGGGGCTCATTGGTCCCTTCTGCACTTCTCCTCTAGGTCTCGTTCGCAAAGACGTGACCTCATTCCGGCTCATTCAAGACCTCTCCTTCCCTCGTCATAATAATTCCGTTCCTTCAGTCAATTCTCAAGTCGACTCTGATGACTTCCCAACCGAGTGGGGAACCTTCGACACCACATCTCGCCTTTTGTTGTCATTGCCTGTCGGCTGTCGGGCGGCGACTTTCGACATCTCTTCCGCTTATCGAATCACCCCGGTTCGTCCAGACCAGCAATGGGCCTTAGTCGTTCATTGGGATGGAAAGTTCTATGTCGATCGAGCACTCCCGTTTGGTTTGGCCTCGAGCGCTGGTGTTTTCGGTTCCGTAGCTGACATGTTAGTCGCACTCTACAATCATAGTCACAAGTTTGGTCCCATGGTCAAGTGGGTGGACGATTTCTTCGCCATTCTCCTTCCTCATCAATCATGGAACGAAACAGACTTCATGGAGTTCACTGGTCGGTTTGGCGTACCGTGGAGCGCCAAGAAGCTCCGCCCGTTGGACGTGGTTCAACGGTATATTGGGTTCAGTTGGGATCTCAGCTCGCGGTCGGTCTCCTTGCCAGAGGAGAAGAAACGCGCAGCCTTAGACTTGGTCGATCAGTGGCTGCAAGTCAACGGAAAGTTCACCTTGACCGAAGTGTTGGCTTTCCATGGAAAATTGGTATTCATTGCGTCTATCTTTCCCCTCATCCGGCCATATCTCCCTTCGATCATCGATTTCTCACGATCGTTTCGCGACCCCCGTTCAAAACTCCACGTTCCCCGGTCCACTCGGCGAGACCTCGAGTGGGTGAAGTATCTTCTTCAGGTCCTGCCGAACACGATGCCACTGTCACTTCCCAGCTTGGTCGACCTCGATTGGTGGGGCGATGCCAGCACTTCCTTTGGGATTGGCGTAGTGATAGGAGACTGTTGGGCAGGATGGTCCTGAGCTCCGGGCTTTCATCCGGGCCCTTTGTCAGGCTTCGATATCGGCTGGGCCGAGGCAGTCGCGGTAGAGCTTGGTATCTGTCTGTTGGTTCATCTAGGACTTCACAGCCACCCATCTGCTCGCCGGTTCCTGGTTCGCTCCGACAACCAAGGGGTTGTCGAGATGGTGATGAAAGGACGTTGCAGATCCAAAGAATCCAACAATGTGCTCAAAAGGATTTACCACTTGCTAGCCGAAGCAAGGATTTCGGTGAAGACAGAACATGTTTCAAGTCGCGACAACGTCTCGGATGCCCTATCCCGTGGCGACATCCCTTCTTTCCTACACGCCTTCCCCCGAGCATCCGTGAAGATTCGTCTCAACCCCCCCCCCCCTTCCCCTGGCCTCGAAATTACAGTGTTTATGAACCTCGCATCCTCTTCATCCACTCTTCCTCGTCCTGCACTGAAGCCATCACCCCTGCGCCCCGATTGCGCTGCCCAGGACCGCCTTTTCCGTTGGAAAGGCGTGAATACGCCTCCCCCCTCCACCATTTCCAACCAGTGGATGCGGGATCGCGAATCCTCGGTGTTCGCAGCCTCCATATCAGACCCGACAAGTTATGGGGCTGGTATAAAGAAGTTCCACATTTTCTGCGACCTCTTCGCTATTCCCGAAAAGGATCGACTCCCTGCGCCTTTCGATGTCCTTCACTCCTTCGTTCTGTGGGCCACAGCGGACGCTACCGTTGTTCCTCCGTCCTCCGCCCATACGCTGCACTCCGACCCGATCTCGGAATCCACGGCTCGGCATTACTTAGCAGCGGTTAGGGCATGGCACATCGTGCAAGGTTGGAATCCACCGCTCACTGACCTTGGACACGATCGGATCAATTTTTCACTGCGAGGTATTGCGAAACTTCAGGCCGAGCACCACAAACGGCCTATTCGCCCACCAGTCACCACCACGACACTCCGTCTTGTTCAGAAGTCTCTCAACCTCAATTCACCCTTCGATGCTTGTTTTTGGGCAATCACGACTTGCGCCTTCTGGGGCATGATGCGGTTAGGTGAAACAACCGTCCAGAGCCGCCACGATTTCTCACCGTCCCGCTATCTCACGAGGGGGGACTACACAGAAGCCGTGGATACCAAAAATAGGCCTTACCTTCGTCTGGATCTTCCCTCTGCAAAGACGGCAAAGCCAGGAGAGCGCCAGTCCGTCTGGTTGGTGCCACAAGGCGATCTTTGCCCCACTGCGGCTCTTCACAACATGGCACGTGTAGTCCCCGCTCTGAGGGGCGATCCGCTTTTCTCTTGGCGGGACAACGCAGGAGAAGTTCGCCCCATGGCGAAACCCCGGTTTTTGGAACGTTTCAACGCCATCCTCATCGCTAACGGTGCCCCGCGGATTTATGGGCATTCCTTTCGTATCGGGGGCGCTTCCTTCTACATGGCCTCTGGAGTCGACCCAAAGGTGGTTCGAATGGCGGGCCGGTGGCGATCACTAGCGTATGAAACTTACATTCGGAGCTTCGAGCAGGTGGTATCCCTCCACCTCACAGACAGGCAGTAGGGTTGGGTGAGCGTCGCTGAAGGCGCCGCGGTATTTTGGTTTTGGGTGAGCGGCTCCTTCACGCTCCGCGTCCAACTGAGCGGGCGCTCAGTTCCACCCAACCTCTAACAGCGTACTACGTGTTCCTCAGCTGATCATCGAATCGACGTTGGACTATGCATTTATACGATTATGCAACTGTAACGTATGTGACTACCTGTCACGTGTTGTGACCTACTCAGAAGTGTGACTTGATGGAACCACCTCTCCAACGACGTTTGTTGGGCATTCCGAATCTTCTCTCGCGCAACTTTGTCTCATGCAAGTGCAAGCATCTTATCTGTACGGACGCAGAGAGGTCTCCCCGTGACAAGAGTGCCGTTCGAAGTTTGGCCATCAAGGCCAAGATTTCTGTTTGCGGTTCTTTTCGCTCAGTATTGTGGGCATGGTGAGAGGATCGAGATGGCAAGGTTTGTAGAAAAGGAAGTTAGAGAATAGTAGACCAACTGTGAGCTCCATAGTTATTTAATCCGCTTATTTCCTATTTCTCATTGTCTAAGCTAAGCATTGTGGCCCATTGCCCGCTTGGCTATCCCACTGGTTCCGTCGGAAACAATAGGCACGTGGGCCGATGCGGCCACAGGTTAGATATGGCAGGCGGATGGCCGTCGGAGCGCTATGCATTATGCATTATGCATCATTCTTTAGCGCCCCCCTGTACAACGTCCGTTCCCCCCCGAGTCCAATGTATTTTAGGATTTATGCAATAAGATACTATGAATTTAAGACTTTTCGACTGTAGTCATCTTCCATGAACCTCGCAGTCAAAACGAGGCCATGAGCATTTATACCACCTTGTTAGCCCTAGACACCGTCTGTTAACCCCCACCCGAAACACAACGCCCCTCATGCCTCCGCCCAATTCCCCGGCCTTGGAACGGCTTCATCGTCTCGGCAAGTCCTCGGCCGCATTCCACGATCAACTCGGTGGCGTATTAGACGGCGAGGAGTACAAGCAATCTTTGTCAAACCTTCAAACCGATGACCTTCTGTGGCTTGTTGACTATTTGAACCAGGTTCGTCCCTCTACATTCACTCCCTGCTCCCTGCTTGAGTCGGTGTAGGCTCTAGATAGCCTCGATCCCGCTGGTGCCAGTTTCCAGAAATGTCTCCGCGAATTCAGAGACATATGCAGTACTAAGATGACACTACCAACCTCATACGCTCTTTCGTCTTCCCTTCTAAACATAGGTCCTCACCCGGTCGCCTCAGGTGGTCCGTGTGACGTATATGAAGGGACATTCGATGGTTCGAGGGTTTGCATCAAACGTATTAGGGTTTACTCTCAGGACGACCCAAATAAGGCTACAAAAGCGCGTTACTTTATCCCTTCCCCTGTCCGCTGCTGCTGATAAGATCCACAGATGTTCTACCGCGCGGCCGTGGTGTGGAAGCACTTGAAACACCAAAATATCGTGCCTCTCCTTGGTATCACTTTCACTCCTCTCCAGTTTATTTCAGAATGGATGCCTGGCGGTGACCTGGCAGAATACGTCAAGAAGCACCCAGATGCAGACCGACTGAAGCTCGTATGTGCTCCTCCCCCCATGCCGGATGATTTATTTACCCCTCGCAAGCTACGGGCCATCGTTGACGGTCTTGACTATCTTCACTCCAGCAACGTGATTCATGGGGACCTCAAGGGAGTACGTGATTGTTCTGAGTCTTCCTCCGTCGTATTGACACTCGGACAGTCAACCATCCTTGTGGATGCCGTCGGTTGTGCCCGGATCACGGATTTTGGTCTTGGTATGGCCACTCAAAACCTAGACTCCGCACAAGGCGCCTGGGTCAATCAGGGGCACACCACACGA
>Ga0307515_10023539_pt1 | contig 10785 bp, 2 predicted proteins | sample 17_EM_MG_FD_194513 | JGI IMG/M metagenome (GOLD analysis project Ga0307515, IMG submission 194513) | Populus trichocarpa ectomycorrhiza microbial communities from riparian zone in the Pacific Northwest, United States - 17_EM | ecosystem: Host-associated > Plants > Roots > Unclassified | place...
GGCAAACTCTGATGCATCCTGTACTGGGATGATTTCATATATAAGCAGATACTTGAATCATGAAGACACTGCATATACACGGGTCAAAATTAAGGGACAAACAACATAATAAAGTATATACTAGATTTGTGGACATGCTGTGTACATTTATTTTATTGGTAAAAAAAAAAAAAAGCCAGGTGACCCAAACGTATTTTAAAGAACATATAATGACAATCAATTGATAAATTTCAATAAAAAAATCATAGGAACTTGTTAAAAAAACAAAAACAAAAAGGTTACCGAAACAAAAAAAAAAAAAAAAACAATAAAACTAAGATTTCAACCAATTAAATGAAAAAAAAGGAGAGAAAAATACTCGTTTTGAGCTAACCTAAGTGAGCATGTCAAATATGCAAGTTAGGTCATGAGATCAGGATAAGCCAATATAAAAAAAAAGTGATGGGACCGAGATAAATGAATAGAAAAGAAAGTGAAGAAAATCACGAAGCCCGATGTAAAAAAAACTCTAACATTGAAGGATAGAACTGGAAAAAAATCATAACCAACCTAACATTTAAAAGATGAAATTGAGAAAACAAATATAAATTTAAAAAATTCATCAAAGTATATTCAACAAAGAACAAGAAATAAAAAGAATCCAGATTATCCATGTCATTTTCAAAATTAGTGATAAATTTTATAGAAAGCAAATAAATAAAAATAATAGAGCCAAAACTCAAATTGAATAAACGTTGAAGTCTGAAACTAAAAAAAACTAAGTTGTTCTTAAAGAAAAAAACAAACTTTGGTGAACCTCCTTAACTTGGGTCAATCTCTAAAACTCGCAACCCATGAAATTCTAGGCCTAAGCTAAATCAAGAAACTCAATTCTCAGTTAATTTAATGTTGAAGGATAAAATTGAAGGGAAAAAATCAATTTAGAAAAATTGCCAAAGTAAAAAAAAAATAGGGATCAAATTTGGTAAAAAAAAATTGAGGATAAATCATAAAAAAAAACTAATTCAAAAAGTTTTCTCAAACAAAACAAATAAAAATAAAAAGAATGAGGACCAACTTAAAATATGAAAAGATTTCAAGGGGTTGAAATTGAAAACGAATTCCACATTTATAAATTATTCCAAATAAAACAAATAATAATCGAAAGAATAGGAACCAAGTTGAAGAGGAGAGATAAAAATATATAAAAAATAAAAAGTCATCAATGCTAAGCCGGACAGTTGGCCACACATGTTGCCTCATCATGGAGAGGACTAATGGACCCATGTGAAAAGACCATATCACCTCGACAATAAGTTTTTTAGTTTTTTTTTTAGAAGGGAAAATGTTTTTTTTTAATTGTGGATTGTTACAATGTTTTTCCAACACCTTTTACATTTTCTTACTAGATTTTTTATCAGCGCTACACCGTGAGCTAACTCAATTTTTTTCTAAGATTAAAAATTATAAAGATGGTAGGAAGTAAAAAAAAACCCATGCATGCTAGAAGAAACACTTTTAAAATATTGAGATGACAACATATTATTAAAATATTTTTTAATAAAAATATTGAGACGATGACATATTAGATAAAATATGTTTTTTAAAAAAAATATTAAAACGATGATATATAAGCTTGACCCGATCCACCCTTGGTGCCATGAAACTCGCGATCTAGAATATTAGACTATAATAACCTCATGGAACCAAACTGAAACAAAATAGGGAACCCAATTCTAATCAACCAAATATTAAAGGCCTAAAATGAAAATAAATCCAATTAAAAGAAGGGACCCAAAAAAAGTTATATTTAAGCAAACAAAAATATCATGAAGTGAGCATAACATGTTTATATTTAAGTAATTAATATAATTTAATTCAAAACCAAATTTTTTTTTAAGCTAAATTTAACAAAGAACAACAAAAATAAACTCGAGATAACACATATCATTTTTAAAATTAGTGAAAAATCCTATAAAATAAAATAAAAAAATAACAAAGCCCGATCACTAATTAAATCAAATGGTGAATGACAAAATTGAAAAAAAAAATATGAATTTAAAAAAAACAAAAAAAAAACAAATGAGCCCAGGTGAATCTTCTAAACTCGCGTTAATCTCTTAAATTTAAAACCCGTTAAATCATAGACTCTGACTTAATTAAGAAGCTCAAATGAATATTGAATGATGAAATCAAGAAAAAAAATATCAACTTAAAAAATTTATCAAAGTAAAAAAAAAAATTGCAATAACAAATAGAGGATGAAATCATAAAAAAAAATCAATTTAAAAAATGATCTAAAATAAAATAAATAGCAATAAAAAAAATGATGATCAAATTTGATATATTAAAAAAATTAAAGGAGGATGAATTTAAAACAAATGTTAAATCTATAAAATAATTAATATAAAAAATATAAATTGAAAAAAAAAGGATCAAAATCCAAAAATAAAATAAAATGAATGGCTGATATGAAATCTTGGAAGATTAGGTGCAAAATTGACTAAGAGAGAGAGAAAAAAGAATTAAAAAAAAAAAAAAAACAAATTCATGTCAATCTGGATAGAATTAAATCACAAACGCCTTTTAGGGAGATAGGCCTCACCGTGACAAATCATAATTATTTAAGAAACCATTCCTATAACTTAGTTGTTTCTTACATAATTATGTAAGAAATCATCTTAGCCTAAAATAACATATTATTTAACAATTATATTCACCGATGATGCAACTGACCCCTTCTAGACTATGATCAAAAAAGTTAAAGCGGGTGACTAACGCACTACTAGAAAAGTCAACAGAACCTGGCACGCACCATCTCTTGAAAAGTCAATTTATGCATACTCCAGCGACTCGATTGTTTTTCTTCCTTCCTCGATATTCTAACCCCCCACGTTAACCGGCGGAATGAGAGAGAGAGAGTTCAGCCACGGGAATTCTCCTAAGTTGTTATTTAAAGAAAAAAAAACATTTGGATTAACCTCTTTAATTTAAATTAATCTCTAAAACTTGTAATTTATAAAATTTTATATCTGAGTTAAATTAAAAAACTTAATTTTCAATCAATTTAATTTTAAAAAATAAAATTAAAAAAAAAAATCAATTAAAAAAATTGTCAAAGTGTAAAAAAACATGGAGGATCAAATTTGGTAAAAACAAATTGAGGATGAAATTATATAAAAAAAAATTTAAAAAGTTTTCTCAAGCAAAACAAATAAAAATAAAAAGAATGAGGACCAATTTAAAAGATGAAAAGATTTCATGGGGTTGAAATTGGAAAAAAATTCCATACTTATAAATTATTTAAAATAAAATAAATACTAAACAAAAGAATAGAAACAAAATTGAAGAGGAAAGAGAAAAAAAAATAAAAAGTCATCGATGCTAAGCTGGACAGTTGTTGGCTACACACAATGCCTCATCACGGAGAGGATGTCAAAACAATGTAGCATTGTTGTTGGCCACACTACAGGTGTAGAAATAATTAAAATTACAAAAAAAATTATGTTTCAGGAAAACAATATACGAAGTTACATAAAAATCTTATTAAAATTATGATGTAGAAATAATTAGTGAATACATGCTATTTGGTATGGTGAATGAAAGGTCAATGGTCAAATACTTGAAAAAATCCATACGTTACATTCTTATAAATATTTTGTCCAAATGGACAAAAGGGCCACCCAGAAACGCACATTTGAAAAAGCTTCGAGAATGACAAAAGGGCCACATGGAATTAATGACTCAATTGGTTGTCGGCAGACCAAAATGTGGACGGGTCATGCTTGCTTTAAAAACATCGTCAACTTTTATCTTTCCTCAATGCATGCATGTAGTGATTTGTGTCTTGGACATAAAAATCATGCAGACCAAGCGTTCTTGACCAATAGGGTATCGCTAAGCCGAACAGTCGTTGGCCCCACACGCTGCCTCACATGTAGTGATTTGTGCCTTGGACATGAAAATCATGCAGACACAAGCGAGCTTCAATTTAAATATTCTTGAGCAACAGGGTATCGATAGGTCATATATTCAACCTTGGTTAGGTAATTAGCTGAGGTTTGCTTGTTGGCTACCTGTGACCTCATACGTATATGCATTCAATGGTGAAAATTACAAGTTCATCTTACTATAACGATATGGTATATAATTATTTGAGAATATTAACTTTTTTATAAAATCAGGTCATTATATGTATATATATTACACAATTTGGATGTAATCTATGATCATTAAATATGGATGGAAAAACTTAATTAATTGAGAAAATCTAAAAATCGGTGATCATCATTGATACAAAAACTATATATCTAGGGGGAAAACTTCAATTACCTAGCTAGGAGGACAGTTTTTTATGTTGGATTAGCTAGGATTTATTTTATATCCCCTTGCAAACACGACAAGTCATAACCCTAAAATCATTGTTTTACTTAAATGCAATTTATATTACAAGCTTTTCGTTGCAATTTATATTCATACTCTTTTTATAACTTAAAAATAAAAGAAAAGAGAAAATAGAAGTAGCTAATTCAATCAAATAGTATTATTTTAAAAGCTCTCAAAGTTCAATATGTGTCCCAAAAGGCACATCAAGAAAAATAACAAAAACCCACCTCTCAAAGTTCAATATGTGTCCCAAAAGGCACATCAAGAAAAATAACAAAAACCCACCTCTCAAAGTTCAATATGTGTCCCAAAAGGCACAAAAAGATCAATGCTTGATTGCTTAGAAGCTCACTCGACTGAGCAAGTTTTAATGGCTTAAAATGTGTAAAATGATTCTAGGATTCTGCAGATAAGACACGAGAAAAGTTGACATGAAGGGTAATGAAAAAAAAATGGTTAGAATCCATATCGAATAAATGAAATAATTAATAACATTTAGACAAGGAAAGTAGAGAGATGAGCAAAATTTGAGGTTGTTATGGTATCAACTGTTAAAGGAAAGCAGGCGAAGAAGGAAAGGTCCAATTATTTTGATGGAAAGTTGAACGTTGATTTTAAGTGTTTTATGGGCTGGTTCTAGGCCTTAACTTACTGTTGTCAGTAGCATAGCAATGTTTAATGATAGAAATGGAAGCTGATGAGGTTTGTTGAGAACCCGCAAGGATTGATGATGTTATTGTTAAAAACTTTCTTTAATTAAATAAATTATGGGTGAATAAAAAATTAATCTTAAAGAATAATTGGTTTTTATACTTAAAGAACTATTGGTTTTTTAGATCTAATTCTTGATTGATAGTGGCTAATTAAAGATTGATAATAGTTATAATTATTTTTTATTAATTCTTCAACTTTTTAGCTTTTAAATTTTACTATGTTGAAGGAAGAGTTTCTTAAGGCTTTATCCTTATATTAGACTTTGTTTATTTTATCTTGTGAGAAAAATAATAATATAAATTAATTATGAAAGAGGTTATTAGCATATTTAAAATACAAGTTATTATTTAACTTCCTTTTTCTCATGATTTGGCTGGTGGGGACTTTCATAGTGCACCCCTTTTTCCTTAGATGATTTGTTTCATTAATTGTAAGGAATATATATGATTAAAGAAGAGTTTCATTGAAAAGTTTGGTAAGGACTATTCTATGGAATAGTATGGATTATCTAGCATGCATACTAGGAACAAATTCATATATATTTGATGTAATTCCATTGGATTAATTGGGATATATTATGTTTTTCGCTTTTTATTTCACAATTAATGTTGCATCTTGGATTTGTTCTTATAATCCTTGTTTTGTTTATACTAGCGTGGATTTGTTAAGGAATAGAGAGTGAGTTGCATATTCTAGTAAATAGTACTTGTATATTGTTATGTTATCATAACTAGTGTTGGATTTGTATATATCCACATATATGACCAACTTAATATAATTCTTTGATATCAAGAAGAAGAAGAAGAAGAAGAAGGTGTGAATATTAGTTTTGTTTCCAACCAGTCCTTGGTGGAAACAAACAAAGTCATCAGTCATGAGACTTTCTTGATTATAAAAAAAAAAGACAATGAGACTTTCTAGAATATACTTCTTCGAGGTGTGGTATAGTTCTCGGAGGTACGTGGCTTTTTTTTTTTAAAAGGTACAATATATTTGAAGTATAAATCATATTCAGAGGGTATTTGGTTTGGAGGTATGGTGATTTTTTTTAAAAATATAATATATTTAAGTACAAATCACACGTAATTATACCTTTAAAAACTATAAACATACGTTTTTACTCAAAACAAAAAAAAAACACAAAGAACCTCTCCTCCAAACAGATCCTAACTGCACTTTAAAAGCTATAAAAACTCAACCAAAAAAAACACAAGCATACTCTCCTCCAAACACTCTCGGCCATAGTAGCCCTCTAAGTCATAGTTACTGAATGACCTTCTAATCCTCCTCCTTTCAAGTAAGTACTCCCTCCTCCTCCTCCTAGCTCCCTCTCTTTCTCAACATACCCATCCCTTGTTACTGTTTTTAATTAGTAACATGGATCCAGAAGTAATTTCCTCTGGCGTCCATTACACGAACTTGCCGGCTAGCTATGTTAGGCCGGAATCTGAGCGTCCGAGGCTGTCGGAAGTTTCAACGTGCCATTATGTTCCGGTTATAGATTTAGGTTGTCAGGATAGGAACCAAATTGTCCAACAAATTGGTGATGCCTGCGAGCACTATGGCTTTTTCCAGGTAAGCCCACTTTCTACAACTTCTGGCTTCACACACACACACGCACACAGCTAGCCTCATGATTTCGCTACGATGATTAGATGCAGTAGTAATATATAGCTAGAAAGAGGGTATATATAAGAATTTTCTTCTGGTTTCTTAATGTCAGGTGATCAATCATGGAGTGTCCTTGGAAGAGAAAATGTTAGGAGCGGCCCCTGATTTCTTCAGCTTGCCGGTTGAGGAGAAGCTGAAGCTGTACTCAGATGACCCATCAAGGACAGCGAGACTTTCTACAAGTTTTAATGTGAATAAGGAAAAGGTCCACAACTGGAGGGATTATCCTAGACTCCATTGCTACCCTCTTGACAAATATGTGCCTGAGTGGCCTTCTAATCCTCCTCCTTTCAAGTAAGTACTCCCTCCTCCTCCTCCTAGCTGCCTCTCTTTCTCAACATACTCACACACAGCAGAGTAGATTCAAATACACGGAGAGCTATGTACCTAGAAAAATCTTCCTTTAACAAGTAATTAAAAAATAACAGTATTCCATCTGTGGAACTAGTTTAGATATATAAAATTGATTGACGACAGAAAAGGACTGTTATTTAGATATCATATTTTATTTTATAAGAACATTCTAAAGATTTTTTTTTTTTTTTACTTAGAGTTATAAAATCAAAGGAATTATATAGGTAAGGTATAATATTAATTTTGAATACTATCTATCGTTTAAAATATTTTATTTGTGTGAAGATTTTAGAACTTATCTTTATCTTGAAATAAGAAAAGGAAATCTAGAGAGAGAAACATGTGGATAGGGTTTAAATTTAGGTTAGACTTTTCTGAATGAATCCCCACTTGTAATTAAAAATAATAAAAAGCTGCAAACTTCTTAATTAAGGAACTCATGTTGGTACTGTTGCATAGAAGTTTGTGTAATTTAATTAAAAATATTATTGATTTTTTTTTTAATTTAAGCTAATCAAAACAATTTAAAAATATTAAAATTTTAAATTTTAACAAAAACATGATAAAATTCAATACCAAATAACCCTGCGGAAACTCCGGGTGGGTTGCGCAGAGCATGGAAGTATAAATTTCATTTTCCAGTTGTTGATTAAATTAAGATCTTATCAAAAACATCTTTTCAAGGAGGGATGATGTCAAAACATCTTACCGTAGAAATCTTTCCGACTACGATACTCTTACCGTAGAAATCTTTCCGAATTCACGATAAAGATATGAACAGTAGCATTAAAATAAAAGTATATTGTCTAACATCGTTACTATAAATGGATAGATAGATCCTAGTCCTACTGGCCTAGAAGCAAGGAGGGTGTTGGTTTTGATCAAGTTAATTAAATCTAACCAAGAAAAGTCAACTCTCCCACTCGTCATCACACACACACACTTTGGAGGACAATTTTTTTATGTTGGATTAGGATTTATTTTATATTAATTCCCTTACAAACACGACAAACTTAATTTATAATTGCTCGTTCTCGGGCACCGAAAGATGCATTAATTTAGCAAAGTGCCGGCTGCTGAGATTTTTTAATTACTCTGTTCCCTTCACCTGAATGTTTATAGAATTTAAATTTATCTTTACCTAGACGGCCAATAATATGCCCTCGCTGAGATTTAGAAGTTTCGAATATATATATACACTGGGGTGATTATTTTCGGTTCGGTTCGATTTTTATTAAAAAAATAACCAAACCGAAACCGGGTTAAACTGACCGGTTTCGGTTCGGTTCGGTTTGGTTCGGTTTTTTAGGGCAAAAACCGGTTCAAACCGGTTTAGCTCGGTTTTTCCGGTTTGGCTCGGTTTTTTTTCCGGTTTTTTGTCGGTTTCGGTTCGGTTCGGTTTTTTTGGTTTTTTGTTTATAAAACCGAAACCGAACCGAACCGGCCGGTTTTTTTTAAAATTTAATCGGTTTAATCGGTTTTTTTTTTCAGTTTTTTTGGTTATTTATTTTCTAGTTTTCTCGATTTAATCAATTTTCTGGTTTTTTTCCTCACCCCCTAATATATACTACTAACGAGCTCATATATAATTAATATATACAGAAGGTTTGTTTCCTTGCTTTGCGAGATTATGCCAACACTCGGGATGACCTCTACATTTCTACTCTTATTGCTCCTGGCAACACTCTTCCATCTCTCACATGGCGATGTTGGCACCTGTGCCCACTACAGACCCCCTTATTTACGTAAGTGCCCGGTACTGCTACATGTACAAACAGATGACTTCCATAAATGAAATTCGAAATCTTCTCCCTGATCCTAATCCCTAACATTTTTTTATGGGTTGATTGTGATGCAGCCACTGCCTGTGATGGGAACTCGCCATCACAATTCCCATTAAGCAACATGTTTGCCGCGGCCGGCGAGAGAATATGGGACAATGGTTCAGCCTGTGGAAGACAGTACGAGGTGAAATGCATCAGTGGAGCTTTCCCGGGAACTTGTCTTCCAGACCAAACCGTTCAGGTTAGGATTGTTGATCAAGCACAGACATCAAGATCAAGGCCTTCATCAGAAGGGGCTACCATAGTCCTCTCTTCTACCGCATTTGGAACCATCGCAGATCCTTCGGCAACATCGGTTAACGTAGAATTCCAACAGTAAGTCATGCTTGTCTTGTCTTTCTCTCAATCTTAGATTTTTCCATTTCGAAAGGAACAAAACTAAACGTATGTGGGGCATGTTTTGATGTGCAGGGTTTGGTGAAGAAGAAGAACAGTCAATGTGATGAGTTACGTGGGTTAGCGAGCTAGCTATTCGTATTAATTGTGTATTTGTGTTTTTCAATTACTTGTTCATTGAATTGAATTGAATAATTAAGCATATTATTAATAAATTACATTTCTTAATTTTTTCTTGAGGACACTTCTTCGTTTCCAGAATTGAAGAGTATGAAGGAAACTTTTTAATTGACAAATTCTAGTGTAATGACCCATTTTTTACTCCATTTCTAGTATATTTTAAGAACTAATAAAAAGAGAGAGAGATTAAAGATGAACACAAAAACATCATCACACTTCACATAAATATGAACACAAAAACACCATAGTCGTCGGTCACTAAAAAGCATTGGAAACAAATTAATTAAGAAACATATAATTAATAAACATTCAACAACCTGCAGAGTCTGTCACTATATATCTCCACGCACAAACCTCCATCACCGCAGCAAACTCAAAAACACAGCACTCACCTCATGGCAGGCGGGCACAATACAGCAGAGTCCCTTGTTAATTGCCTGTTAATCTTCCTGACTAGAATCCGGCACAGAAATAGCTTATTATTATTTTTTTAAAACATATACAGTTTCATATAAATATAATTTCATCAACCTTCAAAAATTTTATTCATTTTCAGGTAGTAAAACAATATTTATACACAATTTAAAACTTGACTTTCTACCTCTAAAGTCTTACTCGAATTTGACATGAACCCAAGCTATCCATAGAATATTTTAATATGCATTCAAGTCGGATTGGATTGTGTTGTCGTTCATGAGGTAGAGATGAAATTGCCACCCTTACTTTAACATAGCATCAATCTAAGATAAAATAATGTCTTAATTTATCGTTTAAATCAACCTGTTGACGGCATTTATTTTTATTTTTTCAACCTGGAAGAAATAGGAAAGTGGTTAAAATATTTAATAAGAGGTTCCGTGGTAGCGATAGATCATGCAGACCATTGACTAGAAGGATTGTTTCGTGGGTTCCGTGCACATAAAGTGAACCTCAAGCCACAAAAAGACAGCATTTGAATAACGGCGTGACATATGGTCATCCATGATTGAATAACGGCGCTGATGTGATATCTAACTACCTAGTCTGTGCTCTGACAAATTTGAAGACATTCAACATCATTGACTAGAGAAGGCATGGCAATGGTTTTCCATGAAAAATGATGCCTGTATTTACTTGACTGGTCACATCGTGCTAATACTTTTATTTTAATTTTTAACATAATATAAAAAATCTTTGGATATGATGTTTTTTTAATAATTAGTAGAAAAATGATGTTTATATTCATCAAAATAAATATAAAAAATATGTGAGTTGATAAATTAAAAAGGATTTATCAATGCTAGCAAAATATTAAAGAGAATCTAATTTTTCCTGTAAAACA
>Ga0307515_10023540_pt1 | contig 10784 bp, 11 predicted proteins | sample 17_EM_MG_FD_194513 | JGI IMG/M metagenome (GOLD analysis project Ga0307515, IMG submission 194513) | Populus trichocarpa ectomycorrhiza microbial communities from riparian zone in the Pacific Northwest, United States - 17_EM | ecosystem: Host-associated > Plants > Roots > Unclassified | place...
TGTCGTCTTTTATTCTTTTATTTTATTTTATTTTATTTTTGTTGACAGGATTTAATTTTCTGCCACCAGACACGAGAAACTTTGGCTGTCACATTATCAATGGAAATCTTTCTGTGTTTAGGTGAAGCAACTCTACATTGCATTGAAGTAGGACTTCCTATCAGAAAATAGCAGTTTCTGTGGATTCACTATTCACTATTGAAATTACAGTAGGAGCTCTGTTGGTTTATCTTCTACAGATTGAAGTTTTGGAGCCCACTGAAATTAAGAGCCCTAGATTTTGATGGTGATAAATTTTATAAAATAAGTATTAAAAAAGATAAATCCATTTATAAATTTATAAGCACGTTTGGAAATTTGAAAATGGGGTAACTTTTGCATTTGGATAATTATTTAAAGTGTGTTTCACTTAAAAAAAAAATATTTAAATTAATATTTTTTAATAATTTTGATATGATGATGTTAAAAATAAAAAATATAAAAAATTATTTTAATATATTTTCAAATAAAAAATATTTTGAAAAGTACTTTGCAATATATACAAATGACTACCTTAAAATTCTATAAAAAAGTACTTTATATTTTGCGTTTTAAAATTTTTTTAAAAAAAATTAAAATTTTTTTATTCTTTTCTTTCCTTCAAATTAATTTTTTTGGGTGTTTTCAGATAATTTTGGTATGCTGATGTCAAAAAACTTAAAAAACAACCGCAACCACACTCCCAAACACTCTCTTAAACTTAAACAAAAAAAAAGAAAAAAAGAAATCTAACTTAAAAAGAAATAAAAAAAGAAAAGAAATTATTTCTTCTTAAAAACAATTGTTGAAACCTCAAACTAATTGCAAAAAATAATATGGTGGGCCGAACCTTTTCACCATGCTTGTGGTGGATATGCCCCTTTCAACATATGATAGGGTCGACCTCTCAGCGTAAGAGGAAGCCATGTTTCTTCCAATTCCAAAGTACTCTTCAGATTTTTGAAGATCAATCTCAACAATTTTATAATCTTTCAAAATATGACTTTTAAAGTAGTATAAGATGAACGTTTGTAAAGCATATTTTAATTTTTTTCTCTTTTAATCTTTTAATTTGATCATTGAGGATGGATTTCAATAAAAAATTAATTCCATAATTAATCACAACTGTTAAAAACTCAAACTAAATCGTTCTCATAAGATCATATTATGCTTACATCCTTGAATTACAAAAATTAAGATGAATGAGGCGACCTCTGCTTCATATTTTAAAATTCACAAAACTTCAAATACACCCTTACTATATGATTCTCAACTAATTTCAAAACAATCAATCTTTCAAAACAACTAAAGAGGTGGAAAATTTCGTAGAAAAGAGAAAACTAGTGTGCAGGCTATCAGAATCAGTGGAACTATAGTTTAACACTCACAGATTTCTCAAGGTTTCACTCCGGCCCCTGAAGCTTAAAAATTTTCCAATATGAACTAGCATTATCTGCCATCAACACCTGTGAGTGTCAAATTATTAATGGAATATTGTTGATGACTTCGATGAAGTAATATCTCTTCATTCAAGTGGTGTCTCCTTTCAGCAAATGGCGGCTGCATTGGAGTTGGAAGATGAGAAATTTCACTATTCAGCATTGAAATGACAGTAGAAGCTGTTGGTCTATCTTCTGGGAACTCTAGAACACACAACAGGCCAACATGTATGCATCTATATATTTCCGCCCGTGCACTCGGATCGGATATTACTGGATCTACTAGAGCTGAAATGTTGCCTTCATTCCATAATTTCCATGTCTGCAAAGCGAAATAGTAATAGAAATAAGCATGTCGCACTTTAAAATTTGTCAGAAACGAAAATTCAAGCTTTTACATATGACTTATGATGCATTGAGTTGTATGGACATACAAATCCTAAAAGACTCAAGGCTTGCTCATTCCAATAGAAACTAGTATTTCTTCTCCCGCTTACAATCTCTAAAACCCCAAAGCTGAAGACATCTGATTTCTCCGAAAATCTACCCTCCATTGCATATTCATGAGGAGCCATATAGCCACAGTACAACATCATTAAAACATGAAAAAGATTTTTGACCTTACAAGGTTTGAATAGGTAAGTTCAACGCATGGGATACAGTGAAAGGCTGGAGTTTGAATAGACAAGGGTTCTTACAGGGTTCCGACTACCCTTCTAGTACTGACTTGATCTTCATTGCCTCTAATAAATTCTAGCCATTCCAAAATCTGAAAATATTTGGCTTTAGTTCTTGGTCCAACAAAATGTTGCTTGCCTTCAGATCACGATGAATAATTCTTAGTCTTGTATCCCTGTGAAGATAAAGGAGACCTTGACAAACTCCTTCAATGATGTTGAATCGTTTTTTCCAATCTAGAGATTCTTGCCTGAGTTGATCTATATAAATTCAAGCAAAAAAAAAAAAAAAAAAAAACAAACAAACAAACGAAATCACGTAAGGTTAAAAAAATGAACGATTAAAGAAGGTGATCTGATTCACATGTAATGCAGGTAGCATATAGGAAGGGCAGTTGTGATGATTTGAAAAAAATAAATAGGAAAAGGCAATAATATCCTTGGAGGCTTAGAAGAAAATATAAATAAATAAGAAATATTGTGGTAATTGAATAAAGCTTGATAACTAATAAGTATAAATTGAAAAAAAGAGAGAGAAGAAAATCTGGTTTAAGAGAGAGAGAACCAGCATGAGAGAAGAAAGGGGGAAAGAAGAAAAAGAAGAAAGAGAGAAAGATAAGGGAAGGAGAAGAGAGTTAGATAAAAATAAGTTTAAAAGGTTAAGTTTATGTTTTGATGTGTATAATTGTATTATTTAGCTTTGATTTTTGGTTTTGTTGAAGATTAGAGTTTTGAAGATTTTGTTTTGGGTTTAATTGATGAATTGATTAGAATATTGAGTTATGGGTTAATTGTGTTATTATGAGTTAATTGTTATGGGTAATGATTTATTTAGTTGATTTTGAAAGATTTTGGGTAAGGATGATGATTTTGAGTTATGATTTGTTTAAATAATAAAATTGAGTTAGATATTTTAGTAAATCATTAGGTGATCAGTGAAAAAATCTGGGTTTGAGGTTGAAGACAGTGAAATTTCAGTTTGGTCCCTCAATTTGTGAAAATTACAGTTTAGTCCCCAAACTTTGGAAAAATTACAGATTGGTCACTGGAGTATAATTCGAGATTCTGGACAGAATTGAGGATGAATTCTGGGCAAAATTTCAGTATAGTTAAGAATTTGCAATATTTTCATTTTGGTACTCTAATTTGACAAAATTACATTTTAACCCCTAAAAATCTGATAAATTCCAGATTGGTCCCTAGCTATAATTTTAGTTTTCCTAGCTATAATTTTAGTTTTTCAGATTGTTTTGATGAATAATTGAGGTTTATTTGGTGAATTATTATCAAGATTTAGGATTTCTTTTCTTTTGAATTAAATTTCGGGAAAACCATTTAATTTGTGGGTTTTTGGAAAAAATCACTAGTTTGGTTCATAAATATATAGGGTTAAGAGTTATACCCTTAGTTAAGTGTATTAAATAGATTGTACTTTCTTTTCGAGTCGTTTTTTTAGCATATCTTATTTTGTATTCAAATAATCCTCATATTTTACTTGCGGGACATTAGTAGGATTTCTTTCGGTATCTGCTTTTGAGTTTTGTTCACTTTTGAGTAAGGTGAGTAGAAACTTTTCCATATGCATGAGAAATAATATAAATATTTGAATTGTTAATGCGAATTGGATCATGTTTCTTAATGATATATATGTTGTTTATTATCGTTGTTACGATAAAGTATGATCAATTATTGAATCTAAATTCTTGATATGAGCTCATATATACTTTTGAATTGACTTAAGAATTGATAGCTTCTCATTTGATTGATGTCATGAGTTGAGTCTTGAGATATGAATTTATTTGTTTGATTATGATGATATAAACTTATGGTATGTCAGTCAAAACACACATGTTAATAGGTTAGTGTTAGTCTTTGTGCACAACGTATCTGAAACTTAGTTGGTCAAGGGAGTCACCAACCTGTGTGGATTGATCATCCCATAGTACGGAGTCTCATGCTCATTGCATTTTGATTTTCTAACGAGCTTTACCTTATGGCTTGGGATTGACATATCTACCAGACCCAAGGCGCTTGGGTTTGGCATGGCTGCTACACCCAAGGCACTTGAGCCATGCCATACGCTAGATACTTGGGTTTGACAAACATACCAGACCCAAGCGTCTCGGTCTGGCATGCCCAGGCACCTGTGCCTGGTAACCATGCTAGACCCATGCGTTTTTTTTTTAAATATAGGAATTCACTTATAATATTTCTTAAAAACATATTTATTTTGTATTTTCATCTTTGTCTTTTTAATTAAATATATTTTTATTTTTTCTATATTTCTTTCTTCTATTTTGGGACATTAACCACACACATCCCTAAAATTCACTCAATTGTTTTTTTATTGATCTCTAATTTTAGTGAAGAAATCATCTATAAAATTACACAAATTAAGTATCTTGGGTCTGACATGGCAGCCAGACCCAAGGCGTTTGGGTTTAGCAAGGAGTTGAGTGGAGATTTAAAAATTAACCCATTTGGTTAAGTTTAATAATACTATTAAAATATTTTCCATACTCTTAATATTTTTTTTTTTAAAAAAATTGATATCGACTCGCTGCGAACACGAGCCAATATACTTGTTATTATTATTTAATATGAATGACATCACAATTTAAAAGAAAAAACAAATAATCTATTCGGTTACCATATGATTAGTGCCTATAGGGACCACAACAAACACATTAGTTCTTTTAATGTTTTATTAAGATACTTTCAGAGAAATAAAACCATTGAAGAGGTAAAATGTTAGTTCTTTTGGTCTAGATTAAAGAGAGATGTAGCTAAGTTGGTATGTTAATTTCAAACATGTCAACTAGCTAATCATAGTTAACAGAACATTAATCTTTACACCCCATTATATGTTCCCCACTTGCTTTTGACAAGATGTATGTATAGATTTTGTGCTTGGACTTCCACGTACTGCAAAGAAGCATAATTTTATTTTTGTGGTTGTCAACCGCTTCTCTAAGATGACCCACTTTATCCCTTATACTAAGACCATATATGCTTCTAGAGTTGTGAAACTCTATTTTGACGAGATTGTCAAGTTGTATGGTCTTCCTCAAACTATAGTCTCAGATATAGATGTTAGATTTATGAGTTATTTTTTGAAAATCCTTTGACATATGGTGGGAATAAATTTGAAATTTTCTAGTGCCTACCACTCCCAAACTGAGGTGGTTAATAAGAGTTTAGACAACCTTTTGAGATGTCTAGTGAGTGATCATAACAATAATTATGATTTGGTTCTTCATACGACCCAATTTGCTTATAAGAGCTCTATTAATATGTCGATTGACATGAGTCCATTTGAAGTTGTACATGATTATAGGCCTTAGAAGCCTTTCGACTTTCTTCCCATGTCTCCTCATACTAAGGTGTCTGAGTCAACTGAGTCTTTTGCTCGTAAAGTTCAAGATTTACATGTTGAGATGACTAAGAATTTAATGTTGAAGACTATATTATGATACAAATTAGACCCGAATGCTATCCTTCAGAAACTAATCAAAAATTGCATGTGCGTAGTGCGAGGCCATTCAAAGTGCAACAACAGGTTGGTTCGAATGCTTATGTTATTGATTTACAACTTGATTTTGGTATTAGCTTTACATTTAACATTGAGGATCTAGTTGCATAACAGAAACCATATCTTATTCCAAATGATCCCTTTGAGATGCCACCTAATCCCCCTCCCAATGATCCTATTAAAACCTCTACCCCTTTTACATTGTCATCATCACAAAAGGATAACATTGATGTTATTATGGATGAACAAGTTTTGTTTTACCATGAATGGTAAGGTTTAACGGTTTCTAGTTTGTTGGGTGGGCTGACCCGATTCAAATTCAACTTGGATCCCTAAAGATACTTTGCAGCAAATTGATCGATCGGGTGGATCCGTTTCACTTTTATAATTACGTTTTGGCCTCTAATCTTAGAATTGTAATCTCTTATGTTATCTGTTTCGAGTCATTTTTAGGCTCCGTTTGTTTGCTGGAAAGTAGTTTTCTTTTGGAAAGTGAATTCCGGGAAAATGAATTATTTTTCGATGTTTGGTAGTGTAATGAAAAATAAGTTGGAAAACATTTTCCAGTGTTTGGTAGTGTCATGAAAAATGAGCTGGAAAATAACTTATTACTGCTTTATTTTTTTCAAGTTTATTAAAATAATGAGGAACAAATTTTACAAATTAAAAAGTTAAATGAAAATAAAATTGAAAAAAAATATAATTTCATAAATTATCTTAAATAAAATAAATAATAATCAAAATAATAGAGATCAAATCTAAAAAATTAAAAGATGAAAAAATTAAAATAATAATAATTAACATTTCATAAATTATTTTAAATAAAATAAGTAACAATCAAAAGAATGAGGACCAAATTTAATAGATAAAAAATTTCAATTAAAAAATGATAAGGGAAAAGCAAATAACAATTATAAAAATAAGGACCAAAATTAATATAAAAATTAAATTCTAAGGGATGAAATTGAAAAACAAATATTCAAAACAAAATATATATAGCAATCAAAAGTTTGAGGACCAAATTTGATATAATCATCAAATAATATGATATTTTTAATTTTTTCACAACTTCCGGAAAGTATTTTCCGCCCAAAATAAAAGGAAAACACTTTCATGGAAACTAAGACAAATTTTCCTTTGACTGGAAAGTGTTTTCCGTTGACCAACTTTCTTAATGGCAAACAAACACAGGAAAGTTTGGAAAGTGATTTCCCGGAAACCACTTTCTAGGAACCAAACACACCATTAGTATGTCTTTTTTTATATTCAGATACTTCATTACACTTACTAGGCATCAGTAGGATTCCATCGATATCTGCTTTTGTGTCTCTTCTACTTTTGAGTCAGGTGAGTTAATAATATTCCATATGTGAGATAAATAGTATAGATATTTGATTTGTTAGTATGAAATTGATCATGCTTCTTGGTATTATATATATTGCTTATTATCTATTATATATATTGCTTATTATCTCTTGTTTATGAATAAACATGATCACTTATTGAAACTAATTTCTTGATATGAGATATTATGCACACCTGAATTGAAAGCTTTTTATTTGATTGATTATATGAGTTGAGCCTTTAAGAAATGATTATGTTTTATTTGATTATGATTCTATGATATGCTAGTCAGAATACTCATGCTAATAGGGTAGTGTTAGTCTTTGTGCACATCGTAGTTTTGAACCATAGTTGATCGGGGGAAGTCACCAACATGTGGTGACTGATCTTCCCATACTCTGGAGGGTCATGCTCACTGCATATTGATTTTCTGACGAGCATTACCTCATGATATTTTTTTTTATGACCTACTTGTGAAACTCACTTGTAAAAGCATAAGCCAAACTTGTATATATTTCTTATTGTTGTATTACTTCGTAGGTGTATATTGAATGTTATTTATTTATTGTGTTGTTGAACTTACTCTCTTATAATTTATTATTTTCAGGTGTATAACTTTGTTTTATCAGGTCATTTTTATTGGACTTCTAGAACCAGCTCTTTTGATTGTAATTAATGCTATTATGTTATGTCTAGTCAGTGCTCCATATTTACTGAATTTGTATTAAGGATTGTATTAAGATGTTAATATATATTATGAAATTAATTATTATAGAAAATATATTATGAAATTAATTATGATAGTAAATGCTACTTAGACCTCCGATTGAGTTATATAGGAAAAAGTTTTATGCAAGTTTAGGTTCGCATAGGATAAAGAACCTGGATGGAGGACCTTGCTTATGTGCGAGTAATGAATCCAGCAGGCAGGGTGGGAAACAAAAATAAAATTAAGAAAGGCTAAAATTTCAGTTGTTTTATTATTTAAACTAAAAATATAAATATTGTTAAGGGAGGGGCTGTAAAAGAATTTCCTTGTAGGAGCCCCGCCCCTAAATCCAGGATCGGGTCATGACAAAATCATTGATTGGCTTGTTTCTGTTGGCTACCCATAGTACTTAAGTTGCTACTGATATATTACTGTACCATATTCCGACATATCGATTTGTTGAATTAGCTGGGCTGAAAAATCCAAGCTCGAACTTATTTCCGGCAGAGACTATAGTTTCTGGATCTTTGACGGGTTGAGAAGGAGTGATGGCATCTAATGCATAACCATAAACTGAACAGGAATACGATAGAAACAGAAGAAGAGCTACTGCAACTTCGCAGTTGCCAAGTCCCATAACTTGTTATTGATGAGAATGGATGACTAACAAATGGCTAACTGATAATTTAGAAAAAGGATGCCATGAACAAGAATATTTCTCTTCCAGTCCTTTTACTTGGTTGCAATCAAAATATTGTTTTTCAAAGATAAACTATGTTTAGCAATTAAAAGCAGGCACTTTTTTATGTTTTCTGTTAATTTCTATGGATAAAGAATGTTTAACCACACTGTTATATTACATAAGCAGGGTAATGTTTTACTCTAAGATTTTGACCTTCTTATGTTAAAATAGTGAAATTTATTCTGGATGACCTGATCAACTAGCTTGGGAGATAGCATTTTTATTTTTATATGTTAAAATAGTGAAATTTATTCAGGATGAACCTGATCAACGAGCTTGGGAGATAGCATTTTTATTTTTCTACGATATTTTCACAAGACATTCACCTGCCTCAGATGATTGACCTGCTCCTGTTAATTAGGTGTTGCCTAGAAGCTTTTAAAATTATTGTTTTACTTGGTCTATTTTGACATTGCCTGCAATATTTACTTGGGTGATGATTAAATTTATACTGTAAAACCATGGAGTGCTATCTACACCAAAGAAGTCTGGAAAGGCAGGTCAGAAGACCTTGCTGTATCATCACAATGATAATGAGGACTGGTTTTTAAACAAATTTTCAGTGCAATAATAGCATATTTTAGGCACCAATCTAACATAATTGAGCTCATATAAGTCATAGTTGAATTGTTTTTATTATACATTATGATATAAGACCATAATCTTTAATAGTTATGAACTGTTTCGTAAGCAAGCTGCCAAATCCAGCTTTGACGAAGAAACTTACAGTTTCCAAATTATTGTTAATCTGAATCCTGCTCTCATGACCCTATTACATGGAGATTACAAGCTAATGATAAGAACAATCGTACTAATCTAAACAATCCTGATATAGCTAATTGGAAACTAATCTAATTTACATATAGACATAGTAGAAACCAATTGCATTCTCCTTCAAGCTGGAGTTCCCTCGTTCCAATCATTTCCCTTATCTTAACAAAGCTTCCAAAAGACTGTGGCTTGGTGAAAATATCTGCCGCTGACAATACTTTTGTTCAACTGTCTTTTATTTTACATGTTCACGAATAAAATGAAACTTGATATCGATGTGTTTGCTTCTCCCATGTTGTACTGGATTCTTGGCTAGTTTGATTGCTGCCTCGTTATCCACCTATATAGTAATCGTCTTCTGCTGTGAATGACTCATTGCTGCCAGCAAGTTCTTCAACCAAATAGCCTCACAAACTGTGGAGGCGGTGGCAACGTTTTCTGCCTAACACGTGGACAAAGCTACAATGTTTTGTTTTTGCAGGTAAATCAGACCGAGATTCTCTAAACGAAAACACATCTTTTCGTAAAGGAGGTACAGAAGCCGTCATTACGAGCATTTTGTCAAAATTCTGAGTTTTCTTATTTTCTTCAATATGGAAGTAGAATACAAATACCACAAAACTAACTTTCTGATGCCAATATTATCATGTCATTCCAACCAATGTAATGTTATATGACATTTCACAATGATCAAACAGAAAAGTAAACATGTTCTGAAATCTATCGGCCTTTAAGATCAGAAATCGTCACATTGTTAATGGAATTTATCTTATGGCTCTGAGTAATGGACTCTGTATCCAAGGAACTCTGCCTTTCAACAAATGCTGGTTTCTTTGGAGTAGGAAGATCCACAATTTCACTATTTAGCATGGAAATGATAGTTGACACGGCCGGTCTATCTTTTGCCAATTCTTGCACACACAACAGACCAATATGTATGCATCGGAATATCTCCACCTGAAAACATGGATCTGATATTGCAGGATCGACCAAAGCTGCAATGTCACCTTCATTCCACAGTTTCCAAGCCTGCAAATGTTGATACAATCATACAAGTAAGAGTTTGCAAGTTTAATAGTATCAGAAATTGAAATGTGCTTTCCAAATATATCTCAGGCAGTGTGGCGGACAGACATACAAATCCTATAAGACTCAAAGCATTCTCATTGCTATAAAAATGAGCGTTCCTTCTTCCGCTCACGATCTCCAGCAACACCACTCCAAAGCTGAACACATCTGATTTCTCTGAAAATCTTCCTTCCATTAAATATTCAGGGGACATAAAGCCACTGCATAAGCATAACAGCTTTCTGAGCTCAAATTAGAGAAACAGTAATAGGAGTGAAAATAGAAAAAAAAAAAAAACTACTTACAATGTTCCAACAACCCTGGTAGTATTGACTTCATTACCGCCAGAAATCCTGGCTATTCCAAAGTCTGAAATTTTTGGATTCAGCTCGTGGTCCAATAAGATGTTACTTGGCTTCAGATCTCTATGAATAATTCTTAGTCTAGAATCTCTGTGAAGGTAAAGAAGACCTCGACAAATACC
>Ga0307515_10023542_pt1 | contig 10784 bp, 7 predicted proteins | sample 17_EM_MG_FD_194513 | JGI IMG/M metagenome (GOLD analysis project Ga0307515, IMG submission 194513) | Populus trichocarpa ectomycorrhiza microbial communities from riparian zone in the Pacific Northwest, United States - 17_EM | ecosystem: Host-associated > Plants > Roots > Unclassified | place...
TGTTTAGTTCGGTAAGTGAAACATGTTGTTCAATGGCATATCCGACATTATTATTTCATGTTTTTGTTTTTGTTTCTAAAGATGAGAAGCCTTTTCTTAACATTTATATAAAGGAGTTTATATATGTTGGATAGACGGAGTGTTTTAGAATGGGAGGCTTGCAATTTAGTTATGGAAACTGTTTTCAAATATTATTGCAGTCTTGACATCAAATCAGTTATAATTACTTTAAGGCTGATGATATATATAAGCTGAATTCTCTGACAATATAAAGATTATCCTTCTGGGTCAGAAATCTCAGCTGGCACAAGTATTTCCATGGTGCACACAGATGCATTTTGATAAAATCCTGGAATCTGGTACTCATTCTTCTTCAAACCTGTAGCCCTTAAAAAAATGAAAAATGCATGCTTCTTTAGGTTGGGATTGTTTATTGTGGCTTTTATACTAGTCAACCTAAGTTTCATCCTGGACAGCAATTAAGAAATTGTGGTAGTAAAGTTTCTTCGTGGTTTTTTAGTTGGATTCACTATTTTTCATCTGTTTCTTGAAACAAAACGGGTGTATTTTCCAGGCAAGTTCTTGAGGTTGTGGCTGGATGCAAAGGCATCACTGAAATAGAACAAATGAGCAGGACCATTTACCACAACACCTGCAGGTAAGCACCTTCTGAAGTTCCTGGATTCGCTGCTGTTGATTTAGGCATCAAATAAAGTACTCACTAAGCGATGGAACTAATCATGGGATGATCTTTTGCTATTTTCCTATCATGGTTAATCGATAATTCATTTCTCTGGGAATATTAAGATTTGAACATAGTGAATGCAGCCAGGTTAATGGAAATTCAGGGCCTGGCGAATTACTTTCTACAGTTATTTTAGATTTAAAGATTTTTCTATGTAAAACATATGTTGTTTTGCAGGGTTTTCTTTCCCCAAGATTTGGATTCTGCTGCAGATGCTCTTCTTTCAGGTCATCTTGATTCTCAATGAACTTCTAGTGGTTTTACTTGAGCCATAAAAAGAAAAATTCCCATTAGTGCTTCCATCTCATGATATCTTGTTGTAGCGACAGCATTGGCATCATCTTATGAAGGTTAAATGTTTGCCAGGTGTCTGCTTTTTTCTTTCTCTGTTTTTTTTTTATTATTATTTGAACTGCCCAGCGGTTTAGGATGGGGAGGATTTCTCCTTGCATACTTTTCAGTTAACTGTTGATCAGCAAATTCACTTGTACATGTGACAATACACATTGACTTGTACCGAAACAACAACCCACGTGAGATTCTATAGATGGATGGATACTGTCGCGGTTCACGTTGCCAGTAGCGACCCTTGAAATTATTTATTGTGGTTAAAGAGAATGAGAAATAAAAGAAATTTTTTTTTAAGATAATTTTATAGTGAATTTATGTATTTTTAAAATCGGAGGCATATGAGACATGTTTTTAGAGATAATTTATTTTTTTTTTCTAAAATATTCTTATAAAAAACTTTTAATTTTAAAATTTTAAGAATAAAAATGATTATTATTAAAGTTTTGAAACTCAACTTGGGGTCTATTCGGAGCAAAACTCAGGTCAAAGGTTGGGAGGGTTAATTCGAGTCAATGTATGGATATAAGTGATTGTTGTTATAATTTTAAAATTTGACTCAAGAGTTGAATGAGGCAAGGTTCAAGTCATGGGTTGGAAGGGTTAACTTGGTTGGTCAAAAAAAAAAATCAAAGAAGTCAATGTGTTTTTGACCTGTGTTTTATCTTGAATTGACCTAGATTTTTGACTTATCCAAGTCAAGTTAATTTTTTCTCTATTTGTTTTTAAACTCGAACTAGTTTAGATCCAGGATCAACTCGTCAAGTCAATCTTGGTTCTATAATTAAAGTTATTATAATATTATTAATTTCAATACTCGATATAAAATAAAATAAAAAAATATATATCAATTTTTTTACACATGTTTGATAACAATACATATTAAAGATAAAATAAATTTTATTTTATTTTATTATGTCTTATCCACCATAATCAAACAAAATATAAAAATAATTATTTTATCTTTTACGTTACTACCAAATACAATTTGATAGAAGTCTTATTTTCTGATTTGTCTGCTCTATCTGTATCTCTTTTATCTCAAGAAACTAATTAAACACAATATCTGGAAATGGCTTAATTTGATCAGCAAATAAACTCAAAGAGTTGTTTCTATTGCAGACTCCTCAGTGATATTTGTTCAGATTTTGACTTGGTGGATACTTGAAGGGGATTTGCTGCTATCCAAAAAACAAAACAACTGAGGGATCCAGACCATTTAAAAGATGCATAATTTAACAAAAACTCGTGGTGACGCTTGTTTTTTTGTTTCACCATAAAGCACTGCAGAGTGCAGACGCCACACGAGCTTGTATGCCCGCTCTACTCTACACGGAGAGGATCTATTTTTATTTTTATTGGAAATTTTTAATATTATTATTAAATCCAAGTATAGTTACAATTTTTTTTATTAACGTGTAAAAAAATTATGATTATTAAAATAAGTTAAAATAAAAAATATATATCCACATCTTATGTGACTAAAAACTTAAAAAATTATAAATATAATAAAATTATATTTTAAATCTATTTAAATATTCTAATAATAAATAACCGATTTCAATTGAATTTTCACATTTTTAAATAAAATATATGATTATTAAAAAATTATTAAAATTAAAATTTATAATAATATTTAAATACTATATCAAAATTAAAGAGTGAATAAATTTGATAAATATTTTTTTAGAGTATAAAAAAAATAAAGAAAAAAAAAGCCAGTAAAGGGTCAACCCTGGCCCCACCTTTTATTTTTTAAAAAAATAGATGAAATGCCATCTATCACAATTTAGAATATTTAGAATTTAGAAAATAGACATGTCTTAGAGCTCTCAAACTTGTAACCTTTTGTTTGTTTGTCACGCGCTTAAATGAAGACTTGAATTTGTTCTAAAATAATTAAAAAATATATTAAGATGTTTTATTTTTCATATAAATAGTAAAACTCGATAAGTAACCCGTTCTTTAAGTCTTAGAGGTTAACTTGCACTATTTAAATTTTTTACTATCCAAGCCACAGTACTCAAATTGGACAGCAAAGGACTGCAGCCCTAATCAAATTCTACGGATTTTGTACCAACTGGCTTGTCTACAGTTGTGGAGGAAAAACAAGATCAAAAGAGGTCCATATAGTCAAAGATTTGGAAGTTGATGGCTATATCTTCTCAGAGTGCTCCATCTAACAGAAAATTTAAGCACCCGCAGAATTACCATGGTTCTCTCAGGCTCCAATGCTGGACAACAATTCACTGCTCTCAAGATTGTTTTCTGTGTTGTTTTCCTTAGCTGGAGGAGGGTAGGATCTTTCTCCAGCCAAATTCAATCGCAAAGGCCGCCCTTCAACCTCCTATTACAATCACATATCAGCTGATCAAAACACTGAATGACAAGCAAAATAATTCAAGCATGCAAAAGCAACAGCGGCCAGTTCAGGTCTTACCTCTCCGTTCATGGCTTCTAAAGCAGCTTCTGCATTCTCTGCAGAGTCAAAGGACACAAAGCCAAAACCGCGAGATCTCCCCGTGTCTCTCTCGTAGATGACTTTGGCACTTAATAAGCCTGGCTGGTTGGCAAATGCATCTCCAAGACCTTCAGAAGCGAGGCGCCATCCAAGGTTTCCTGCATATATCTTGTGCTCACTGTCTATAAAGCCCTTGTAGCCACTCCGTATCCTTGGCTCCATTACCTCCCTCTCACCTCCCCTTGGTACTTCTGGAAAGTTAACCCTCAAAGTTCTACCTCCAACTTGCTGTCAACCATCACCAACATCATTGTCACCATTTTTCATCTTCTCATATAGTACTCAATTAGCAGCAGTCAAATATAAACATGATTCTCACCTTTGATAACACGCATCTAGAAAAGCACACACATGAGGAATTAAAAAACATTGTTTGGGACAAGGATAGGAGCTCAGTTATGCTAAGTACCAAGTTCAGGACAAAACTTCCATAAAGAAACTCTTTAGTTGACAAAGCATTTTCTAACACCACCAATCAGAGCTTGGATTCTTTCTATTCAGATAAAGACCGAACACAGATGCAGTTGACAGCTAAAATCATTATCAGAATTGGACCACATCTCAGAACAAGTTGCTAACCATCTGAAAATTAATTTGAAGCCAACCTACATTTCGTTTTTAGCAGTTCGCAGAGATGGCAATAAACACATGATCGGTTTTGCACCAGCTCAATGCAATGACAACAGAAGTCGAAATGCAGACAACTGGTAAGTGAACAAAATGGACTTCTAATTTCATTGACACAAAACACAATTAACTCTAACCACGATCGATTAGAGAAATAAGCATCATCCACCTCCCCAACATATACTTAAACAACCTCATAACAGATCATATCAGTGCAAAACTAAAAATTTGGCATGGTTTTGGCACTCGAAATCATAGACAAAGCTCAACCCAAAAAAATGGAAGTCACTTACTGATCCATTGAACATCCGAATAGCTTCTTTAGCTTCTTCAACACTTTCCATTGTAACAAACCCAAAGCCCCTGCTCCTATCCGTAACTCGATCACAAATAACCTTAAAATCCCCCCAAAAAAAAGAAGAATCATAAGCATTATTCCTTTGTCTAATACTCCATAGACAGAGAAAAAGGAAAAAAAGAAGAAAAGAAGAACATTCAGAACGTAATAAGAAGACAAAAGAAGTCAGACCTCAGCACCAAAAACACGACCAGCTTCCTCAAAAACCTCAGCCAATTCCGAAGAGGTCATAGAATATGGTAAATTGCCCACATAAAGCTTCCCTTCTTCTCTTGCTTTGATCGCCACCACATCTTCTTCTTCTTCTTCTTCTTCTACAATTTCCTGGTCAAATTCGTCTGTTTCACTTTGTGGGTCATCTTGAGCTGCGATGTTTTCATCTGTTTCAACTTCAAAATTGTCAAAAGTGGCAGCAAAAGTGCCATGGGAATGAGGGAGGGAATTGGAGTTTTGGCTGTTGAGTTTGAGGGGTTTTAGAGGTTTAAGGAAGGGTTTTGATAAGAAGTAGGATGGGATTGGAAGCTGTGAGTGAGTGAAGGAGAGTTTTGAGAGCTTTGTGTGTAATGGAGAGGAAGTTATAGTTGAAGCTGCCACGGAGAAAGCTGACATTTTTATTCTGTGAGACAAATTGACAAGGAATGGAGGGTTTGAAATATGTTTTGATGGTATTTTTGGAGTAGTAAGAAAGATAAGGTTTTTGATTTGCATTTATTGGTTTCGGTCCTTTGGGTTTGGGCCTTCTTGTTATTGGGCATGGACCAGAATTCTTCCTCAGCTGCCCACTTTCGTTCCTATCGGTATCACTGTAGCAATTTCATCTGACAAGATTGCCATGCCAAGAAAAGGTACTAAATGCTATTATATGCTTTTGTTTCGATAGTACTGTTCCATCAATTTGCAGATACAAAATGAGATGAAATTTATAATAATAGAAATACTGAAGATAACACAAATACATAGTTATTTCTTACAATTAGGATCCATGGAGTAGATATCAAGCTTCAAGAGCATCAATCATTCTTAAACATAATTTTGGGTAGAGTCTTTGTTTCATTGATGGAAACACACCCGTTTATTATCTTGTCCATTTGCTAAAAATTTTACAGTGCATTAAGGATTTAGCACCTCTAACCAGCCCATGACAGCAAGGTTGTATGGAATGGAAAAGATGCCATTAATGCACTAGAGCCAAGAACGACTTGCCCTAACAACCAAATGGTGAAGTCCAACTTCAAGCCATAATCAGGTTGCAGGTTCCTGCAAAGGTGGGGTCTGGTCTAGTTCAAGAAACAAGCACCAACCCGATTTTTGTTCCCTTGCTATTTTAAGTTGCAGCAGTTGTCAGCTGCTGCAACCCACTTACTGGGCATAACAATGCCATGTCCTCTGTCCATCATGCCTGAGAAACTATGGAAAGTTGGCCCAAGACGATTGATCTGAAGGAGGTCAAGTTCTCCCCTATTGTACATGCTAGTCACTTCTGATCCTGAGAAAATCGATCCACCACCATTTGCTTCCATTGAGGAGTTCAAAGTTGCTCCACCTGATTCCAAGACTTCAGAATTCTGAGAACCAGTTGCCTGAGAAGGTTGAAAATCACCAGCTTTCTTTGCCTCCATTGTCCCTTTTCCTTCATTCAACTCTTTTGTATTCAAGAAACGGCCACCACATCCCCTTGGTCGGCGCATTGCATGGAGATGGCGTGAATAGTGCATATAGGGCTGTCAGCAGAAAAAAATACTTGATTATTGATCCAGAATGTGGAGAGGGATTTCTTTCAAGAGACAAGAGTCTTTCCACTAGCCTTAAGTGGCAGATTGAGAGCATGGTTGAATCTCCAATACAAAACCATAATAAGAACCAGGCTAATGAATTAATCAGACACTCATTTTAAGCCAACATAATATCTCATATATGGATTAAATGTGGTCGCTAATTTAGAGATATACTAATGTATTGCATTGACAAACCTGTCAGATTGAGTCAAATGTTTTCCAAAGGGAAGATACCAAAGCCTGCCTTGAATTGCAAACTTGAACTAACGTACAAGGGGCAAGAATTGGGACATTGGTTACTTGAAAGATTTTATTTGTCTGACCATGTCAGTCTCATATGATGTCAAGTTTCAAGTCCTATAGGAAGTGCAAGATTGAGCTACCAAATCAAGAGATCATACCTTACGACTGTTGGTCGATTTATTCTCCAGCACAGCTTTTGCACGGGACTTCCTACGCCTCATAATTCCATGATACTGCTTAGCATTTACATATATAGGTCCATCATCTGCGGTCATGCTCATTGGCAGCATAATTCGGCCCTACATTATTATGAATAAGCATAGAATTAGTTGATTTCCAAGAATTCTAATTGTTGCTGGTTGTCTTCAACAATAAAAGAGAACTCAAATATGAAAAGGGTATATTGTCACTATAATCTATGGCACAGGTTTTTTTCTGATTTTTCTTAGGGGTATGATGGGAGTGGTGGACCACATTACTATCAGTAGATTACAGATTAGCATGCCAGGTATTTTGCTTCACATGAGTAAATGATTGCAAAAGATATATTTTCACTCGTGAGAAGAAACACAAACCGAAATTTGAGGTCCAAAAGTTGAGAATACTCCGTAACATTGATCCACAAGAGGATACTTTGTGCAAATCTACAGTTTTATCAACGTGCAAACCATTAGCCATCAGCTACTATAGATCAGGTTTGAATACTGGCAATATAAAACCTAAACGGAAATAAAATTCTCACCACAGGCTGACCAAATCCTAGGTCAAAATGAGCACGATACTCTGGCAGAGCTGTTTGCAATGAAATGGCTGCCTGAAGATTTTTCTGTCCATAACCAGAAGTTTTGCAGTCACCTGAATGAGAAATTACCTGGTTGGTTAACAGATAGTCATATTGGAAGTACCTAGAAAAAAATTCGTAGATAGATTGGAACCTAATTGGCTGATGCATCAACTAGGGACCAGAACTGCCATCTGTGATGCTTTATTTCTTATTAATGGATCAAAAAAACTCAGCCGAAGTTCTAGATACGCACTAAAGATATCTGATATCAAATGGGAAGAAGATAGTCTTTGAACAGGTTCTGGAAAATATAAACGCTAGGAAGAAATATCTAATCCTTCAGGAAGAACTTATCCATTACTTCATCAAATGAGGACTACTAGACAGAGAATAAGAGAAATTATGCTCTAACTTGTGATACCACCTTGTCTTTTGGGCATGAAAGATGAAGACATGTTAGACCAGTTGAGCACTTCCTATTTCAAGCTAACATTTCTGTGCTGCTTTCCGCATCTCCATGCCAAAAAATGGCTTTGAGATGCAATCATCATTGATCATGATTTCTTCCCATTGGTGATACATGTATTTGTCGATGCAAACAGAACTAAATGCATCAGGACACAGTCCATTTATTTCCTGGCACGCATTTGATTAGTTTATCATCTATCTTGTTTTCATGTTACCTCAGTTTATTCCTTATCATAGGAGAAAGAAATCTTCTTTAGGTTATTCTTTTATCCCTAAGTTCATCTAGCATCTAGCATAGCAAAGACATTGCTGCCTCCTAAATTGTACATGAACTACTTTTATGATTTTATCCATTTCATTATGAAAATCCTCCAAAAATATTGCAAGTTTTGGGCACCGTTCAGAGCTATATGGCTGCGACACATTTGACCAGAAAATTTTCCAGCTTGTTCATAATCTATCTTTCTCGAGTGTTTTTTTGGCTGGATCCTAGTACGAATGTTCATTGTTTTCACATAGATATGCCTTATGTGCCATGCCTAGACAGAAACTAACAACTGCCATTCTTTACAAAAATATGGATCAATCTACCATATCACTCATCACTCTACTTTATCTAATTTGACTCGTACGATGATTCCAAACAAACTTGCCACTACTTGCTTCCAACATTTTGGCACACACCCATTACTGTGAATGAAAACTGAAAGTTAACCTTATATCCTACTTGACATTTAATTACTGGCTAAGCTCTATGTCCTCATTTGGGAAACAACTTTATTAACTCTACTGTTACTCTTATATCAATCAATTTTGGGAAAAAAATCATTATAAATTTGCTTAATTTTGTAATTCAAGATAGTATCTAAAACTTTCTGGTGCATACAGCTGTAATCCAAAGGTTACACAGAACACAGTTTTTCTATGCCTTTTGAAGCTGTAAATTTGTAACTAGTGACAAAAGAAATGTAACAAATCAATCAGAAATACATCTATGAAAAATTCTAAACCATAAAAAAGGAGAAAGATTTGCCTGGAAATATAGTGAATTGAGTAATATTCCCTTTATCTAGCCTTTGGTCAGTACTCATCCTGGCCTGCTTAGTCGCAGCTTCACCTCCAATGGCAAACTGTTCTACAGGTAAAGCCTTCAATAGGCCACACGATTCACCAGTAACAGTTTGAGACCCAAATGCAGACCACCATGGCACTGTTGACAACTGCCCACTTGGATTATGGACAATTCCTTCATGTTCTTTGATTTTCATTGTCATTAAATTCCCTCTGCAATGACCTTTGTGATTGCGTTAATCGTCTTTATCCCAACAGTAGTTCAAACTAATTCCTGCAAGTTGAAATTTTTAATCAAAATTCTCTCCAAGATTTCTGCTGAATTCAACTCCATAAAAATACAAAAAAATATACAAGGACAGAACTCCTATAAATTATATATCACCAAATACTTTTCCATCGTAAAACACAATCCCCCAACATAAAAATCTCAGCTTCGTCAACCAAATCTTCTCAGAAAAAATGAAGCAGAAAAGATACTTTCTTTTCTTTTCTTTTCTTTTAAGAAAAACTTGAAATTGCCAAATATCAAATCCTAGAATCAGATCATCATCATCATCATATTACTATAAAGATCAATTAAACACCAACCAAATAAAGGGAAAATACAAGAAAAGGAAGTGAAAATACATAAACAGAAGAGAGTTTCTATGCATAAAAAATAAAAAAATAAACAAGGCATAAAATGAGCCCCATCTTAGAGTACAAAGATAGTGACCAAATAAACCACATATATACACAGCGAAGAAACCAAGATAAAAAAACAGATAAAAAAAAAAAAAACAGAGTCAAAACTGGAATATCCTGATAAAAATACAAACTTTGAGAGACAGAGAAGATGGTATCCATACTCAGAAGTGGAAGCAAGCAACAACTTAGGTCTCAGACAGAAGCAAAGAAACCCCATTTGTTAAGAGCCATTTCTGTAAAATCTCAAGCAACAAACAAAAAGAAAGCAAACAGAGAGAGGGGGGGGAGGGGGGGGAGGGGGGGCAATAAATGCATCCAAGTGTAATGGATTTACACGCCAGTAACCAATAAGCACTAGCTTTCATGCAAATCTTTTGGACACTCACTGTACGTACAAGAATATTATTGCAATAATTTATTCATCTCTCTCTCAGTCTCTCACTCACTTTTTAACCTTGTTTTTCTTAGGTTTTTTTTTTCAATTACTATAAATAATCCAACATCGAAGATCTCATTTCCACTTCTTTTTTTAGTCCAAAAGGGGGTCTGTAGTGAGCGTTTTATAACTGCTAGGTGCCATCTATTTGTGGTAACATTGTAACTGCACAATTTTTTCCCCGGCTGATACAAAGTGGGTTACAAATATGTTTAGAAATAGGTTTAAGTGGTGTTTTTGGTAAAACCCAGGCTATCTATATAATTATATATAAAGATAGATAATCATGTAGTGTTGGGAGCTATTTAATTTCATTGAAAATCATTTTTTTCAATACTAAAATAATAATATATTGAATTGATTCAAGTTTATTTATATTAATTCTCCAAACCTGAATATATATTATATATTTTTAGGTATGGGCATGTCAAGTAGCTTATTGCTCCATTAAATCCAAAAAGGTGATTCAACTCCTCAAATACCTAATTGACCTAACTAGCCAATAACACAATAATCTTCAAATTGAGTTTGAGGTGTCTATATAGCCCAACAAGACAACATAACTTGGTAGAAGGATAGACACACCTGAAGGCACACGTCTGAATAGACATACCTTGACCCTAAACTATTTCATCCACTCTTATGCTTAATATTGAATGTTAAATGCTTACAGTTTTTTATATTTATAATAATTAGGCTCACAAAACCATGTTAGAGT
>Ga0307515_10023544_pt1 | contig 10784 bp, 6 predicted proteins | sample 17_EM_MG_FD_194513 | JGI IMG/M metagenome (GOLD analysis project Ga0307515, IMG submission 194513) | Populus trichocarpa ectomycorrhiza microbial communities from riparian zone in the Pacific Northwest, United States - 17_EM | ecosystem: Host-associated > Plants > Roots > Unclassified | place...
TAAATAAGGATTAATTTCTTATTACTATTTGCTGATTTAAGATTAAGTGGTAGCTTACTAATAGAAAGGACTAATTGGTCTAGTAATAGGGACCTAATCTTCTTATCTTCCTCCTTATATGGTTTAAACCTTTAGACGTAACTTAGTCTAAGGGTCTGCCTTTTAACGACTGGGGTACGGGGCTGTCTTAGCGGGGCGATTTAGTATCTGTCTGGCTGGCAGTGTTAGTCTTAGTTAGGGTATAGGAAGACGGCACTTTGCTAATAATGTGGCCGTGTTTATATTTGCTAGCGTAGAGTTACTAATTTTAGGCATTGTTAACGGGTTAGGCTTTTATATAGGGTATTATTTAGAGTAACTAAGCCGTAGGGTTAAAGGGGGGGAGTTATCTACCGCGGCTATAATAGACTCCGCGGTTGCTACATCCGCGGTTATTAGTTTATATTATTTAATAGGCTAGCATTAGAACTAGGTTTGCTGTTATAGTAGGGTTATAAGTATTTTTTTAGTGGCTAGGTAGGCTATAGGCAAGGCACAGTCTATTATTAAAGCGGCGCTTGCGCTCCGTATCTAAGATTCTATTAAGGTCTATAGGTTCTCTAGTTGCTACTAAGGTTGGGGTTAGCGTAAGGGCAGGGGCTTAAGTAGGTAGGCGGTAGTTAGTGTTCTTAAGGTTAGCTTAGTGTATATAGTTTATAAGGTTCTTAGCGAACACATCTATCTACTTACTCCAACCTATATAGTTACTATTATTAATTTTATAGTTAAGTCTAAGTACTAGCTCTTCTATCTTTAGAGAGATAAACTTCTAGAGTAGGTCCACCTTTTATTTATCTATCTTCCTAGCGCGGACTATTAACTTATTAAGCTCTTCCTTCCAGGACTAGTAATTACGCTCGCCCTAGGGGAAATAGTTAAGCTTGTTTTTTGCGACCTGGGTTATATTAATAACCTTATAGTGGGCAGCAAGCTCTTTAAGCATATTTTCCTTAACGGGCCATTTCTATATAGATATATTATTCGGGTTCTCGTATATAAGCTCTAGGCCCTACTTAATAAACTTATAGGCCTTGCCTTCTAGTATATCCGAGATATAAAGGATCTAAGATTAGACTGTATTAAAGTAGTCCTAGTTACGGTTAAAGACTCCTTTAATCTTAATATGCTAGGTTTTAAAGTTAGCTTATTATTCTAACGGGGTGCCTTTTCCGCTAAATATTAGTGGGTTTTTAGACTTCCGTTTTTTCTACTAGGTTGCTACCATTATTATAGGGGTTAATTATTTTAGAACGGCGATAGTCTCTGCCTAGGAGTTAATAGTTCCTATTTAGGAAGTAATAAGGGCATTAAGGCTTTCGTTAGCTTTCTTATTAGCGGTGTTTATGTTATATATAAACTGTAGTCCCACTTTAATGTTGCTAAGGAACTTATTAGTATAGTTGATAAGGGTATAGTAAGCTTTATCGGCCTTAAAGGTCTTAGGGTATAGTAGGGAGCGGCGGATTATCTATATAATGTTAGGGTATATCTATATAAAGAAGTCTGTAAAAACTTTACAGGGGTTTTAGGTTTTGGCCATTTTAGCGTTATTAATATCGCCTATTTAGGTGGTCTTTAGCGCTAAGAAAAAACTAAGGATCGTTCTAGGACTGTGCTGGATTATGGCGTGTGGACGCGTTGGCTGCGCGCGTAGGTCGCGATTGTTCTGGAGTAGAGATAACTGGGATACGGGGAATTAGTGATCGCGATAGGGCGCAATTGATGATAGCATAAACTGTTATAGTGCTATAATAAAGTAGACTGAATAACTACGTTATGCTATAAAGAAGAGAAGAAGGTAAAAGGGGGTATCGTATATAAATAGTAGGGCCAGCCGCCAAGGCGCTAGTGGTGGGCTAGCTAATAGTAGGAATAGTATACGTTAGGTTAGTGCCGTGACATAAAACTATATAGCCGCTATAGGGGGCAAAGCTCTTAGTAGTACTAAATAGCGTCCGCTATAATAAAGACCAGATTTAACGCATTAACTTTATTAATTAAGGCCTATTTATAATTACTAGCGGCTATAATATTAAAGGGCTTAAAAAGGTGATTACTTAGTACTAAAAAACGGGCTCTAAGATACTAGGTTTAGTTAAGTCTTACCTTTAAACTGCAGCTAAGTATTTATTAGGTTTATATATACCCTACCTAGTTTATATAGCTACCGTTTTCTAACCTATTCTTTAGGCTATACTACTATTACTTATAGTAAATGTAGACAAAATATTTAGCTTACTAACTTTATCCTTATTAAACTAGAGAATAAAGGGCCTAAATTAGATAAGTTAGTGCTATATATAATTATATTAATAATATAAGGGAAGCAGAATTAGTACGGCAAGGTTAAGTATATAGGCTATATACGGAACACTAACCCTATTCTCTACCCCCTCTCTATAATAGCCTTCTACTTCTTTAACTATTAGGGTAAAGATAGCGCTAAGAGCTTCCTATCCTTTTAGTAGCTAAAGGACTACTATAACCTATATATCTTTCTTAGCAGTATTAAAGTACTATAATAGCCGCTAAGCTATTATATGCAGTTTAAATAGAATAAAAAGATATTTTAGGGGGTAGGAATTTACTTAAAGGAGAAAACCTATAGCGCCTATAATTAAAGCGTCTAGTATACTAAGCCTAGTAGCGTTAAGGAGACCTAAATTAAATAGGCCGGATGCTAAAATATAGACGCGATAATAGGAGCCTACTTTAGCTACCTACCCCGTATATTTATATAGTTAATTACCGGCTTCCTAAAGAAAGGAAAGGGCTACTTTTTCCCCTATATACAGGAGGTGCTAAAGGAGGCCCTCTATTTAAAGATATGGCCTAAGACTAATATCTAGCTAAAACGCATAGAGGCCTACTACCTAAGTAGGGCCGATAATAAGGTTATATGGCTTAACCTTATAGGCTTAGAATTTTTACGCCTTCTCTATATACTTAGGGTAATTCTATTATAGGACTTAGTAATTCTATATAAGTAATTCCCGCTCTACCCCTTATAGAAAGACCCCCTTTTTAGTTATAAGGAGTACTAGAGGTTTACTATATAGATAGAAAGCTTACTAGCTAATATAGTTACGCTAAATAAGCTAATAATACGGAAATACTAGCCCGCTTATAAGGCCGTAGCTAAGCTAAAATATAAGGCCGCGATCTCTAAAATAAAGGGGGTTTAATTACGCGTGTAGATAATCTTAGAACGCCTTAGTAAGATAAAAAGGTTATTAGTATTATTTACACCTATATAAACCTAGTAAGGAAAGACAGGTATTTAAATAGGGCCTATAGAGTCTATACGTCTACCTTTAGGCAAGCCTATACTATCTACTATAATATCTACTATATCCGCGCCGCCTACTTAGCCGTTTATAATATCCGTACTGCCTACTTAGCCGTCTATAATATCCGCACTATCTACTTAGCCGTTTATAATATCCGTATCGTTTACTTAACCGTCTATAATATCCGTACTACCCGCTTAGCTATCTACTATATCCGCACCGCCCGCTTAGCCGTTTATTATATCCGTATTACCCCTACTAATATAGGTATAAGCTAATACTTAACTATCTTTCCTATTTATCCTTAACCTATAGGCACCGCTAAAAAAATATAAAATGCTTTAAGGTGGTAATTTAGTCTTCTAGCTCTAGACTAAGTAGACTTTAGGGCTAGCAAGTAGGCCGTTAATTAAAGCTCTTAACTACTACTAGGGGGCACGCTAGCGGGTTAATAGCGAGGCTATATTCTATAGCCGTTGCTATAGGATAATTAAGGATATAAGATGGCGCGTAAAAGACGGTACGGTAAGAGATAAGAGATAGGCTATTAACTAGCTGGAATAGCTATAAGGCTAGTATTCTTTAGATTGGCTTTATAAAAATATCTAAATAGTTATTTTACTATAGTAACTAAGACGCCTTAATATATAACTATACTGTAGTAATTAAGACGCCTTAATATAGGATTATAGTAACCAAGACGCCTTAATATAGGACTATAGTGACCGTAGTGCAGTCCTATATTGAGACGTCTCGGTTACTAGAGTATAGTCCTATATTGAGGCGTCTTAGTTACTGTAGTGCAAGTATGTTAAATTCAGAGCAATATTACGCGACCCCCCAGAAGTACCGATCAAACTTAAATTATGTACCTTTTCGCCCAAAATCGCGCGGGTACTTGGGGGCGGTCGCTGCGCGACCTCGTGCGGGGTTCAGGCGCGTTATCAGCAGGGGTGGCCCTAACCTCGTATTAACCCGGGTCGTAACCGCAGCCAAATCAGCCCCCCCGATATGTGATAGGTATTCTGCTTCCTTGTCTAGCGGATAGAGCTCCGCGGGCTTATTTACCCACTCTACAAGCTTATCCATAATCTCATCCGTAAAGGATGGTCTAAATAACTCAAAAAGATTGTGTATATTAACGTTAGAAAGCAGGTTTGGTGAGCCATGGTCGTCCTAATTGTTAATATGGAGAGGTTCAAATTTGGGCAACGGCCAGGGTTTGGGGAGAGCTATTTTCGCCGTCTTACTTAGGGGAACGTTATATCGAGTCTTCTGAATAAGGTCTACATCAATTCTAGCACGATTAAAAGGCATGGTGGCGGTATAATTGATGATTGAATTCTATATAGATACGCGTTGTTTTGAAAACGGTGCTCCGCACGGACCACTTGCTCTGAAGACCCTGACGGGTTAAGGGATAGAACGCTTAAGGCAGTATCCTGGTGCTGTCAGTTTCTGTCTGCATCGGAGATGTTGCAGAATGGCCTTAACGACAAGGATATCTAACCCTCTCAAGAGGCCCGTTAGCTTGCAAATACCTTCTACATTAAAGGTGTTTAATGATTCAGTCCCATTAGAATGTGCCGTTGCCTACCATTCGATGACGTTGATGTATAGCAGGACTCGCATACTAAAGTCGGTCATCATTACTATTTGGCGATTTTACGTCGTAACAGTATAGTATGACAGGGTGCTGGTAGAGGTTTCAGGCCTTTCGGTGAGCGGGCTAAATAACAAAACAGCAAGATTTCAGCTGGCTTCTGCACCAGATCATGCTGCTTCTTGTAGCATTTATACTCCTCCATAGATACTTACGACTTCATGACATCCTCGGTAATGTCCCTGTATCAAGCTCATGCCAAAAACGTCTTGGTTAGATGAACGACCATGCTAGGCGAATTGAAAGAGCGAGTTGTAAATATGGCAGACCATCATGAACGAGGCTGACATGTCATAACTCCGTGAAACTTGCGCAGTTCCAATTCGAATAGACTGGCAGATGTCTATGATCCAATATGGCAAAGAGGAATGACTCCGATCAGTTTCACACCAATGTTATGCTGACATTGAAAAATGGTGTTGAACATTATAAGAAATAACGATGGCAGGAACAGGACGTGTTTTCACTAGATATAACGTTAGATACACAGTGACGGTTAGCAAAAAGTTTGCATATGATGTATTGCATTGAACTTGGTAAACCTTGCGCAACAATCCGTTCTCATGAATGTCTGCTCAAGCTCAGGATAAGCCCACCATTTGGCAGTACCAGGCCTGATACCAGAAGCTATGGATCAGCATAGGAACCCACTTGTTCCCGCTTAGAAAACTTCCGGAATATGTAGTCGCATAAGCTTCGATAATCCTTTTGGAACTATTGATCGGTAGATGTGCAAAATTCCTTCCGGTCCAGCAGTCCCACAAAATTCTTTCAATAGAGTTCGGCTAGTCCCATGAACGTATGCACGCACACGGGGAATCACGCTGTTTCGCATGTTCAAATATGGTTTGTCGTAAGATCAACCGTGCGAAAGTTCTGGCCTGATGACTGAAACAGCCCGGTTAGTTCCGCGAAGCCCAAATTCAGCAACGGTATTGTGCCAGAGCAATTTTACGATATACACATTTCGAAAGATTCCCATCTCTTCTATCGAGTATTTCCGAAACGGCACGCATTGTTGTAGATCCAGCTCGTGTGGCTCATTCGTGGCTGAGATACATCTGCAACCAGGGAAAACTGTGTCAATAGGGAACGTATGAAAAAAGAGTTTGGGCGTAGTATATAGGAAGAGTGTCTCGGAGTTACTCATGACCTCGACGTAACTTGTAACGTAACGAGACTAGAATATGCAGCCTCTAGTCAAACGAAGAAAAGGCAAAGAGAATGTTTGAAAAAATTCAACAGCAGGAAGGGACACGTCCAAAGCATGTTGCTGAAATCACAGACTAGAAACTAATCTTAAGGAGCAATTCTCAGGGTGAAAGACTTCGCGAAGCACGGGTCCACAGTTTAAGCATATCCGGCAGATACGAGCTACGGAGAGTATCGTTAATGTCGGAATTACCGTTACAAGACAACAATCAAGATCAGAACACTGGGCAGGAGATTTTGCAATATTTTTGGCCACTCATCCGAGTAGATTAAGCTCGCGTGAGCAAACGAAGCCCCACCTAGCTCTTGGTGCCAATTTCTCAAAGTGAACGGTTGGGCGCTGTGAAGCTGCAAGATGAAGGCTGAAAAGGCTGAAAAGTTGGCAACGAATCACGCGTAAAGCCGGTTGAAACAAACTGTCAGACGTAGGAGGCGAATCGGCATTCTCCCATCTCCGCATCAGCCTCCAGACACATGTTGGGAAGTTGGAAAGCTGCAGAAGAGCGGGAAGTCACAACGGAAATCCAATTTTAACATGTCTTTCCACGCCTTTTTTCACCATAGCGCGGGCGCGATCCTCAATAGGCGAAATGGTGTGCGGCGAACATCATGACTAGCTAGAAGCGAGAGAAATCAATTTCCACCATGAGTCCTGCTTTTCCTGCTTGGCTAAACAAGCGCTCAAGCCTCGTTCTTCTCAGATGGTAGCGTGGCCATGGGCAGCACCAAGGCGCCGTCCGTGGAGAGGGGTGCGTGTTGCTCCAAAAGAGGTCATGTCAGGCGACAATGCGGGGGTTATTTTCCACAATCTCTACTTACGTTTCACCAATTGGTGATGACCATTGGTGAGATGCTGATGAGATGCTGATGAGAAACAAAGGAATTCGGATGACAGACATGGACGCCAACAGACATTGGCAGCTGTTGCTTGTTCAGCCCGCGGATAGCAGAAGGCTCTCCCTCACCAGGACCCGAAATAGAGATCACCACAACAACCTACCGTCTGCGATCGCAGGATGAGAATGTTTATGCAAGCCTGACAAGCGTGACCGCCGCAACCTGCAGCCCGTTTACGGTTGGAGTCCACTTCCTCAGGCGGCGAAGTGACGGCGCTCGGTCGAACATGATCGGAGTCGAGCCCCTGACTTACCCAAAGTGGAAAATCGATGGGTGATAGGTGATTGGCAGTTGGGACAGGGGTCCTCTCTATTTCCGTGGGTTATTGTTTCCCTCACAGCCGCAACGTTTCTCGCGGGTAAAGCAAAGGGGAAGAATTGGAAGGCCGTGAAATGAGCTGTAGCCTCCTCTCCAGTAACGTGCTCTTGTGAGCTCATGGGCTGCAGAAAGCGGAGAGTGTAGGCGCTGGGCGGGTCGGCGGTCACGGCGGTCAGCTGCGCTCGCGATGCTACCAGCGCACCACTCCGAGACCCCCCCAAAACTGCAAAAAGACTGACGATCTAAAATCTAGACAATACGAGCGGTCTGTGTGCGGACCTCCTATGGCAAGCCTAGCACACGGGCAGCGCGGGCTCTGACTGGCGGGCACCCGCAGGATCGACTGGCTGGTACCTGCGCTAGCGTTGCAGTCTTGGGCAGACCGTTTGACAGCCAGCAGAACAGGGAGGTGGAGATTTTTCCTGGCACCAAGGACCACTCCGGGAGCACACCAGCGCTGCAGTCCGCCCAGTGGCCGATTGTTTCCCAGTCCGCGCTACCGTCACGCCGCCCCCGTATCTTAATCTCCCAGCTCTGTACATAAGACGCTCACTGTTTCTCCCATCCCGACTTTTCTTCTTCATCCAACTTTCAAGATCAAGCATCTCTGCAATTGACTTCGGTCGTCCACTCTTTGAGTCACTCGCTATCCAACTACTACATTCTTTAATTCTCCCAACGACCTTTACCTCCAATTCTACTTTTAAAGTTTAAGTTATATACCCACAGTCAAAATGCGTGCCTCTGTTGCTGTTGCTGCTATCATCGCCGGCGTTGCGTATGCCGCCCCCCGCCCCGACTATGGATATGGCGATCATGGTGAATCAGTTGTCTACTCCACCGAGGAGGTGACTGTCACTAGCTGTGGCCCTGAGGTCACCAACTGCCCGGCCAAGGCCTACTCCACCCCGGCCCCATACAGCGATCCTGCCGCGTATAGCACACCTGCTCCATACAGCGTCCCAGCTCCTTACACCACCGCTGCCCCGGTCTACACACCTGCTCCTTACAGCTCGGCCGCTGCCTACAACGTCTCGGTGCCACTGACGACAAAGACCATCTATTCCACCAGCTTGATCACCGTTACCAGCTGCGCCGCATATGTGACCGACTGCCCGGCCAAGTCCACTGTCGTCATTACCTCCGTCGTTCCCATCTCCACCACCGTCTGCCCAGTAGAGACCCCATATGCACCAAGCTCATATGTTGAGGAGTCGAGCTCTGAGATCTACGCAGTCAGCTCTGCCGTTGAGACTCCCTGCTCCACGTCGACGACCATTACCGTCACCGTGAGCCCGGCCACAACACCATATGCTACTGGCACTGGTGTCGTTCCCTACCCATCTGGGCAAACCGCCATCTGGGGAACTGCTTCCAGCTCCGGCTACGTCACCAAGCCCTCTGCTTATCCACCAACATTCACCGGCGCTGCCAGCCACGCCAACGCTGGTATGGCCGCTGTCGGTCTCGGTGCTATCGCTGCTCTTTTCCTATAAGTCATCCTTTTCAACTAGATGTCTCTCCTACCTGGTCGCCTTTACGGTGAGTTGTGGGACAGGCTATGGCTTTGCATGATTGGAGTGGGCATTGGTGTCATATTTTCTTTGTCTTGGGTTAGGGAAAACCAAAAGACGATCTGATCCTGTACATTTGTTCTGACGTTTTGAGTAATTCTAATTGTGATGGAGAGGGGGTGGTGATTAGGGGATGAGGAGAGGAGAGGATGGGTTGTAGCGAATTCGAAATTTGCCTGAAATTTTGTGCTTTTTGCGATTGTGATGCTAAATTGTGGTGATAATGTATTGTGGCTAGAATATTGAGTGTTTGTTATTGAGCTTGCGCGCCACTGGGATGCGCTCACCTAAACGGGACAGTAGTGATTCGCTTAGTCGACTCTGGGAACTCGTACCCTCGGGGTCACGTCTCCTGCAATCAAACTGAAAATAAACCACATGCAACACGCCTGATTTTTCTGCTGACGCCCTGAAAGATGACGAGCTTCGGATCATGAAACACTCGCGCGTGAACACCATGTGCCATTCAATTTCCGAGAACTTCCGAGAACCTCCGAGAACCTCCGGGAACGTCGCGGTGCATCGTTACTGCTGCAGACTAGGGTGCATGCGGGTGGGTAGTATTGGCTGGGGTCTTGCTTTCCCGAGTGCTGGGTCGACCTGTATATGGACGTCTTGTGAATGCGGAATAGCGCTTTCGGCATTTGATCCCCTCCATTTAGTATTCGATATCCACACCGCTAGATATGGCTGTTCTAGAGATAACCATAGACCAAAGGAACTACTCATTCAGCAGCGCGACTGGAATTGTGTTTGTAGATAGATAATCTGATAATCACGCTTTTGAGCTGTGGTTTTATGTCCTTCGCTTTGGGCTATATACAACACCATTCTCATGCGATATCTTACACACTTTCACAAGCCCAACCTCAACATGTGATGTCTCCCTACACTACTCTCCCTTCAACCGTTCCAACAGGCCTTTCCACAATGCCTAAACAACCTTCTACGACATTCCTCCTCGCAGGCTCACTGCTAACACTCCCACCACCCAAATACAACAGCCACACCAATCGACTTACCCTCTCGTCCCTCACCTCGCCTATATGCACAAACTGCCCCTCGCCTTCCTTTCCCTTGGGCTGATAAAGCACACCAAACGCCCCCTCGCTATCACGAGTAAGGGTTAAGACGGATCCCTTCGGCGCCTTTCCGCGTCCGGAAAACAGGTTCTTAAACTCCCGCATAGCTAACCCGAACGTCTCGTCCGCGAACTCGCTCGGGTCGACAGGCCGCGGGAGCCCAATCCGGCTCTCCTCGGCCCTCGCCTCCCGCTCCATGCGCTGCTGCTGCTGCCGGCGGTCGGCCTCGTCGGTGCGCATCGTGACGCCGCGCATCCAGCCGTCGCGGAGGTGCTTGAAATCCGTGCCCCGCACGGGGACGACGCGCAGCGCCATCTCGACGCCGTCGGGGCCCTTCTGCTGCAGGATGCGCGTCCAGATCTCGTTTGATCCGTCGGGGTCGAGCAGCGCGGCCCGCAGGGCTTCTTTCTCCCCCGGTATCAGCGCGGAGGCGGAGGGGTTAATGTGCTTGATCAGGGAGGACTGGAGGGAGGCGAGCGAGGTCGTCTTGACGTACAGCCCGACGACGTAGACTTGCACGCTGAGGAACGAGACGGTGCGGATCCCCAGGCCGAGCAGTGCGTATTCGGCGGTGGACTCGATGTTCTCAGGCCCGGTGGAGGTGGGCAGGTGGATCGTTTTCGGAAAGTATGGCACGTAGGATGTGCCTGTGGGTACCACTTCTACATTCTCAGCGTTGGAGGACGGGTCTTGCGCGACGAGCTTGTCA
>Ga0307515_10023545_pt1 | contig 10783 bp, 14 predicted proteins | sample 17_EM_MG_FD_194513 | JGI IMG/M metagenome (GOLD analysis project Ga0307515, IMG submission 194513) | Populus trichocarpa ectomycorrhiza microbial communities from riparian zone in the Pacific Northwest, United States - 17_EM | ecosystem: Host-associated > Plants > Roots > Unclassified | place...
CCGCCCTTGAACAACGGTCTCGTACGTCTCATCCCTTTCTCCAATCACCAAAACCAGAAACTAATACGCCGATTCTCTTTTTCTTTTTGAAAAAAATTCCCCCCCTTCTCTTTCGTAAAACGGCCAAAAGACATTCTTCGAAGAGCTCCTGAAGGAGAGAACGATCGTGATCCCAGGAATCTTCTTCGACATCAACCCCTCTCACCGTCGAAACCTCTTCAACTCTCCTTGCCACCACTTCGTCAGGCTCTCGTTCGGTCCCCCGCTCGAGGATTTGGATATGGGTTTGGACGCCATCGGGAGAATGTTGAGGAGGGTTAGGAAGGATGGAGTTCGAGAATTTGGGCATGGGTATAAGAAGAGCCTCGATGGGACGTCGACCGATACTATCTGATGATGAGACTCAGAAGAGACGACCTCCCGTGATTTGCGAAGCGGTAAGTATGGACTTTAGCGAAATGAAAAGCCCCGTCGTGCGTAGACTCTAGAGTCATGTATTTTTTTGTAACGTATTTCTGTCTCTCTGCCAGAGGATAATCGATAATCGATTAAGACCTTCCTCTCCTCGTTATCAAATATAGACTATGGTGTGCTCTAGGTGTCTCGGAAAGCAAGGAGCATATCATTTCGAATCGGAACTGCAAAGTACGCGAGATTTGGATGAGCACAGGCAGCTAATACTACTTCTCTGTGCGTAGAACAACAATTTGGATCCGGCCTTTAGCCGGTAACTGCGAAAAGAGCGGAAGCAAGATAGTCAAAAAAAGCCTCGGATGTATCGTGTCAGAGTCAGAAGTTGTTAGGGAACCGAAACCACGGCCCAGTCACCGAGTGCTGGGTATGGAGGGGTTGGCGGAAGGATGTAGTGTTTCACTCCTACGAATCGTCGAACGGAGCAAAGGCCGCTTTGAACTCATTCGCGTCAAGCGTATCGTCCTCGTCCGACTGAGCGCAAGCTTTCCAGTCCAGCCTATCTTTCATACCAAGAAGCGAAGTCAAGGCGATCCTGCAGGCGGAATTCACTAGGATCAGTTTCGTGTCCTCCGAAGAAAAAAAAGCGTGATAGCAAGGCGACGATACCTTCCGAATTGGAGGCTGAATGACCTCCCGGCACCATCAAACAACCACATCATGACTCTCCCATCGGGTAAATCTACCCTGAAATAACTCTTCTTCCCGCCTGCACAGGTCGCCAACGCGCCTTGGGGGTCACTCTCCGGTTCTATTCCCATCCGTTTTCCTTCGTCGATGAAAGCTTCTTCGACCTTGTCTGCAAGAGATTGCGGTACGGGTATAACTTGGACGTGAGCGTGGCCACCCTTGGCACTGACTCTTGCCACCTCGAAAGAGACCATCGCGGCTCCATGTTTCGCATAGAAGTCGTGGAGTGCCGTTTTATATCTATCAGAGATGTAAGGTTCTTGCTCTGGACCAAAGTAGAGAGAGTCTCACCTATTGATCTCAGCAGTGATTCCTTGTGCCAGGTCCGGAGTGATAGACTGAATAGTAGGGTAATGCGCGATCGGCACTATGAGGACATGACCACCCCCAGGTACGCGTGTCGTATTCGGATAGTCCCCTGCAGTCTTGGTGGGGGAGATTTGTCCTTTTGATAATGTCACGTAGCACTCGTTACCAATCGCCACAATGAGATGTTTCCTGTGGCAGGGTAAAAGTTAGCATACGGCATGACGTTCGAACAAACAAACTCACGCAATCGCAGGATTTGATAGGCAGAACCAGCACTCATCAGCTAACCGTACGGGTAAGAGGGCGCAGAAGCGGCGACGGGAAGAAGCAGACGTACGAGCGATCTCCTTCGCAGGATCTCTGCGAGGTCTTTCGGTCCGACCTTGCTGCGCGACAGGGCAGTCTTCCAAGTAATGCTCCGTACCTCCACAAGCCCTGCAGATGTAGCCTTCCCGAGGTTTTTTGCCACCTGTGTCACCCACTGCATGTTTCGTTGGGCAATCTCGGACGAAATGACCAGGCTGTATGTGTGGGGATAAGGTTACAGGTCTCAACATAAGGAGGGACACTTGCAGTATTGCAAATTTTGCAAACATATCCTTCTGGCGGCTTCGCGCGTTCAGGACAGTCGGTAATGAAGTGCTAAAGGCGTGGTGGTTAGAGCAGGAATCCCCTTATAGAAACTAACGGAAACTCACATCAGTGCCTTCACAACGCTTGCACTTATACCCTGGAGGCGGTTTTCCTGGTTCACCTAAATCCCTGTCAGATGCGCAAAGCTTCCCACAAACGGGAATTACCTGTGCGCGTCCGTTTTGCGGGGACCTTTTGGTTACCCCAGCGGAAGTTTTCACCTTCGTTCATGTCCAATGGGCGTTTCTGCAGCCGTTGCACGAACTCAGTGAACGGGTTCTTCGTGGCATTGTTGGGCCGGGGAGGTGGCACGGACGAGTTCGGATTGATTGAGAAGGCGTAGAACCACTGAAAAACGGGTGGTTAAATAAGGAAGAAGGTCGTCCAACCAAGAGTGTGGTACCCGTTGTTTTTTCCCTGTCGTTGGCTGTTCCCCTCCGAAAGCTCCCAGACTGATAAATCGGGAAACGCGTCCCTGTTCATCATCCCAAACGAAAGGTTCTCTTTCCCAGAACACGGGTGGCTTTCCACCACCAGCGGCTAAGAAATACCGAGGTTTCGTCGACCTTACGATGTCACTAGCGGGCTGTATCCCAATTGAGACGAGCTCAGGCAACGGCAAGGCAACATCAGAAAACTGTGTGATGGGCTCAGGCCAAACGTTACTGATCATCACATCGACAAGCGGTGTCGAGGATGCAGCAGCTCGGATTGCTGCTAGTGATGAGAAGCTTTGCGGCTCGGAGGATGACTTTGTCATCGAGCTTGAGTTTAGTTTCTCAATAGTGTGTTTCGTGAAATACGGTGAAGAGAATCCCTACTTCCGCTGTTAGAGAAAGGTTCGAAAAATTCCTCATGAACTCACGTGCGGAGATTCGGACTCGGTGTAAACTTTTGCATCGTAAACCCCTCCTAAGCAAGCGATTCTCAGGCCATGTGGTGTGTTGATGATCCCCGATTTGCCTGATGAATCTGTATGAGCCTATGCCCCTCAAGGGTTACAAACACGCGCGCACTCAATAAAAACACGTTCTTGGAAAGCTCTCCCTGACTTGACGCGAACTTTTCAATCACGGGGTACGGCAGAGGGTGTCCCCCTTGCATGATGTAGCACGCTAGCGGAGCTACACAGCGAGGATTTAGTTAGCGCATTGCGCGGCAGAACAAGATAAACAGGGGTACCAACTATGTCCCCGTTGAGCAGCTGAGCAACCTCTGGATTGTCCGTAGTCCCATCTTCCTTCACAGGGCCGAAGAAATCACCAATACACAGCACAACGTCGAACTTTCCGTGTTTTGCGTTGATTCCATCGATTTTCGCAAAGATATCACGTATGGAACCGACGGCTGAACCAACGGTAAGGCTGGGGACTCAGATTGGCTCCGAATCTGGGTGAGGATAGTGTAAAGTTGACTCACATCTTGACCGAAGCCGCATTTGGGGCGGTCATGGGTGAAGATGTTCTCCGGCTTCAGCGACTCCGCTGTTCTGGATGCCGTGGTGGCTGAGGGTTGTGGGGGAGAGGAACGTGGGGAGGTCCGGTAACGATGGGTTTGTAATGGAATTTGTAATGGGACTACAAAAGGATACAAACACAAATCCTATCGGATAACAAAACGCCCTTGCCGTCTCCTCGATGATCCGGGATTCCGCTCCGTCAGGATGGGTTTCAGGTCGGATTCGGGTTGGATCTTTCTCAAATTCCCATAGTCGGCCGAGGATCATAAACAGGAGCGTTCCGGAACGCTCGTTCTCCAGCCTTTCTTTCTTTCTCTACCCCCTGCAAGTGTCAACACAAAATGTCCGCTCCTCACAAGTTTTTGCCCGATCCAAAGTCTGCAGCGGTGAGGCTACTAGACTCTAAAATCGCATGCCTCAAGAACTAACCCGTTGACCGCGTAGATAGTAGGATGTCCTTTCAGGTATTCGCGGCCGCTAATGCCTTTGATTCACCTACAAAGAGCTAATCTAATCTCTCTACATCGTCTAGGGGCGGTCAGGTACGTTTCCTCTGGAACCTTGGGTATACTGAGCCTGACATCTGCCCGCCACCGCAAGGCGAAGCTCGGAGTTGACCATGGTCCCATCCACTTGGTTGAAGCCGGTCTCGAGCAGCAGCTCAGGGACTTAGGATGGCAGGTTCAGTTTGACGGACATCACCAGTTCGAAGAGATCTCTGAAGAGAACGACCCGCCGATCGGCAAGATGAAGAATCCGCGATTCGTATCCCGGGTCTGCAAGGCTGTCGCCGGTGTTGTTTCTGACCACGTCAAAAGAGGGCAGCTTCCGGTTGTTCTTGGTGGTGACCATTCATTGGTGCGCATTCGCGCACATGCCCCCGTCCGCTTTCTACCTCGACTCGCTGACGTCGCCTAGGCAGTGGGAACAATTGGTGGAACCCTTGGGTACGGTCCTTGACATACTTGCGCAAATTCTCTGTCTAATCGTACGTGTTTAGGATTTACCCACATGCCTGCGTTATATGGGTCGACGCACATGCCGACATCAACACTCCAGAAACAAGTGACTCGGGTACGTGCTCTCTCACATGTGACCGTGTGGCGGATACCTATCGGACCTTGCTGACTGAATGCTCGATCCAACAGGAAATATCCACGGAATGCCGTTGTCCTTCCTCCTTGGCATCGCAGGAAATGTGCCCGAGTTTTCCTGGGTCAAGCCCGTGTTACGGGCTAATCGGCTCGTGTACATCGGTCTCAGGGACGTCGATGCCGCCGAGAAGCGCATCTTGAAGGAGAATGGTATCAAAGGATTCAGCATGCACGAAGTCGATAAATACGGCATCGGAAAGGTCGTCGAGCTGGCACTGGATACCGTCAATCCCAACAGAGACCTTCCAATCCATCTGTCCTTTGATGTGGATGCGTTGGATCCGACTGTTGCTCCTTCCACCGGAACGCCGGTATATCTATAACGTGATATGGTGGCCAGTAGTACTGACATCGTTCGCCCAGGTCCGTGGTGGATTGACCTTCCGTGAGGGACATTATATTTGTGAAGCGATTCACGAAACGGGGTTGCTGGTCGCTTTTGATCTAATGGTATGTGGGACCAGTTTATCGTGTCTTGTCCGGGGGCAGTTGTTGATGCGGTCGGGTAAAATGTAACAGGAGGTTAACCCTGGCCTTGCTGATGCTGAGAGTGTTCGCAACACTGTTAGTGTTGGATGTTCGCTTGTTCGTGCTGCCTTGGGTTTGTACTCTAGTTCACACTCATCCCAAAATTCTGAATATAGTTTTACAGGTGAAACCTTGTTGTGAATGGATGAGAGATGGCCTGTTCCATTGCTGAATTCCATCATCATCCTGCTATCCCACCTGTAATTACTCATGTATACTTTGTATTGTCTGTTGTCCTTGAACCTCTTGAACATTGCTAGATCAATAATCATTGAATGTCCTGGCCTGGAACATCCTGCCACTTCGGGATAGAAAGCTTCACAGTTCCAGTAGAATAAGGTGAGGTTTTACTATGATCAAGTTTGATCATGCTGTTCCCCGGAAATGATTGACATGAAAATTTCAGAAAGAAACATATTGAGGGGGCCCTTGAATTGTTTATACCACCAAGATTATTTTTCCCCACATACTTGTGGGCAAGGGAGTGATATGTTGTCAGCCTACAAAAGACTGCTGCCACAATATCAAGTGGGTATGATAAAAATATATGGAAAAGATACAAGTCTATCTACCTAGTAATAAAATTATACAGGGCCAGTGGGTTTTCCATCTTTCCCAGCTGGTTGACCTGTTGAGTTTGTGAGGAATATACTGTGCTAAACAGATTCCTCAGAAGGGTTTGGATACAAGATTGAATGAAGTGAATCCTATTCTCTATGATACTACCTCAAAAGATATGGTGAAGGCTATGCTAACAGAAACCCTTTTAGAGCAAGGTGAACAGATCAGTGTCAGGGCCACTCTTCACCCAGACGCTCCCACGGCTCTTGAGCTCTCTATAACTCGCACCAGGGTCTTGGATGTTGCTAGTCCTCACCTATATTCCTGAGTAGGTTACCTATCTGGACGTAGGATCTATGATCGCAAAGCGGATAGCCACAAATGTTTGGGGTGGTCTCAACCTAAGACAAGGACTCCTAAGATGGAGCTTCAACTATCCAGACACAGTTGATGGAAGCAGTCGAAGGGAGATGAGTAGAGGGAGAGGTGAGTGGGAAGAGATTGGAATATGCAAAGGATCTTGTCGGTCACTCATTCCAATTCTAAGTTCGCAAGGTGACTAGGGAAGAGGATATTCCAACAATAACAAAGCTGAGGAGTCCCCAGCACTCTACTACACAAATATATACTACTAGAGAGCATGATCATGATAGAGTGATGTGACAGAAACATGACTCAGCCTATGATACAAGTACAACACAACAATGAGCACAAATGATGAAAGAATGGTGTGCATGAGAATACTTAGTCATAAGAACAATAAGGAGTCTAGAACAAATGACAAAGAAAGCGGAAATGAAATGGGTTGTAACAAAGGGGAATGAAAATGTGGCCATCAAACCATTGAGTTTCCTTGGTGACATTCAGTGTCTGATGTGGGTCACAGATAGGGGGTCGGAGTTCTGCATGATCTGAGTGGGTTTGGATCAAGTCTGGAACTACACGTGTTGACCGTCGGAAGTTAGATAAAAGGGTTAGGTTTCTGAGTGAAACCTTCCAGCAACTTCCACTGCTTTCCCACTACACTTACTGCAAATGTCTAACTCTCGCCGCTTTACTCCGGGTACCACTGTCTTTGGTCCAGGGATTGGGGGAAACCCTGCCTGTGCCGTCTACAACCGATCTTCAAGGAAGATTACCCGTTCCGCCTCCATTAGTCCGGTGCATATTTTGTTGGATCTGACCGTTCCGTATCCGTCCGCTGCCCAGGTGAGACTTTGGACATAAGCAAGTCTCTGAAGCAACAATTATTGACCATGTACGCACAGATCATGACAAGGGCAAGCAACATTGGAGATCACTCTCCTCATCATATTAGAAATGAGAACGAATCTATGTGCCATTCATTGGCCATTGGAGCTCAATTGATGTTAAGAGCTCTGGAGCAGGAGACCAAGGTGGGGTCTTCGCTGCTTGGTCCAATGTTGAACTAAACAGCTTGCCCATAGCACAACAATTTGGAAGGGGAGTGGAACAAGTTCCAATTGATGTGGAACACTTTTGTTGAATGTGTGGACACAGATTCAGAGACCTTGAATGGGCAGTCTCACTGTCATCGACAACTCCTTGATGATAACCTGAAGTGGCAGCGCAAGGTGGAAGAACTTGCTGGTCATCACGAGCAGAGGATTGCTGACTTGGAGGTTGAGCTCAAGAACAAGACATCATACATCAAGTCCATTGAGATCACCTTGGCTGAGTTGTTGTTGAAGGTTGACACAATGGAGGGAAAACTCTGTTGTTGTAATGAGATACAGGTTGAAGAAGAGGACTATCATACTCCAATGGTTGTGGCGGGTCTCATTGAGGACATTCCTCGTCTGATTCCTATTGGTGACGTCGAGGTTACCCCAGGCGGGTTTGATGAGGAGGTGAGGGATGGAGAGGAGGGGAGTGACATGGAGTTGGAGTCGGTTGCTTCAAAGGTCATGGAACAGGCCTTGGAAGAGGAGGAAGACTCGTCAGAGGGGACCGACATCAAGCAGTTTATGTACCCGGTGGGTCCAGTATGTCTTTGTCCTCTTGATGGAGTACAGGCTTATTGACCACAGAATCCTTGTCCAGTCCCAGAGGGATACCGCCTTACAATCAACCCCTTCAAGTCCCTTGCCAAGTTATGTCGTATTCAGGACTAACAGTTGAGGATGGACCACTCCAGAGTTTTGCAAAGTCCGTCCTGGCATCACATACGTCAATGTGGGTGTCCAAGTGACTCTTGTTTGGAACATGTCTCAGGAGGACTTTTGTCATCTGGTGAGGGAGACGGTTCAGGAGAACATGCTAACAAGGGTGCTCATCAAGCTTGGAGGAATCAGGTCTTCCCTGGAGGCCATAGCTGGAGGGACCGAGTTAATGCTCGGGACTGGACTGAATCAGATTCAGGTGATGCAAGGGGCTTTCCTTCCAACTGTAGTAGAGGAAAATGTCACACCCAAATCCATCGAGGGAGGGCACCTTATTGAAGAGGGTGAAGGTGAAGAGGAAGGTAATGATGGAGAAGAGACTTCTCTCTGAAATCTGTATAGTTAGTTGTAACCATCAAAAGTCTCGAAGAAATCTATCAGGTCCTTGTTTCAAGAATGAAAGAGAGTGAATGAAGAATAAGATAAAAAGGTATAGCCATAAGATCATGAGAGTCGTAAATCGATAAGATTGTTAAGAGCATGAAAGCCAGGTGGAAAACATTGAAAACAAGGGTAGTTGCAGAATAAAGGGAAAGGATGAACAAGTGTGAAGTCAACAAGGTTGAGAAAATGAACAAAAATGAAGGTTAAAAACAGCGCAATGACAATCAGCAGGAATATATTCCTTTCTAGCAGAGGCAGTCACTTATGGACCTATTACCTCAGAAGAACCTTAGAATACCAAATTCCTGGGCACACAGTTCACAGACAACACTCTGGAAGTGTTGAATGACCAGATGCATACACCTCTGATGGTGGTGGTTAAGATACAAGCTGTATTGGGGCTCTGATGGCACTTTGATGCCCATCAGAAATCTGGGTACACTTTATATACCTAGATCAAAGGGGCTATGCTATGCATAGCATGAGTCCTAATGACTCCCCCTGACTACCTATAGCTGTGCTAACACTGCCTACATCCTCCTCAAACCCCACCTCTCACACAGCTTCCATCCTGTGCAAGTCTCTCATAGGTTTTCTCCTCCTCTGACTCATCCTGAGTTACTCTGACTCCCCACAGGTCTCCAGGTCTCTCCTGACCTCATCCTCAAGCTAGTCTCCTCAACCCTGCTTTTCCTGCCAAATCCTCAGCCATGTCTTGCCATGCACAACACCACCCATCTGTTATGTTTTCTGCCTTCTTTCTTTTCTTTTCATGGCTAAGTCCCAAGTGCCCGTCCCTTGGTCAACATAAAACAGTCCAACTCTGGCCCACACTTGTTCTTATACCCTTTTCTCCTTATCTTATCTTATTCATTATCTTATCTGATCACACTCAAGTTCAAGGTGAGAAGGCACATCTATTGGTTGGACTATCTACTCCTCATAATCCAGCAACCTGTCCCGGTCCTTGTCCTTGTTGATCTCCTGGAGAACCCCCTCCTTGTTCTCCGCCAAGATCACGGTGAGCAGAGGTTAGAAGTACTTGCCCTCCTCGTTATCCTCCTCCTCAACCATAATTGGATTACCCAGACCGTGCTGAGCCACCACCGCCCTCTCGTTCATCAGGAACATAAAATTCTGGAGCTCAGTAATGAGCTCCGTCTGCTGAACCACCACATTCCTGATCTGCTCCCAATGTTCTCCCATCCACTCCTACTCTGACACTAACATCACTACATCCCACTGTGAGTTGGCCAACTCCTATTCCAGATGCTCCACCTGCTCATCAACCTCCACCAAGGTGTTCTCCGCCCTGTCCACCCAATTGACGACCCCCTCCAGGTCGACATCCATCCAATCCATGGCATCTGAAGTGTTCATTGCTTTACCCCATGCTTCCACCAACACACCCTGGATCCCCTGCTCATTCCCCTGCTTCCTCCCAACATCCTGGACCCTTGTCTCCAAGTCTGTCATGGTGAGGTCCAAGCCCTCTATAGTGATGATAGCCCTCCAATCAATATCCATTGTGTGCTTGAGAGCCTGAGCATTGATGGCCCTGGCATACACTATCACCTGGAGCAGCTCCGGCTTGGCCTCCTCCTCTTGACACTTGCTCAGTCCCTGAAGGACCAAGGCTTGGTGGTAGGGGCTGGAATCATGAAGGCAGTCCATCTTGCGATGACCAACACAACTAGTGGCATTGATGAAGTTGGACCAATACAGGTCCTGGAAGCCAGACTGAGGGTTGTGGGTGTTCAACCTCTCCCAGAATGACTGGTATGATGAGTAAGGATCATTGTTATCCCTAGCAGTTTAGGATTGGTCAGCATGGAATGTGTAGCATCAATGACAAGGAACTTACAAGATGTTCCCCAATGTTAAATGAGAATGGTGTAGCCATTCTGGCTTGGTAAGAATGGTGGGCATGTTGCCCAGTGGTGGTGGAACCAGAAGCAGTAGTGAGGCATGAGTACATGGTGAGGTGAGTGATGAGGTGAAGGGTAAGTTAGCTGGTGAGCTGGGGAACTTCCTGGTCCAATCCCCTCATGTTATATGGTCCCTCTGGCAACCTATAGGTCCCTGACCTAGGCCCATCCAGACCAACACACATTCAGGGTCTCAATTGCTGGGGGCAAGTGTTAGGATCCAACGATCCTAACACCATTCCGGATCCAACCGGACTCCGTGCTCTCGACCTTAGACAGTTTTCTATGTTTCCGTTCGGACTCCGTTACTTTTGGACTTCGTTACATTTTATGTTTTCCTTCGGACTCCGAGATTTCCGGTGAAGTACCGGGTTTCGCTGGGGGCTCGCAACGGAGCCTGAGAGCAAAGGGGTGAGAAGGTTGCTGTGGGATCGAGTACAGGACCTGTTGTGTGGTGTAAGGTGTCCGGCTGTCGGTAGCGAA
>Ga0307515_10023546_pt1 | contig 10783 bp, 11 predicted proteins | sample 17_EM_MG_FD_194513 | JGI IMG/M metagenome (GOLD analysis project Ga0307515, IMG submission 194513) | Populus trichocarpa ectomycorrhiza microbial communities from riparian zone in the Pacific Northwest, United States - 17_EM | ecosystem: Host-associated > Plants > Roots > Unclassified | place...
AAACGGCATCCAGAGCTGACGCATGGACTAGTCAATGCACACAGCCCCTGTTGACTCTGAAATAGTCAACAAAAACTAAATCGCTGCCGACTCAGAAATCGTCACCGAAACTGCTTCCATAGATGACTCATGGATTCGACAGCGCACACAGCCCCTATTGACTCAGAAACAGTCAAGGAAAACCAAGTTGCTGCCGACTCAAAAATCGTTAATGAAATTGCTTCCATAGGTGACGCATGCATTCTTTAGCGCACACAGCCCTTGTTGACTCAGAAATAGTTAATGAAGACTAAGTCGTTACCGCCTAAGAAATAGTCACTGAAACTACTTCCACAAGTGACATATGGATTCGTCAGCGCACACAGCCCCTGTTGACTTAGAAATAGTCAAGGAAAACTGAGTCGCTGCAGACTCATAAATCATCACTGAAACTGGTTCCAGAGCTTATGCATGGATTTGTCAGCGCTCACAGCCCCTGTTGACTCAGAAATAGTTGACACGATCAAAAGATTGATGTCTTATCCCAAGTGCAGGAGTGTTGAAGTAATAAATAACCCGACAAGACCGGGGTCGAACCATAAGGAGGTGAACTCTATAAAATTATAAACAACAAATGAAAAGGAGTTGAAGAGAACTTTTGAGATGTGATATTGATTTGAGTATTAATCAAAGATAAAAGCAATTGTCAAGGTTAAAGGATCCATTAATAGTATTAGAAATAAGTATAGTATAAACTCTTTTTATTAATCAACTGGAAACCACACACAAAGGAGGTTCCAATCGGATGATTTATCGTTCATTATAAATTTTTAACATGATCATATTAATTATCTTATTTTAGTAACACCATACTTTTAAATATTGTCAGGAATTCATGATGTTAGCTTATGTTAACAACTAATCAAGTTCCTTTCATAGCACAGGTGTCGGTTACCATATAGGCTATGAAAGTGCCAAGTATTTGTTGTACCAAGGATTGTACAACACAAATCTAGATTAATCATTTAACAACCAAGGTATTAAGAATTAGTAAGATAAAAAGATAAGACATGTTAATAACAAACTTTCTTGGATATAAACATTGAAGTCCATGTTGAGTTTATATTATACCTATTCTAATACCATTAGTGAAACCTTTTCACCTTGACATAATAAACTTAGCTAAACATTGTGAAGAAGAGAAACATAAATAAACTAGATAAGAACATAGTTATGATGAAAAGTGTTGTAACCCATTTTTGGGTCCCTGCACAAAAAATAATAAAATAAAAAAAAATCAAGAAAATATTATCAAAAAATAATAACAATGAGAAGAGGATGCCAGAGCGCCCTAAAAATGGTCAAAAATTGGTTGAAGAGGTTCAAAATTACAAAGATTAAAATTTGGCAGTATTTTGTTGATTGATGAGAGTCCTGTTAACAAAGAAAATTCAATTTGAGGAAGAAAAGTCCAAAATCAGATGTTTATGGACTCAATTAAATTTTATTGAAGTTTAATTGAATTTATGGAGGTTTTGATTGCAAGAAAAATTGATTTTGGAGTTAATTTGGGCTTTAATTGGAAGAAATTCAAGTTCTGGGGTCAAAATATAATTTTTGAGAGTTAATTTGGTCAAATTAGGGGCTTAATTGCATAAATATTGAAGTTTGATGGCCAATTAAGTACTTAATTGAAGAAATCCGAGACCAAGGACCAAAATGCAAAACACGCGCAAATTGAAGGCCTGATTTTGAATCTGACGCGTTTTGGCGCCAATTCCCATTTAAATGAAACGACGCCGTTTCAGACACTGTTCACTTATAAAAAAAAAGAAAAGAGAAGAAGCAAAAACAATGTCGTTTTGAACGACACCATATATCATCTTCTTCCTCTGGACGCGTAGAGAACATGGGAAGAAGATTTTTTTCTCTCCTCTGTTTCTCACCGACTCCCTCTCTACCTTAAACCTCAAAAAGACGCCGACCCAACCGGTGGCCTACCACCCCCCAGCTGGCGCCCCTGTCTACCCTGCCCTGTCCCCTGACCGGACAGAGGCAGGGCATTTTCACCGCCCTTCTTTGCCTATAAATACAGAGGCAGAGAAGAGGCACAGAGGGGTGGGAAGAAGAAGGAAGGGAACGAGAGGAAAGAACAGAGGAGAAGAGAAGAGAGAGAGCGGAATAAAGGAAAAAAACCGAAAGAAAAAAAAAGAAGAGGAAGAAGAAGCAGAAAACAACGAAAAACAGAGGAGAGAGAGAGGAGAAAAAAACAGAGCACCGCCGGCCACTGCAGTCCCTCCACCGCGACAACTGCGCCGCCGCCGCCATCAGCACCGCCTCAATGCCACCGCAGGTCAGCCTTCTTCCCTCTCCTCCTCCACCTTCGTCTTCTTCTTCTGCATTTTCCTCTCCACTGTTCACGTAGCATGTGAACAGTGGAGAGGCCCACTATTAACACGGGATGGGCTCATGTAGTTGGGCCAGGTTCGGCCCAGCCCATGTATTTGGGCCTGACTCGGCCCATTTCAAAAAAAATTCAAAAATATTTGTTTCAGAATTTTACAATTTTCCCGTGTAGTTTTTATGTCATTTTGATTAATATCAGGCAGTATTTTATGTCGTAAAAATACGAATCCGGTATTAAAATACCCGGTTTTTGTCAAAACTTCCAAAAAAATACAAAAAAAAAATTTGAAAAAAGAAAAAAAATGTTTTTGTGCATACGGCCAAGTGTCTCAAAGCTAAAAAATACTATTGTGTTTTTCATACACCAAAAAACAATGTTTTAGCATGCATTTTGGCTTTAATAACCAGTTTATTAAAGTCAAGAGAACACTGGCCAAAATTTCAAAAACAACAAAAATCTTATTTTGTTTGTCTTTTAGTATCCGGGATACGACATTACACGTAATACGTATTCTGAATATTAAATTCTGTTTTTTTCGGACGCAGAACGGTTAGGTTTTACTCCATTAAGATAAGAACCTCCTTATTAAGGAGGGCTTTTCTTGAACCGTAGACAGATGGACAATGAGAAAACACAAAAAGACCTTAGATTTTATCAGATATTAAAACAATGCAGCCTACCTGAGGTAAGGTGTATTTGGGGTGCTAATACCTTCCCTTTACGCAACCAGTCTCCGTACCTGATCTCTGAGACCAGTTAGGGTTCCCAGTGACCAAAATACTAGGTGGCGACTCCCAGTCCATATTTTACTGATAAGAGACAAGAATTCCTTGTCTCTTCATATTTGCCAGATAGACCTTACCATTTTTCCTTGAGATGGTGGACGATCGTCGCGACGCCGCACACGTGCGACAAAAAGCATAAACAAGAGATTAATGAAAGCAAAACTTAAACATTACAAAAATACAAAGAAAGAAAGCAAGAATATGATCTTGATCAGAAAATCAAGATGTCTAAATGTATGCCAAATGCCTCCTTTTATAGGCTAAAATTCGGAACTATTGATTTAATGACTAATTATTGAGTGGTTGGCCACCTGTTGACTTGGTGACAACCATTATCTTCTTTTCAGAACAAAACATCAGTTTTCTTTTCTGAACAGATACTCTTCATGAAAATTCTGGGCATTTGTCTCAGCTTTCCAACAAAACAAGAATAAGTTAAATTGGACTTCTAGAACTTGAGATATGAGCTGCAAAATGAACAGTGTCCACAGGTGACGCATGGACTCGTCAGCGCACACAACCCCTGTTGACTCTGAAATTGTCAACGAAAACTGAGTTGCTACAGACTTAGAAATCGTCACCGAAACTACTTCCAGAAATGACGCATGGATTTGTTAGCGCACACAACCCCTGTTGACTTAGAAACAGTCAAGGAAAACTAAGTCGCTGTCGACTCAGAAATATTCATGAAAACCGTTTGCAGAGCTGACGCATGGATTTGCCAACGCACACAGCCCCCGTTGACTCAGAAACAGTATAGGAAAACTGCGTAGCTGCCAACTCAGAAATCATCATCGAAACCGTTTCTAGAGCTTATGCATGGATTTTTCAGCGCACACAGCCCCTGTTGAGTCAGAAATAGTCGAGGAAAACTGAGTCGTTGCTGACTCAAAAATCATCACCGAAACTGCTTCCAGAGTTGACACATGGATTCGTCAGCGCACACAACCCTATAGACTCAGAAATAGTCAAAGAAAACTGAGTCGCTGTCGACTCAAAATCATCACCGAAACTGCTTCCACAGGTGACGCATGAATTTGTCAGCGCAATCAGCCCCTGTTGAGTATGAGATAGTTAAGGAAAACTGAGTCACTCCGACTCAGTATTCATCACCAAAACTGTTTCCAGAGCTAACGCATGGATTCGTCAGCGCACACAGCCCCTGTTGACTTTGAAATAGTCAACGAAAACTAAATAGCTGTCGACTCAAAAAAAATCACCGAAACTACTTCCGGAGTTGACGCATGGATTTGTCACTGCTCAGAACCCCGTTGCCTCAGAAACAGTCAAGGAAAACTGAGTAGCTGCCGACTCAAAAATGGTTAATGAAATTGCTTCCATATGTGACGTATTTATTCATCAACGCACACTGCCCTTGTTGACTCAGAAATAGTCAATGAAGACTAAGTTGTCGCCGCCTTAGAAATAGTCACCGAAACAGCTTTCACAAGTGACGTATGGATTCGCCAGCGCACATAGACCCTGTTGACTTAGAAATAGTCAAGGAAAACTGAGTCGCTGCAGACTCAGAAATCGTCACCGAAACTGGTTCCAGAGTTGATGCATGGATTCGTCAGCGCTCACAGCCCTTGTTGACTTAGAAATAGTTAAGGAAAAGTGAGTCACTGCCGACTCAGAAATGATAACTGAAACTGCTTCCACAGGTGACACATGGATTTGTCAGCGCACACAGCCCCTGTTGAGTTTGAAATAGTCAGGGAAAACCAAGTCGATGCCGACTCAGAATTCAGCACCGAAACTGTGTTCAGAGCTGACGCATGGACTCGTTTGCGCACACCGCCCTTATTGCCTCTGAAACTATCAATGAAAACTGAGTCGTTACAGACTCAGAAATCGTCACCGAAACGGCTTCCAGAACTGACGCATGGATTCGTCAGCGCAAACCGCCCCTGTTGACTCAGAAATAGTGAAGGAAAACTGAGTCGCTACCGCCTCAGAATTCATCACCGAAACTGGTTCCCGAGCTGACACATGGACTTGTTAGTGCACACAACCTTTTTTGACTCTGGAATAGTCAACGAAAGCTTAGTCACTGCCGACTTAAAAATCATCACCGAAACTGCTTCAAGAGCTGACGCATGGACTCGTCAGCGCACACACCCCTGTGCACTCTGAAATAGTCAACGAAAGCTGAGTCGCTGCTGACTTAGAAATCATCACTGAAACTGCTTGAAGAGCTGACGCATGGATTCGACATCGCCCACAGCCCCTGTTAACTCAGAAACAGTCAAGGAAAACTGAGTCGTTACCGACTAAAAAATGGTTAATGAAACTGCTTCCATAGGTGACGCATTTATTCATCAGCGCACACAACCCTTGTTGACTCAGAAATAGTCAATGAAGACTAAGTTGCTGCCGCCTTAGAAATAGTCACCCAAACTGCTTTCACAGGTGACGTATGGATTCGCCAGCGCACACAGACCCTGTTAACTTAGAAATAGTCAAGGAAAACTGAGTCACCGCAGACTCATAAATCATCCCCGAAACTGGTTCCAGAGCTGATGCATGGATTTGTCAACGCTCACAGCCCTGTTGACTCAGAAATAGTCACGAAAAAGTGAGTCGCTTGCGACTCATAAATTGTCACCGAAACTGCTTCCACAGGTGACACATGGATTCGCCAGCGCACACAGCCCCTATTGAGTTTGAAATAGTCAGGGAAAACCAAGTCATTGCCGACTCAGAATTCATCACCGAAACTGTGTTCAGAGCTGACGCATGGACTCGTCAGTGCACACCGCCCCTATTGACTCTGAAACTGTCAACGAAAACTAAGTTGCTACAGTCTCAGAAATCATCACCAAAACTGCTTCCAGAACTGACGCATGGATTCATCAGCGCACACAACCCCTGTTGACTCAGAAACAATCTTGGAAAACTAAGTCGCTACCGGCTTAGAATTCATCACTGAAACTGGTTCCAGAGCTGACGCATGGACTTGTTAGTGCACAAAACCTTTTTTTGACTCTGAAATAGTCAACGAAAGCTGAGTCGCTGCCGACTTAGAAATCATCACCGAAACTGCTTCAAGAGCTTACGCATGGACTCGTCAGCGCACACGGGCCCTGTTGAATCTGAAACATTCAAGGAAAACGGAGTGGCTGCCGACTCAAAATCATCACCGAAACTACTTCCACAGGTGATGCATGGATTCGTCAGCATAATCAACCCCTGTTGACTCAGAAAGAGTAAAGGAAACCAGAATAGCTGCGCACTCAGAAATCATCACTGAAACGGCATCCAGAGCTGACGCATGGACTAGTCAATGCACACAGCCCCTGTTGACTCTGAAATAGTCAACAAAAACTAAATCGCTGCCGACTCAGAAATCGTCACCGAAACTGCTTCCACAGATGACTCATGGATTCGACAGCGCACACAGCCCCTATTGACTCAGAAACAGCCAAGGAAAACTGAGTCGCAACCGACTAAGAAATCATCACCGAAACTGGTTCCAGAGCTGACGCATGGATTCGTCATCGCACACAGCCCATGTTGACTCACAAATAGTCAAGGAAAACGGAGAAGCTGTCGACTCAGAAATCATCACCGAAACTGCTTCCATAGGTGACATATGGATTCGTCATCGCATACAACCCCTGTTGACTCAGAAATAGACAAGGAAAACTTTGTCGCTGCCGGCACAGAAATCATCCTTGAAACTGTTGACTCTAAAATAGTCAATGAAACCTGAGTCTCTACCGACACAGAATTCATCACCGAAACTGTTTCTAGAGCTGACGCATGGATTCGTCACAGCACATAGCCCCTGTTGACTAAGAAATAGTCAAGGAAAACTGTTTCGTTGCCGACTCAAAAAGCATCACCGAAACTGTTTCCAGAGCTGACGCATGGATTCGTCAGCGCACACAGCCCCTGTTGACTCAGAAATAGTCAAGGAAAACTGTTTCGTTGCCGACTCAAAAATCATCACCGAAACTGTTTCCAGAGCTGACGCATGGATTCGTCAGCGCACACAGCCCCTATTGACTCAGAAACAGCCAAGGAAAATGCTTCCAGAGCTGACGCATGGATTCGTCACCGAAACTACATTGATTTGTCAGCGCTCACAGGCCCTCTTGACTTAGAAGTAATCAATGTATGCTAAGTCACTGCCGATTCAGAAATCATCACCGAAACTGCTGGCAGAGCTAACACATGGATTCGCCATCGCACACAGCCCTTGTTGAGTCAGAAATACTCAAGGAAAACTGAGTTGATGTCGACTCAGAAATCATCACCGAAACTGCTTTTGCAGGTGACGCATGGATTGGTCAGCGCACACAACCCATGTTAACTAAGAAATAATCAAGGAAAACTGTGTCGCTGCCGGCACAGAAATCATCACCGAAACTATTTCGAGATCTGAAGCATGGATTCGTTAGTGCGCACAACCCTTGTTGACTCAGAAATAGTCAAGGAAAACGGAGTCGCTGCGACTTAGAAATCATCATCGAAACATTTTCTAAAGGTGACGCATGGATTCTTCAGCGCACACAACCCCTGTCGACTCAGAAATGTTAAGGAAATCGAAGTCGCTACTGCCTCAGAAATCTTCACGGAAACTGTTTCCATAATTGACGCATTCATTCGTTATCGAACACAGCCCCTATTGTCTCAGAAATAGTCAAGGAAAGCTGAGTCGCTGCCACCTCAGAAATATTCACCGAAACTGCTTCCATAGGTGATAGATGGATTCGTCAGCGCACACAGCCCCCGTTGACTAAAAAATACTCAAGGAAAACTGAGTCGCTAGGGACTCAGTAATCATCACCGAAACTGGTTCTAAAGCTTACGCATGGATTCGTCAGTACACACAACCCCTGTTGACTCTGAAATTGTCAATGAAAACGGAGTCGCTGGCGACTCATAAATCATCACCGAAACTGTTTGCAAAGCTTATGTATGGATTCGTCAGCACACACAGCCCCTGTTGACTCTAAATAGTTAATGAAAACTAAGTCGCTACCACCTCAGAAATCATCACCCAAACTGTTTCCGGAGCTGATACATGGATTCGTCAAGCACACAACCCTTATTGACTCAGAAATATTCATGGAAAACTGAGTCTCTACCGCCTCAGAAATAGTCACCGAAACTACTTCCACGGGTGACTTATGGTTTCGTCAAACACACAGCCCCTTGTTGACTGAGAAATAGTGAAGGAAAACTAAGTCGTTGTCAACTTAGAATTCATCACCGAAACTGTTTCCAAAGCTAACGCATGGATTCTTCAGCGCCCACAGCCCATGTTGACTCAAAAATAGTCAAGGAAAACTGAGTCGTTGCTGACTCAGAAGTCGTTGCCGAAAATTACCAAAACTGCTTTCAAAGTTGACTCATGGATTCATCATCGCACACAGCCCCTATTGAGTCAGAAATACTCAAGGAAAACTGAGTCACTACCTACTTAGAAACTGTCACCAAAACGGCTTCCACAGGTGACTGATGAATTCGTCAGTGCACACAACCCATGTTGACTCTTAAATAGTCAATGAAAACAGAGTCGCTGCTGGCACAGAAAGCGTCACTGAAACTGCTTCGAGATCTGAAGCATGGATTCGTTAACGCACACAGCCCCTATTGACCCTGAAATAGTCAATGAAAACAGAGTCGCTGACGACTCAGAAATCATCACCGTAACTGTTTCTAGAGGTGACCCATGGATTCATCATCGCACACAACACCTGTTGACTTAGAAATGTTAAGGAAATCTAAGTCGCTGCAGACTAAAAAATCATTACGGAAACTACTTTCACACGTGACGCATTGATTTGTCAGCGCCCACAGGCCCTGTTGACTTAGAAATAGTCAACGAAAACTGAGTCACTGTCGCCTCAGAAATAGTCACCGAAACTGCTTCTAGAGGTGACGCATGGATTCTTCAGCGCACAAGCCACTGTTGACTCATAAATGTTAAGGAAATCTGAGTCGCTACGACTCCAAAATCGTCACCGAAATCGATTCCAAAGGTGACGTGTGGATTCGTTAACGCCCACAGCCCCTGTTGACTTAGAAATAGTCAACGAAAACTGAGTCGTTGTCGCCTCAGAAATCCTTACCGAAACAACTTCCATAGGTGACGCGTGGATTCGGAGTTTGCATCCCTTGTTGACTCACAAAAGGTTAATGAAAACGGAGTCGGTGCCGACTCAGAAATCATCACCGAAACACCTTTCAAAGGTCACACGTGGATTCGAAAGCGCTCGTAGCCCCTGTTGGCTCAGAAAAAGTCAACGAAACAACTTCCAAAGGTGACGCGTGGAATCGTCAGCGTGCCCAGCCCTTGTTGACTTAGAAACTGTCAATGAAAAATGAGCCACTACGGACACCGAAATCGTCACCGAAACCGATTCCAAAGGTGACGTATAGATTCATCAGCGCCCATATCCCTTGTTGACTCAGAAATAGTCAACAAAAACTGAGTCGTTTTCGCCTCAGAAATCATTACCGAAACAGCTTCCAAAGGTGACGCGTGGATTCAGAGCTCACAGCCCCTGTTGACTCAGATTTGGACTTCCAGACAGCAGAATTGAGTCTTGGACTCCTCATGAATGTTTTAGGCCTATGTCTTAGCTTTCTAGCCATATAAACCAAATTGAAATCCAAGATCTACAGCTCCAGATATGACCCAATAACTGAACAGTGTTCCAGTTTGGACTAAACCAACATCTCTTTTCTAAGTTTCACCCTTTCTTTGTCTTCTCAATTTCAGTAGTTCAACTCATCAATCAATCCTTTGATTTATGTGATAGGCCTGCATTTATACTGAACATTTACCATAAATTAAAGGTATCTTATAGTATCATACTTGTTATTATAAAACATGTTTTAGTTAAGGAGTTATTGATACTTCAAGTGCAAAATGATGATATAAAACCTTGATAAAAATGCATTTTTAAGTACTAATCACACCCCCCCAACCAGCTTATTACTACTCCCTAGTAATCAAAGCGTTAAAATAGAAAAACAATTTGCAAGTTCCACAAAGCAAGGCATTCATCATTCAACTTCCATCAATCTATCCAGATAAACAAACTCTCATTAAATTTATATATCTGCTCAATACCTCTTTACCAAGATATTAATAAACATTTCTATTGTGCTCAGTATATCAACACAAAGTTATGGGGCTTTATTTGGACGAAAACAAAATTTTGTTCTAATGTTTAAGGTTAACTTTCTTGGGTTGGGATTATTATCTTTTTTTTTATTTTTTTTTAATATATATACATATAACTTAAAACACAATGCATCTTTAACCCATGTAACGAGCTTTCGGCTAATGACTCCCATACTAGTTGGTCTTAGGGCATTAGGTGTTGAGACACCCCTACGAGCTTAGTAACTCGGGTTGCAGATACTGATACGTAGATAGTGCAATGTTTGATTCCCTTAAGTTTTTCTCCTTAACCCGTGTAACAAGCTTTGGGCCAATAGCTCCCAAGTCAGTTGACTTTAGGGTATTAGGTGTTAAAACACCCCTTCGGGCTTAATTGCTTAGGTTAGGGATGCTACGAAACCAAACTTATCTACGCTTTTATTATCATCAATTTTTGTTGTTGTTTTCTTTTTTTTTTTTTTTTTTTTT
>Ga0307515_10023548_pt1 | contig 10783 bp, 4 predicted proteins | sample 17_EM_MG_FD_194513 | JGI IMG/M metagenome (GOLD analysis project Ga0307515, IMG submission 194513) | Populus trichocarpa ectomycorrhiza microbial communities from riparian zone in the Pacific Northwest, United States - 17_EM | ecosystem: Host-associated > Plants > Roots > Unclassified | place...
AGAAAAAAAATAAAGGAAAATACTATACTAGGATCTCTAGAGGAAACTACTCTTTATCTCTTAAAGCCCCTAAGGATAAATATCCTAAAAGGTTATAATTAGCTTTCTATTAACTAAAACTAAGAAAAGGCTTTTTTAAATACTTCTCTAAGACAATAGGGAAGGATAAAGAAGGCAGATGCTTTAAGGGCTGTAGAGCTATATAGACTCCTAAGCACCTATTACTAGAATGCAGACTATATAGGGAAGAGAGAAAAGAAATACAAAGACAACTAAGCTCTTCTTTCTCCCTAAAAAAGCTCTTTTGTACAGAGAAAGGAAGAAGGGCGCTTTTCCTATTTTTAAGTAAGACAAAAATAGCTACTAGAGAGTGGCTAATGGAAGTAAAAGCTTTAGAAGGAGGTAACTCCTACTAAACTTCTGGTAAATAGATAGTAGTAAGTAAAAGGATAAAAATAAACTATAAAATGTATAGGGGTAGGCGTTAGGATTCGTTTATCGTTTCTTTTACCGTTTTTCTACTATTTTAATACTACCTAATAGTTGTTATAACCTAGTATTTTACTAGGGAGCGGTAAACCTCTAGTCTAAAGGTTTATAAACTATTAGGATATAGCTACTAGTATATATTAAGCTGCCTAGAAAGGATTCATATATATAGAACTATAGCGCTATAGCCTAGAGGCTGCATGCGCAGTATTATACGTAGTATAATACAATGGATATTAAAAAAAAAAAAATAAGGAATCCCTTAAGCTTTAACTTCTCGCCTAAGAATCGCTTAATTAATAGTAGCTTAACCTTTACTACCACAATCCTATTAATTCTTTCTTTAAGTATTTTATTATTATCTGTTAATTAATTAACTATTTCCTATAATTGTTTAAATGTAACTAGCTATAAGTTAGTATTTATTATACTAGTGTTATTACCTAATCTTAAAGTAGTTACTACCGTTAACGGCGTTATAACTAGTGCTTTTAGTAGTATATTATTTAACTTCTTTTTACTATAACTATAGTAGTAAATATATAATAAAGCCTTATAGGAAATACTACGGTAGACTTATTAATAGGCTAGGTATATAGGTATAGGTTAAGTTAATAAATAAATATAACTAGTAGAGTAGGTTGCCTAATAGATTAACTTTAATTATATTCTAAGATTTACTGTAAAGAAAAGAACTATCTAGGTAGGGACTATAGTCCTTTAAATATATAATACTGCGCCTAAGAAATATACTAAGTACGTTAGTACGTTAATACGTCGGTATATTACGTTCCTATATTTCTATATTCCTATGTTCTAAACTTATAACATAACTAGCTATATAACTTAGTTACCTTTTATTCTATAGCTTGATCGGTTTTAGCGCCTCCTATTTTTATTTTTTATATTTTTTATATCCATTATATTGTACTACGTATAATACTACGCATGCAGCCTCTAGGCTATAGCGCTATAGTTCTATATATATAAATCCTTTTTAGGCAGCTTAATATGTACTAGTATCTATATCCTAGTAGTTTATAAACCTTTAGACTAGAGGTTTACCGCTCCCTAGTAAAATACTAGGTTATAACAACTATTAGGTAATATTAAAATAGTAAAAAAACGGCAAAAGAAACGGTAAACGAATCCCAACGCCTGCCCCTGTACATTTTATAGTTTATTTCTGTCCTTTTGCTTACTACTGTCTATTTACTAGAAGTCTAGTAGGAGTTACCTCCTTCTAAAGCTTTTACTTCTATTAGCCACTTTCTAGTAGCTATTTCTATCTTACTTAGGAATAGGAAAAGCGCCCTTCTTCCTTTCTCTGTACAAAAGAGCTTCTCTAGGGAGAAAGAAGAGCTTAGTTGTCTTTGCATTTCTTTTCTCTTAGCGCCTCCTATACTATTTTAACTAACCTATTTATATCTCTTCTTAGTGGTCGTACTATTGCTAATATAAGGTCCGTAATATAGATACTATAAGGAAGCGCTTTAATTTAGAGTGCGCCCTTAAGTCGTAATAAAACACAAAAAAAAGTACGTTTAATAGCCTAGAATATTTTATATAGCTTAATATTTTGCTTACTAATTCTAAAGTATATTTATATATTAGTATAGTAACTTATAAACTCCCTCTAATATAGCTACTACTTATTACGTAAGTAGTTAGTAAGGCGCTCCTAATTATAGTAGTCCTCTATAAGCTAGTCCTAGGTAGCAATAAACTTCTTAGAAGACTTTTAGCTATAGTACTTAGCCTAGCTCTTTATAAAGTTATTATAATACTTTTACGCCTTAACCTTTTCCTTATCTAATTAATCTACCCTTATAACTTAATTATCCTATATATATATAAGGGCGTTCTTAGCTATATGCTAAAGGTGGAGTAGCTAAGAAACTGTAACGAAACTAGCCCAGTTACAGTAGGAATATCTCGGTGAAACACTCGACAGATAAATTCCGACGCTTTGATCAAGTTCTGCCGAATTCTGCCAGCTTGATCGACTTCTGCCAAGCTCTGCCAGATCAATCGAATTCGACCGAAGTCCGTGGAAGACCGCGTGTGTATATGCGCACGCATCGACCACCAGGACCCCTAACTATTTAATTATATGATTCTCTCGTTATTCCTTTCTCTTCTTTACGCAACGTCTTGTTCTCTGTAAGAGCTATGCCCCCAGATTTAGATAGAATATATTTTATTCCTTCAAATCTGCTTTAAAGCCTCTTTGTACCCTTATAGAAACTAACTAGAAGTATTACTATAGTACATTCTTAAGAGCTTGCTCCTTATCTATGATTATAACCTTTAGAGTAATATTGTTTTAAGAGTAGAGAAGGTAGATCTATTAAATTGCGAAGTTATAGTCGCCTTTTATTTCGCCTAATAGGAAGTAATAAATAAGCTTAAAGTTCTGCCTAGTATTATTAACGCCTACTATATATAAAAAGGGCATCTTAAACTTGTTTATTTATAAATATAATTAAGTAGTAAGATATTAGGATTCTTCTAAAAGTATTTAAAAGACTTTAGATAAGTAAAGAATAAGTATTTAAAATAATTGCTATCGTCTTCTTTATACGCAGAGTAGTATTTTAAGTTAAGATTGTCGCCTCCGTGTTTATTAAGAGCCTTAAGTAATACCTATATAGGCGAGAGCCTACTAAGTAGCTGCTTCTTATTTAGCTGCCGTTTATTATAGATATCTTTAAGGCTAATTATAATGTCCTTCTTTAGTAGATTTATGAGTATTTTACTAGGCGCAATACCACTAGCCGATATATCAGTAATTGTCTTCTTTGTTTCCTTAGTGTGCTGGTAGTAATATAGTAGGGCTGTAGTATATGTAAAGGCTCTATAATTATAAGCAGGATCTTATACTTCTACCTACTATCTAATTACTATATGTGTAATAGTAAGTCTAAAAGGGTAATTAGTTATACGAGAGCCAGTAAGGTGCTTCCTGGAAGTCCTTTAGTAGGCGTCGCCTTTTGCGCATTGGAGCCATATTTTGCGCATAATGGGTAGTATCTACTTATCAGTCTTTAAGCGGAATTTTAACACTGTATAGCCCTGCCCTTTTGCGAACTCGTCAATATTATTAAGGGGAAAGTTTGCGTAATCGTATAGCTTTAACGGAGGTGGGTTGAGAGCTATGGTAGATGTAGGGAAAAGTATGCAAATGCAAGGTGTTGATTTGGGTATGGGCGCGCGACAGTTATGAGCTGATGCGGATGCATACAAGTCAAACACACGTGATATTCTAACCTGAAGGAGAAGGATCTAAGGCTTAATCGCCGCTATATCTTATCTTAGTTGACTTATCCGCTTCGCCGAGGAATTTAAGGAGGCGGCTACCGCCCTGCTCCCGCCCTACTTTAGCGCCATAGGCCCTCTTATACAAACTTATGAGCCAATAGAATGCCACGCTACCCTCTACCACCCCTACTACCCTAAAAATTCCTTAGCGCAGCGTCTGAGAGATTATAGGCGCGCGTTTAGTGTAAACTGGGTCCTTTTTCTAACGCGTGTTAATTTTAAATAACTCTAGCGGCGTAAATATACTAGCTATAGTCTTAGTGCGCGATGCATTTAAATTATAATCTCTTCTTCTATTTAATTATAATAATTATAACTAGCTAACTACTGTATTAGGGGGCGAGATACAGCCTTAAAGTTTAAAGACGCGTTTTTAAAACTGGTCCCTCTCTACTAGCCGCATTAAAACAACGGCCGTACTCTACTACTAATACTCTATTTCCTTCCAAATTTATAAAGGCACCTCTTCTATCCTATAATAACTAGCTTACCCGATTAAAGTATACTTATACTACTATTGTGTTGTGTTCTAGTAGGCAATGTGGTTGTAGTAACACCTTTAGGGCGCTCGGCCTATGTTAGAGCACTCCGGCGATACCCTATAACATTTTAATAACTTATAGGAACTTATATAAACTTATGCAAACTTATATAAACTTATTAGCCAATTAGAGAGTAGGAAATGGCGAGGTATAGGTTAAAATTAAAGAAGAAGTTAAAGAAGTTAGATACTTAGAGTCGCTGGTATAAAGCTTATATTACGCCGCTATCTCTACTACCTCCACTAGCTATATATATGTTAGCTAACTATAGTTCTATCCTAGAAATACTCTGGTCTATTAAGAGGCTACGCGTAAAGGAGTTACTATTAGTTATATAGCAGGCAGCGCGGTTAGAGAATATAGCATTCTAATATAAAGTTGTGGACCTTTATCTTTAGCGAATTATTCTCTAAACTAGTCCGTTAGTTAAGGATTTTAAGCTACGCTATAAGCAAGTACGTACCTTACGTTGGTTAATATTTAGGAAAGGTAATACCCTTCTTGTTATAGTGCTGTAATAAAGTAGACTGAATAACTACGTTATAGTATAAAGAGGAGAAGGTAAAAAGGGGGTATTGTATATAAATAGTAGGGCCAGCCGCTAAGGCACTAGTAGTGGGCTAGCTAATAGTAGGAAATAGTATAAGACAGTATAGAACAGTATGCGTTAGGTTAGTGCCGTGACAGTACTTCTCTCTCCCAGATGGTTTAGTCTCTAAACTAAATAGATAACTCTAAAATAGGCAGTATATAGGGTTACCTGTTTTTTACTATAAAGATATTAGTTCCGCTTACTGCCCTTAACTAAGCTAATGGCGATTTTCTATGCCGGGCATGGAAAATCCTAATTGGTTAGTTTAGTGAGTAATATCGGCAGAACTCTATACCGCCACCCAAACTAATCTGTATGGCGTTTCTTGGTAAGAATCTGGCTAATTAGATAACTTTAACCGCTGGTCGAAGTTCTATAACATTTTAACCACCATAAATTTTAATACGGTGGTTGGCTATAACCTTAGCGTAACTTCTTCTTATCTTATACCCAGTTTAGGGGTCCTAGCTTCTTAGGGTATTGCTTATAGAAGCGCTATATAGCTTATTTATAACCCTTTAGGTCTTCTTCTAGCTGCTAGGTAGTATCCTTATAATATTTCCATTTAATCTTATAAGTTAGGCCTTAGGGGTCTTTATTATATACATTAAGGATTTTTTTAAACTCCTATTTATCTTCTATATTGCCGTTATTATCTCTCTCTGCTACTTATCCTTGTATATTATGGCGCTCTATAATATTAATATTTACTTAGCTAGGGATCTCTTTAACAGCCTAGAGGCGGACCTTAGATATATAGAAGGATTTATTTACTCGGATATAGTCTAGGAGGTCTACTATAACTGCCCCTTAGTATACTGCGAGTACGAGGTACGGGCCGTCCTATTTATTGTCCCATTTCTTCTTAAGTCTGTTTATCTTTATATTTTCTAAGCTAACTATAACTATATCGCCTTTATAGAATAACGCGCTCTTATCCCTACGGGTATTAGCGTTATCTTTATAGCGTTACTATAAAATCCGGGCTAGGGCCTTAAGCTATATTAATATCCGCTTAAAGTGGTTGGCCATAGAGTCTGCGTAGAAGAACTCCTTCTTTGCTTATACTAATAGTGTTAGTAAGCGGGGGCTAGCAGGCTTAATTCCGAGGCGAGGGTTAAAGCTATAGTTTATAAAGAACGGGGAAATGCCTATACTCTTATTAACTTAGTTATTTGTAGCAAACTTAGTAAGCGGTAGGTAGTTAACCTAGTTGTTCTATATAAAGCTAATAAAAGCATAAAGGTACTTATTTATAGCGGCATTAACAATTTCGGTTTAGCCGTCTGTTTTTAGGTACTAGGCTAAGCTTAGTTATAAGGTTGTCTTAAGGCGTTTACTTAGTTATTACTAGAAGTCGCTAATAAATTATATACCGTGATTAGAGATAATCGTGCTTAGTATACTGTGGAGCTTATATATATTGTTAATAAAGCTATTAACTAGCTCCTCTATTAAGAGTCCTATTACTAAAATAAGGTATTGCATTTTAGTTAGGCGGTCTATAATAATAAGGATATATTTATATACCTTACCATAGCGTTAGTATACTAGCAGCGTTATAATATAGTTAATTGAAATATCTATTTATGGGCGAGCGAGTAGTTTTAGTAGCTTTAGGAAACTAGGCGGGGTAGAATAGGGGGTCTTAGTGCAAAAGTATAGAGTATAGTCTTTAATAAAGGTAGCCGTAAACTAGGAGATTCCTAGCTACCAGTATATTTAGTTTAGAAGGTTAAGGGTCTTAACCCGGCTAGGGTAACTAGCGGGGCCGCTACTATAAGATTGGTGGATAACTTTTAGGTAGAGATCTAGGGCGTTAGGGATAAAGAGGCGTTAGTAGAAGTAGATCTGTCCGTTAATAATACTATATTCTAACTTATTATAATAGAATAATTTCCTAATCTTCTTTAGCTAATAGCGAGCTTTCTAATCTTGCAGGGCCGCCACTATATCTTTTATAAGTTTGTTCTCCTAGTATCCTAACTAAATTAGCTCGTCTAGTAACTTTTTAGCTATTTTAGGGTCTAGAGCGGCTATAAACTCCGCGTTGTTAAAGTTGCGGGACTTATATAGTAATTCTTCTAAGATTATAGGGTTAACTTTCTAGGGCGGTATAATGACTTGGGCTTAGTGGCGGAGGCGTTTATTATTAGCGTCCTTAGGTCTTATTCCTAGTAGCCGGCTTAGGGTATTAGGGAGCGTAGCTTTGCTACTGGGTCTATATATAATTATAAAGTTAAACTATAAAAGAAACTCTGCCTACTAGACTTAGCGCTAATTTAGCTGCTTAGTAGTTATAAACGTCTATAGGTTTTTATGGTCGGTAATAATTTTAAACGGCTTCTTAGTCCCTTATAGCTTAGGGCGCTATTCCTCTAAAGCCTTAACAATAGCTAAGAGTTCTTTATTGTAGATCTCGTAGTTATACTTTAGCGTAGAGTGCTTTACGGAGAAGAATATAACTAGTCTTAATTTACTATCGTTACTATATTAGGAAAGAACTCCACTAGAGGCCTAATTTAATGCGTCTATCTCTACTACTGTTTTCTTTATATAGTTATAGTATACTAGTACTGGTGCTAAAGTAAAGGCTCTCTTAAGGGCCTTAAACAATTTGGCTTGTTTTAGTCCCTATAGCCATCCAATATCCTTCTTTAGGAGTTTTATTATTAGTATAGCGACGGCAGAGTAGCCTTAGATAAATTATTAGTAGAAGTTCGCGAAGCCGAGAAATTATTATAGTTCTTTAATTAACGTTAGGTCCTTCTATTTCTATAAGGCCTGTACCTTCTTAGGGTCCTTAGTTATGCCATTAGTTAAGATAATTAAGCTAAGGTATTTTGTTTTAGTAGAGTAGAACTTAAACTTATTAATATTAATCTAAAGTCCAGTATTGCCGAGTCTTTGGATAACTTTATTTATATACTTAGTATACTCGGCGCGTGTTTTAGAAAAGATAAGGATGTTATTAAGGTAGGCAGTACAGTAGTTATTAAGGGCGTTATGTAAAATATAGTTAATATAGTTCTAAAATATAGCGGGTGCGTTATAGAGGCTAAATGGTATAACTAGTATCTTATAGAGTCCGAACTAGGTAATAAATACTATAAGCTACTTATAGCCCTCCGTAATCCAGATCTAGTTAAACGCAGCAATTATATTAAGTTTTATAAAGTACTTGGCACTATAGAGTGCGTTAAGTGTCTTATAGATTAGTAGTAATGGGTACCGATTTTTAATAGTAACTATATTTAGGCCTTAGTAGTTATAGTAGATTCGCATACCGCCGCCAGGCTTAGTAGTAAGGAGGAGTAGTATAGTAGTTAGTAAGGTCGATTTGCGGATAAAACCCTTATCTAGTATCTTATTAATCCACTTTTTTACACACCTAAGTTTAGTAGGTAAGAGTGGTTTATTTTTATAGTATAGGGCCTAGTTTCTAGGGATAATCTTAATTTTATAGTCCTATAGTTAGTAAGGGGGTAGCTTATCTACGTTTTTAGGAAGGAAGTGCTTAATATATTTACGAAACTCCTTTAGTAGGCGTTATAAAATGTCCTTACGGGTTAATCCTGGTTTACCTTTTAGAAATTTCTTAATATTAGTATTAATTATCTTCTAGCGTAGAAGCTCGGGCTTAGTTTTTAAATTTATCTTAAGAAAGTTATGGAAATAGGGGGGTAGCGCCTTATAGGCTTCCTCTATTATATAGTTACCTTCTACTAGCTTGCAAAAGGATTCTTCTAATAGGTTTAGTACCTCTATTAAGCCTATAGGCAGTTCCTTAAGTAGCTATTAGTACTCTTCTTATTTTATTAGTTCCACTAGCTCCGTTATATAAATCCTTATTACCTTTACGCTTTTTTATTTACAAAACTAGGCGAAGTTTATGGCGTATACGTTTATAATATCGTCTAGATTAGGGCGTATTTAGTCTTCTCTTAACGTCGTAGCGGGGCTGGCTTATCTTAGTTGGCTCTTAGGAGCGGTTTTTAGGCGGCGGCCTTATATAAGGCGTGCGGGGAGTAGGTATAAGGTTAGGCGTTACAGTAGCTCGGTTTCTATTATCCGGGTCTTAGTAGTTTTATAGCCAGTCCTTGCTATAACGCGAGCTATAGTGTATGTATATAGTATATAGCTTAGTTCTAAGTATTAGGCTAGGCGGCTAGGGTTTAAAGGATATCTAGATTAGCGTTAGACTCTTAGTAGTAGCGGTATAAAGCGGACCTTTTTTCTTAGTCTCGGTAAGGCTAGCTAGCCTATTATTTTAGTCTTAAGTACTAGGGTGGTCCGGTCTTCTACTATCTTATTACTTTACAGCTATATAAGCTCCCCTTTATTAAGAACGTCTTCTACTATTAGGGCTTTATATATAGTCCTAGGCACTAGGCTTAGTAGTACTAAGTATCTATACGGGGCATCCCTGCTACTATTAGTTATCCCCTACAAGAGGCAGTGCCTAAAGTAGTAGTCTAAGTTAAAGCGGATCTTAAGCTTCCTAAAGCTAGGGCGGGGCTTATGCTTTTAAAGCTAAGGTATACCTAAAATAATTAGGGTAGTAGGTAAGAGTTTAGTAATAAAAAAGAGTATAGCTTTAGTATAGAGGCCAATTAATATTTAGGCGGTAAAGTAGTCCGTAATAAGTAAAGTTGGGATACTATCTGTGAGGCGTAGTAGCCTAGGTGCTAGCAGCTTCTTAGTTATAACGTTATACTTTCTTATAATAGACTCTACGTTGGTAAATGCTATTATAGTACTACTGGAGTCTACTAGGCTTACTATATTAATATAGACTTAGGGGTATAGGTTACGCAGTAAGGAGAGTTAGGTTTAAATAAGGATTAATTTCTTATTATTATTTGCTAATCTAAGATTAAGTAGTAGTTTACTAATAGAAAGAACTAATTAATCTAGTAATAGGGACCTAATCTTCTTGTCTTCCTCCTTATATAGTTTAGACCCTTAGACGCGACTTAGTTTAAGGGTCTACCTTTTAATAACTAGGGTATGGGGCTGTCTTAGCGGGGCGGTCCAGTATCCGTCTGGCTGGCAGTATTAGTATTAGTATTAGTTAGGGTATAGAAAGACAATACCTCGCTAACGACGTAGCTGTGTTCGTATTCGTTAACGTAAAGTTGCTAATACTAGGCGTTGTTAACGGGCTAAACTCCTATATAGGGCATTATTTAGAGTAACTGAGCCATAGGGTTAAAGGGGGGGGTCATCCGCCGCGGCTATAATAGGCTTTACAATCGCCGCGTTTATAATAGACTCTATAGTTACTATATCCGCGGTTATTAGTTCGCGTCGTTTAATAGGGTAGTATTAGGACTAGGTTTATTATCTTAGCAGGGTTATAGGCGTCCTTTTAGTAGCTAGGTAGGCCATAAGCAAGGCACAGTCTATTATTAAAGCGGCGCTTACGCTCCGTATTTAAGATTCTATTAAGGTCTATAGGTTCTTTAGTTACTACTAGGGTTGAGGTTAATATAGGGGCAGGGGCTTAAGTAGGTAGGCGGTGGTTAGCGTTCTTCTTAAGGTTGGCTTAGTGTGTATAATTCGCGAGGTTCTTAGCAAATATATCCATTTGCTTACTTTAACCTGTATAGTTATTATTATTAATTTTATAGGCAAGTCCAAGTACCAGATTTTCTATCTTTAGAGAGATAAACTTCTAGAGTAGGTCCACCTTTTATTCGTCTGTCTTCTTAGCGCGGGCTATTAGCTTATTAAGCTCTCCCTTTTAGGACCAGTAATTACGCTCGCCCTAGGGGAAATAGTTAAGCTTGTTTTTTATAACCTGGGTTATATTAAGGACCTTATAGTAGGCAGTAAA
>Ga0307515_10023549_pt1 | contig 10783 bp, 10 predicted proteins | sample 17_EM_MG_FD_194513 | JGI IMG/M metagenome (GOLD analysis project Ga0307515, IMG submission 194513) | Populus trichocarpa ectomycorrhiza microbial communities from riparian zone in the Pacific Northwest, United States - 17_EM | ecosystem: Host-associated > Plants > Roots > Unclassified | place...
CGCGCAAGCCGCGCAGTGTTCCCCGGTCCAGTGTCTCCAGCATGGAAATCAAATCTTCCGGCAGGATCGCTTCCTTCTGCCGGGGAGGGGACGCATGGGTGTTGCGAATGCCGGCCATGACCGTGGCGATGGCGCGGTCCTTGCGGTCAAGTTTTTGGCCGCCGCGCTGGGTATAGTTCCAGCAGAGGGCCGACAGCCGCCGCTCGATGGTCGAGACTGAGTTCGCCTTCATGCCGCGCTCTGCCGTTCCCGACGCACAGGCGGTGATGTAGAGCCCGACGGTCTGCGGATCCGGGGGGAGGGGCGAAACATTCTGGCGCCGGCACCAGGCGGCAAAGTGTCTCCAGTCGCTGGCGTAGGCCTTGCGAGTGTTGACGGAACTCGCCGCCTCGACATAGCCGCGCGCCCGCGCGGCAAGGCCATCAAGATTGGCGGGCAGGGCAGGCGGCGTGGCGTTTACGATATCCAAACCGCTGCCGTGCGAGAGTGCAGCACCGTCCGGAGGGGTATTTTCAGCGGTATGAGCGATGATTTGGGCCATTTGCTCACTCTAGTACATAACGACCGATAAGCCAACATTATCGTTCGTTTTTCATTTCCGACGAGCGGTGCGGTTTTATCGCTATTTTTCTCATAAACTGCTCGTCAGAAATGGTTGCCAACGCGGCCTGTTGGTTGCCACGCGGAACTGAGCCGGTTGGGGGTGCGGATAAAAAGTTGGACTGATTTATACGTTAAGGCCGAGACTTTTTCGATACTCGATCGGACTGAGTGATCCCAGTGATAATTTGATGCGCTTTTCGTTGTGCCATCGGATGTAGGCATCAACCTCCTTGATGAACTGTTCACTGATCGGTCACCGTCAGCGGGTAACAGTATTGGCCGTTGCCAAGCTTGAATTCGCCCTTGAAATCGACGCACCACAGATCGTTTGGCAACAGAGCCTGGCTGAGCGCCGTCCCCTCAGCCTTGTGGCGATGGCGCTTGCGGGCATGGGCGGCCAGCCCATAGCGATCGAGAACCGCATGCACCGTGCTTGTCGAGGGGACGCGGACATCGCCGGCAAGCCTGCGGATCAGCAGCTCCCTGATCTTGCGTGCACCCCAATGGGGCTTGTCCTTCTTGGCAGTCACGATCAGCGCCTCGACCTGGGTTGGTAGCTGATTGGCGTAACGCACCGGTCGCCGGGAGCGATCCGTCAGAGCTTCCAGCCCGTCATCCTTGTAGAGATTGAAAATCTTGTCGTAGACGTTCCTCCATCACCGAAGCCTCTCTCACGGCATCAACACCTCCCGCAAAAGCGAAAAGTGTTACCCATGTCTCCGGTAGAATGCGTCACCTATCTCTCAGGTCGGGCCCACGTGCTGGACCACGCTGAAATCACCTGTGCCCCACCCATTCGTGACATCCGCAAGCGAGGCCGCTTTATCCTTGAGCGCGAGGCACGCGCTGGACCATGCACCTTGATCCGCTCCCAGCGCTGTCTGCAGCCAAGCAAGCGTCAAGCGTTTCGTTGCTTCAAGCACATCGGGCGCCTCGGTCTCGGTTTCCTTTGCGTCAGGCGCTGCGATCCCACCAAGACCGTGCCCAACGCCGCGCATCATCAACAGGGCTTCCGCGCCCGGCGCATCGTGGAAGGCATCCGCATGCCATTCAGGGCCACGGGTTGTGAAATGCGGATCATCCTGATCGCCGCAGACAATAAGGCTGGGTCTCATCAGCGTCGAGAAATCCACGTCGAAGAACGGAAAACGTGCAGCATTCTCCTCGGTCATGTCCTTCCCGCCGCGCCCGGGAGCGGCGAGCAGAACGCCCGCCGAGATGCGGGGATCGGAGAAATCCTCCCCGTCTAGCTGCGCGCCCAGCAGGAGCCCGACGGTGTGGCCGCCGAAGGAATGGCCGGCCGCTGCGATTCGTGAGTGATCCAGCCGGCCCGCAATGGCGAGCGTCTGACGTTCCACCTCGGGCAATTGGTCGAGGATCGCCTTCATCTCCTCCACACGCTCACGCCAGAAGAACGGCGCACCGGGTGCGTCGACGGGTAGCCCTCCGACGCGGGAACTGGCGTGCGTCGGCTGGATCACCGCGAAACCGCGTTCCGCCCAAAACTGCGCCAGCGGAGCGTAACCGTCTTTTGACGGGATATAGTTGGAGGGACCAAACCCGTGCGACAGCAGCACGATGGCCAGGTCGTCGCCTGTCGCCGGTGCAGTCAGACGCAGTTCCAGCGGCTGGCGGCCATCCATCGCAAGACGGATCGGGGTATAAGCCACCGTAAGAGTTGCGTCTGGCGTGGGAATGTGGCGAGCGAGATCGATGAGATTGTTCATTTTAAATGTCCTGTGTTCGGGCGGGGAGGGGTCCTACTGGGCGGAGTGGCCTGCTTCGCGAAACCAGGTCTGTGCATCGGCGCCGGCTGGAATCTTCATCGGCGCTTCCGGTTCCGTTACGGCAAGCCAGACGGCATCGGCCACGTCTTCCGGCGTGGTGAATTCAGTCCCCGATCGCAGCGTCGTGAGATAGTCCTGAACGAAGGCGCTATATGCTTCGGGAATATTCCTCCCCGTCCGGGCTACGGCATTCTTCCCGAAACCAGTCGTTGGTGCGGAGCCCGGCAGAACCAGTTTGGCGCGTACACCGAACAGGGCAGTCTCGAAAGCAAGGCTTTCGGTAAAAGCGTTCAATGCGGCTTTACTCGCGCTGTAGACGGACAGTGCGGGCAGCGGCTTGATCGTAACGCTGGAGCTGACGTTGACGATGACGCCTGACCCACGGACCCGCATCTGCGGAAGAACGACCTTGGTCATGGCCATGGCGCCAAACACGTTCGTTTCAAACAGCTCGCGGACCTTCGCCATCTCGGCCCCTTCCAGCACGTTCAGCATGCCGACGCCTGCGTTGTTGACCAGAGCATCGATCGGCCCGGCCGCTTCGACCGCCTTCGTGATGCTGTCCGCGCTGGTGACATCCAGCGCCAGGATTTCGAGCCTGTCGTTAGCGGGGAGCAGGTCGTTGCGCGGCGTGCGCATGGTTGCAACCACGTCCCACCCGCCAGAAAGGAAAGTCCGCGCGATTGCGAGACCGAAGCCGGAAGAGCAACCGGTGATGAGTATCTTTGGCATGTTTTTGTCTCCTGGATGAATACTGCCAAGAGATGGACGCGCAACGCCGGACTTGCTATATTCAATTATCCGAGAAATTTTAGCATAAGTCCGCAAATGATCGATCCAGTCGCCGAAGTTGTTTCCCTGCTCAAGCCAAGACCGTCGATCTCGAAGCTGGTGACGGGCGGCGGTCAGTGGCTCGTCGAGCGCACGGAACTTGGAAGCCCCTTTTATTGCGCCGTGGTCGAAGGGCACTGCCGGATGACGATCACCGGTCGTGAGCCGATGCTTTTGACCACCGGCGACTTCGTGCTGGTTCCAGAAATCTTTTCGTTCACGATGAGCAGCCTGGAGCCGCCGCCGTGCGGAGCGCTTGCCCAGCGTCTTGAGACCAGCCCGGGTATCTTCCGGCTCGGAGACCCCGAAGCAACCGCCGAAATCAAGGCGATGGTTGGTCATTGTGCCTTTGGCTCGGACGACAAGGCTCTTCTCGTCTCGCTGCTACCGGAGGTCATCCATGTTCGAGGCGAAGAGCGGCTGATGATGCTGGTCCGGATGATAAACGATGAAACGAGAGCCGACCGTACCGCCCGTGAGATGGTGCTTCACCGGTTGCTGGAGGTGCTGTTGATCGAAGCGTTGCGCTCAACGGCAAGCGCCGCGGCCCCGCCCGGTCTCCTGCGCGGCATGGCCGATCCGCTGCTGGCGCCGACCTTGCGCCGGATTCACGCGGATCCGGGTCGCAGCATGACTGTGGAAACACTCGCGCGGGATGCCGCCATGTCCCGTTCGACCTTCTTCGATCGTTTTCGAAGGGAGGTTGGCGTGGCCCCGATGGAATACGCGACCGGCTGGCGCATGGCGCTGGCGAAGGAATTCCTTCGCAAGGATGTTGCCACGGCGGAGATTGCGCGACGCGTTGGCTATGGCTCGGTGAGCGCCTTCAGCGTTGCGTTCAGTCGGCATGTGGGGATGCCGCCCGGCGCCTATTCTCGGGTAAACACTGCTGGGGAACGCTAGCGCGGTTGCAAAATGTGGACAGCAGGTCCCTCACCTGCCGATGTAAGCCGCCAGTTCATCGGGCGTTCCATTGGGAAAAGCCTGTTTTAGAAAATCCAGGAAAGCAGATACGCGCGCGCTCAACAGACGCCGCGACGGGTAAAGCGCCCACAGCGCGATCTCGGAACCCTCTACATCGCCCCAGTGCAGCAAAGTGCCGTCAGCAAGATCGTGGCTTACCAACGAGATCGGCAGACGTGCAGCGCCAACGCCTGCCCGTACCGCATCCCGGACCATGATGAGCGACGACAAAACGAGGACAGGCTCGATACTGAATGTTGCCGGCCCTGCTGATGTCGTGACCTTCCAGGTCTGCCGATTACCTGCACCTCGCACCACACCCGATACTGGGAAGTCTCCAACCGGGCGGAGAAGCTCGGGGCTTGCGACGACAACGAGGCGGTCCCGCAGAAAGACTCGGCCAACGAGGGCTTCGTCTGGCTCCGGGTTGACGCGGATGACCAGATCATAGCCTTCCTCGATCATGTCCACGGCTCGGTCTTCAGTGGTGATTTCCAGTCTTACATCCGGGTATTTCAGCGCGAAACCTGCGGCGATCTTTCCCATGGCAGTCTGGGACAATAAGAGTGGCGCGCTGATCCGCAACCTGCCACGCGGCTTCTCAGCGCCCGAGGCAATGGCGGCCGCCGTTTCGTCGAGTTCTGTCAGGAGTGCGGCTGTCCGCTCATGAAGGGCGCGTCCTTCCTCGGTGAGTTTTAGGTTGCGCGCGCCACGTTCGAACAGTCGAAGCTCAAGGGCAGCCTCAAGTTCTGTTACCCGTCGCGACAGGGTCGCCTTCGGACGGCCGGAGGCCCGCGCCGCTTTGCCAAAGCCACCATGGCGCGCAACGAGATTGAAATCGGCCAGAGCAAGGAGGTCCATGAATGTTCCACTTGTGAGACGGTGTGTCCAAATTGATAGTCTATTGGGCCAATAATGAACCAGCCATATTCGGGGTGTCAAGCAATACCAACCCCGGAGAAAATCCCATGACCATTCTCGTTACCGGCGCCACAGGCAATATCGGCGGCCAAGTCATCCAACACCTCGTCGACCGCGGCGCCGATGTCCGCGCTCTCGTCCGCGATCCCTCCAAGGCCAATTTCCCGGCGGGTGTTGCCGTCGTGAAAGGTGACTTTCTCGATGTCGACTCGCTGCGTACCGCCTTCGACGGTGTCTCGACGCTCTTCCTGCTGAACGCTGTCGCACCCGACGAGTTCACCCAGGCTTTGATCGCCCTCAACGTCGCCCGCTCGGCTGGCATCGAACGCATCGTCTACCTGTCGGTCATCCACCCTGATGTCTACGTGAACGTGCCGCATTTCGCCGGGAAGTTCGGCGTCGAGCGGATGATCGAGCAGATGGGCTTGGCAGCGACGATCTTGCGTCCCGCCTATTTCATCCAGAACGATCTGACGATCAGGGACGTGATCACTGGCTATGGCGTCTACCCGATGCCCGTTGGCGAAAAGGGTCTCGCCATGATCGATGTCCGCGATATTGCGGAGATCGCTGCCCTTGAGCTGCTTCGTCGCGAACAGGCCGCCCAGCCGCTTCCGCTCAGCCGGATCAACCTAGTCGGCCCCGAGACACTGACCGGAACGGATATCGCCGCCATCTGGTCGGAGGTGCTCGTCCGCCCGATTAACTACGGCGGTGGAGATACTGCAGCCTTCGAGCAGAACCTCAAGCAGTTCATGCCGCCTTGGATGGCCTACGACATGCGCATGATGGGCGAGCGCTTCCTGACCGACGGCATGCTGCCCGAAGGTGACGACGTCGAGCGCCTGACGACGCTTCTTGGCCGTCCGCTTCGCTCCTATCGCAACTTTGCCGCGGAAACCGCTGCCTCTGCGTGAGGCAGGCACCCACAATCTCGAACAAGGACCATCGTCATGATCTATTCGACCGCAACCATCCCGGTGAACCCGGAAGGCGAAACAAAACTCACTCGGTAGCAGGTCTGGAAGGGCCTGGAGCTGAAGGCGCGCGATGCGCGCCTGTTTCTCCCGCCCGGCCTCTGCACCCGCTGCGACGTCATCGAGGAAAGTGCGACGCACTTCGTACGCGAAGCCACCATCGCCGGTTCTGACATCAGAGAGATCATCACCCTCGAACCGCAGAGCAAGGTCACCTTCTTCCAAGCTACCGGACCGCGCGAAGGCGCCATCATTAACGAACTATTCGAGGACGATGCCGGCGCGCTGCAGCTGAAATTCTACTGCTACCTCGGTCTACGCGGAAAGGAGCCCAACGGCCCTGAAGAACAGGCGGAGCAAACGCAGTTCGACAGCGACAAGGGTTACAAATCGGCCTTGTTGTCGACCCTGAAGCGGACCCGCGAACTGCTTGCAGAGGGCAGACTCTGATTACCACCAGCATCCAACCCAATAGGGCGGCCTCGTGAGAGGTGCCCGGCTTTCAAGAGGACCTAAATCATGACCACACCCGTCCCTGAAACACCTTTCGTCGCTGTACCGAATATCCTGGTGCTCGGCGCCACCGGGCCGACCGGCCGCCATATCGTCGGCCAGGCCGTCAGGCGCGGCTACGATGTCACCCTCCTGGTGCGCTCGCCGGAAAAGGCCGCAGACATGAAGGGAGCGAAGATCATCGCTGGAGATGCCCGCGACGAGAAGGCGCTGCGTCAGGCCGTCAAGGGGCGCGATGCCGTGATCAGCGCGCTCGGCACACCAGCGAGTCCATTTCGCGAAGTCACACTTCTTTCGACCGCGACCCGAGCGCTTGTCAGCGCCATGAAAGCAGAGCGCGTCTCGCGTCTCGTCGCCATCACCGGTATGGGCGCTGGCGACAGCGCGGGCCACGGCGGGTTCCTGTTCGACAATGTGATTTTCCCACTGCTTTTGCGCAAGGTCTACGCTGACAAGAACCGGCAGGAAGCCGTCATCAAGGACAGCGGTCTCGACTGGACCGTCGTCCGTCCGTCGGTTCTCAACAACAAGCCGGGGGGCAAGGCGGTCCGGACACTCACGGACCTGAGCGACTTCTATGGCGGCTCGATCTCGCGGGAAGACGTAGCGACTTTCATACTCGATCAGGTTAGCGGTGAGACCTGGCTGCGCGGATCACCGTTGATTACCTGGTGATGCGACACTGGGGGTGACGCATTGCCGTCGCCAAGTTGAAGGCGCCTCGTCACCTCGCGAGTTTCAGCCTGCCGATCACGTCCATAAGTGATTAGCTGGCATCCGGTATGCACGCCTTTACGAGAGCGGCGACGCAGCAGAAGATGGCGAAAATCGTGCGTCGAAGTCTGTCTAATCGGCTTCAGTGACCCTGGTATGAGTCAAATCATGCACCGATCAACACAGATCGATCAGCATCTTCAGGAAAGCCCGAACAGCGGGATTGGCGCGACGGCTTTCCGGCCAGAGTGCCGTGATGTTGTCGCGCTCCACGGCGAAATCAGACAGCACCGCGACCAGCCTTCCGCTCTTGACCCACGCGTTGGCAACAAAGCTGGAGCCGATGCCAATGCCCGCGCCCGCTGCGATCGTCGCCATGACACCTTCGCTTGCATCGACGATGATACCTGAAGGCGGCACGATCTCGATTTCGCGGTCACCGATCCGAAAGGGCCATCGAAACATCTGGCCCGTGCTTTGATACCGCAGGTTGATGGTTTCGTGATCGGCCAAATCGTGGGGATGCATCGGAGTGCCGTGTTTGGCCAGATAGCCAGGCGACGCATAGCAGCAGAGCCGATGCGATGATAGCCGGCGCGATATAAGGCGAGAGTCGGCGAGATCACCGATCCGCACGGCCAAATCGACGCTTTCTTCGACCAGGTCGATGATATGGTCGCTCAGCCGCAGGTCAATGGTCACGTTGGGCTACGAATACTATCGCACCGCACGCGGCCACCATCCGAACTCCGTGATCTTCGGCGCCTAAAGGGGCAAGCGTTCGCGCGGATTCACGGGCAGGCAATCTGTCTGCCGGATATCTCCGAAGTGCCAATCCGATGGCTGCTTCTTTAGTCCGAAGACGGCTTCGTCCGGCTGCTTCCAGTCGCCTCTTTCGGCGGCGGTCCGACGGAGCCTCTTTCGATGATCGACGTCGGCAAAACCAGCCGCTCCGGCGGCCGTGTTTCGCCTTTCAGGCGGCGGATAAGCAGTTCGGCGACACTTTTGCCGAGGGCATAGACCGGCTGATCGACGACGGTGATCGGTGGAGTGGTGACGCTCGTCCAATCGGCATCGTGGAAGGTGATCAGCGAGATGTCGCCGGGCACGCTGAGGCCGAGCGTCTGGATAACCTTGAAAATCTCCAGCCCGATCACACTGTCGGACGCGAGGATGGCCGTTGGCCGGTCGGGCGTCGAGAGCAGCTTGGTCGCAATCCGGCGCGTCTCCTCCGGACTGGTCGCGCCGAGCCGGACATGGCGTTCGGGATCGGTGATGCCGGCATCGCGGCAGACCGCGAGGAAGCCCTCGATGCGCTCGCGCACCGATGAGGTGTAGATCTGTGTCGGGTTGCGAAATTCGTGTCCCTCGGCATCGACCGCGGTCACATAGGCGATGTCGCGATGGCCGGCATCGACGAGAATGCGGGTGGCTCTTATGGCGACGTCGCGGTCATCGACCGTGACCGTATCGACGTCCAGATCGGGCAGGGCACGGTCGAGCAAGGCAAGTGGCCTGCCCGAACGATGGATATCGCGCAGGTGCGAGATGTCGCGGGATTCCGATGGCGTGACGATCAGCCCGTCGACGCGCTTGCCGATCAACAGGCGCACGGCTGCTTTCTCGGCTTCGATCTGTTCGCCGGAATTGGCAAGGATGACGTTGAAACCGGCGGCGCGGGCCGCGTCGCTGATGCCGCGCACGGCAAGACTGAAGAAGGGGTTTTCGATATCGCCGACGACGACGCCGATGATGCCGGACTTGCCGGTCGTCATGCTGCGCGCCAGTTCGTTTGGCCGGTAATCCAGAGCCTTGGCCGCCGCCATGACGTCTTCATGCACTTTTTCACTGACGGTGCCATAGCCGCCGAGTACGCGCGCTGCCGTTGCCTTCGAGACCTTTGCCTCTCTGGCCACATCGCTGACGGTGATGGAACGGGATCTTGGCGTTGTTTTTTTCATCTCGTGAAGGACTACAAGAGTTGTTGACGGAAGGTCAATGTCACGATAACAATTATCATTGAGACCGGTCTCAATCAATAAGAGACCGGTCTCTTTTACACAAATGCGTCTTGGAAAGAGGCGAGCGTCGCCTTGCCAATCCTGTCGATGCCGCCGCTGGGGCGCCTCGACTGTTTGTTGGGGATTTGCCGCTTTCTTATGAATGCCGAAAAAGAACAGACCTTCAGAGTGGAGAAAAGACATGAGCAAGATTGGAATTCTCAAGTCGTTGATGTCGCCGGCCCTAGCCGGCGCAATGGCTATTGTGATTGCATGCGCGGGCTTCGGTGCGCAGGCCCTTGCCGCCGATGACAACCCCTACGGCCTGATCGACGCGAAGGTCATCAGTGTCGGCACGATGGGCGATGCCAAGCCCTACGCCTTCACGCAGGCCGACGGCACGTTTTCAGGCTTCGACATCGAGTTCTTCCTGAACGTCGCGGGCCGCCTTGGGTTCAAGCCGGAACAGGTGATCTTCACCGGCCAGGAATTCTCGGCGCTGATGCCATCCGTCGCCAACGAGCGCTTCGACGTCGCAGTCGCCGCCATCGGCACGACGGAAGCGCGCAAGAAGACCGTCGACTTTTCCGATGGTTACCTTGCCGGCTACCTCTCTGTGCTGACTGCCGACAAGGCGATCACCGATGCGGCCGGCCTCAAGGGTAAGCGTCTCGGCGTCGTGCAGGGCACGCTGCAGGAAATCTATGCCGCGAAGAACTTCACCAGCACGGATCTCGTCAAGTTCCCCGACAACAACTCTGCGGTCTCGGCGCTGAACAACGGCACGGTCGACGCGCATTTCCTCGATTATGAGGCCGCGAAGGACTATGGCGTGCGTTATCCGGACCTGAAGATCGCCGTGAACATTCCGTCCTTCGATGCTCCCGCCGGCTTCGTGCTACGCAAGGGCAACGACAAGCTCCGCGAAGCGCTGAATACCGCTCTGCATGCCGCCATGCAGGACGGCACCTGGAAGACGCTCTACGAAAAGTGGTTCCCGGGTTCGCCGATGCCGGACGACTATCTTCCCAAGAAGTGACTGCGACGGCCGCCGGTGATGATTGCTGGCGGCCGCACCACACGCTCAAAGCCGCAGGACGAACGGCCGGCAGTGCAACTGAAAAGGGGAAAGAATGAACTGGCTTGAAAACCTGCGCCGCAGCTTCCTCGACTGGCAGGCGATGGCCGATGTGCTGCCGAGCATGATCACCATCGGGTTGAAGAACACGCTGATCCTGGCGGCTGCCTCTACGGTTCTGGGCGTGATCCTGGGCATGGTGTTGGCGGTGATGAGCATTTCGCCATCGCGTTGGTTGCGCATTCCGGCGCGGATCTACACCGACATCTTTCGCGGCCTGCCGGCTATCGTCACCATTCTTCTGATCGGCCAGGGCTTTGCCCGTATCGGCCGCGAGCTTTTCGGGCCGTCCCCCTATCCGCTCGGCATCCTGGCGCTCAGCCTGATTGCTGGTGC
>Ga0307515_10023550_pt1 | contig 10783 bp, 12 predicted proteins | sample 17_EM_MG_FD_194513 | JGI IMG/M metagenome (GOLD analysis project Ga0307515, IMG submission 194513) | Populus trichocarpa ectomycorrhiza microbial communities from riparian zone in the Pacific Northwest, United States - 17_EM | ecosystem: Host-associated > Plants > Roots > Unclassified | place...
CTTGAGCCTATATAAAACTGCACTATAATCTTGTTTCCTCTGACGCTTCGTAAAACCAAAGCATTGGGCCTCTTTTAAAAAGGAACTTTAAGGTAGCAAGGGATAACGATTCATCATCATCTACAATTCATTCAAGATTAAGGCGAGTAGCCCACACTTACTTCACTTCCCAGCATCAGCCACCACACTCTCCAACGTCCTAAATACTTCTCCCTCCCCACCATCCCAGTCCTTCCCACTCTCCTTCTCCCAAGCAACCCAATCATAAACATCCTCTCCCTTTCCTCTCTTCGACTTCTTGCCAGCTTCACTATCCTCCTTAAGAGCCTTCTGCACATCTTCCATCAGAACCGGGTATCCAAAACTACTCTTTCGCCCACTGGTGCCAGTCCCCTCTTGCTCCGTTCCGTTCCATTCCCAATGCGCCCGGAGTCTGATCCCCGCCCTGCCTCGCAAAGCCAGTGGTTGGATAGAGATAGAGAGCTGTTTCGTACTTGGGAGTTTGGATGGCGTGGCAGAAGTGGGGAGGGTCATGCGTAGGGTCATTGGGTGCGGAGTTTGGCGCCAATGCCCTGCTTCTGCTTCGACATTTGCATCATCGATTCCTAAGCCGGACGGAATGGTGGAAATGGATGTAGCGATCGCACATGCGGTGAAGTAGTAGATGTAGTCCCTTAAGGCAGGGTATGAAGTTAGAACTTGAGGAGGGGGCGGACAGATGCTCATTAATGGAGAGTCAGGAGAGAGCGTGAGGCCGAAGGTGCTGCGTACTGGGGAGGTTCGTGCTGAGATGGTGACGGTTGTAGTTTCAGACATGGAGAAGGTGGCGATTGTTTCCAAGCGTTCGATTAGGCTGAGCATCGTCTGTTCTGCTTGGGGGTATTGTGAGGGTGGGATTCCAGGTGTGGAGGTGACTGTGAATGTCGGTAAGGGTTTTAGTTTAGCCGTCTCCATTACACGACAGAGTGGGCTTAGAAGGCTATATAACTGTCCTGTGGTTTCCTGGTGCTTTAGACGGGTGAGAATGGCACGAAGTAGATTGTATGGTTGGATTATGTTCTTTTGACTGGAGATTGGCGGTGGGGGTTGGGTTCTGCGACGTTGATTCTGTCGATGTGCGTAACTGAGCAGGAGATTGAGGGTTATGAAAATACCTTCGGCCATGGCATCATCTGGACCGGATAGACTAGACTCTCCCAGAGGGACAAGATCGAAGACTGCGACTTTCGTAGCGGATAGAGGGCATATTAGAGTATCATCTTTCGATTGCACGCCATATGAACCCATCGTTCGAGCCTCCCGATTCAGCTCCTGCCATAACTCCTCAGAAAATATCGTATTTCGTGCTTGAAGAATCAGTGCCTCGATTGGTACATCTTCGGCTGCAGGCTGGGGGCTCGTAGATGAGCCAGTTTGGTCGTCGCCAGTTTGAATCCGTACTCGGAGACTTTGGGGTTCAGAGCTTGCTATTCCTTGATGCAACGAAATGGTGCCGTCCGGGTTCCGTCGAAGTGCTGCTAGGCTTCGGCTTTTGAAGGCGGGGGATGCTACTTATGCTTAGAACGGCCACGCAACGTGGAAATCGAGCAACATACCTTCTGAAAATCCAAATCTAACTCCCAACGTATGCTTCTCATTTGGAAGCCGGCATATAGACCACCCATTGTTACTGACAGCTAAAACTTGCTGCCAGTATCTTGTCTCAAGCTCAATCTCCTTCTCAAGCCTCGAAGCAGATGCGAGGATCGAGTCCACCGTCTTATTCAGACTCTGAGACTTCCACCCCTTGGCAATCTGCTTGTTGTCTTGTTTCTGTACGTCGGTGGTTCTAGGGGCATAGAGTTTGTCCGCACCCAGTGTGCCCATTCCAACCAACTCTCGGAGATATGGCGAGATCGATAGGCTGGCTTGCACAGGTGTATCTTTCGATAGAAGGAGGGACACAAAGTCTAGAGCGAACATTGCTGATTGGTGGGCTGTTCTAAAGTGCTGTTAGTAGCTGTACACTCTGTAGCGAGGGAAACGCGTACTCGATCTGCCCAAGCATCGCTTCCCTCGAGGTCATAAGCTCCTTCATTCGATCAGGCTCTTCCTCCTCCTCATCGCTAGTGCCATTCTCGTCCCCATCCTCATTGCCCAACTCCGCTTCAGCAATCTCCTGGCGCAAGCTGTCCTCTGTGATGTTCTGGAATCCGCCGCGCTCAATGTTGATTCGCTCTATGAGCCCCGGAAGATTGGTGTTGGTCTTCGAGGAAGGGCGCGCTTTGAGGGATATGGCGAAATCGCTGGGGAGGGAACCCATTGTGGTCTTAGAACCCGATAGCCTGGGATGGATTGCGCATGCGAAATTGCTTCCAGGTGAGGGTTTGTACTGCTGTTGTGGTTGTCAGGGCTTACTCGTCAACATCCCGAGGATTTTGGAGTCTCGGGATAAATGTTGTTCCAGCTCCTTCAAAGAACCTTGAATATCAAACGAAGCTGTTTTCAATTTTGCAGGGATTTAGTATATTGCACAACCTCACCTCCAACTCGTCAAAGAAAGGGCATAACCCTTGGTTTCCAAAATAATGCCGTCGATAGCTATCGTTGGTGGTGTCAGACAAGTCAGGTACAAGCCCTCCAACCACCGGGTGGTGACCCTTCTAAGATGGGCCAATCGGCCAAAGCACTGGCATACGCCTACCCCCACATGTGCTATAATTTTCCTTGCTCAGGAGGCCCGCCAGAAATTCCTTGCACAGCACGGCTGCAGGTGGATCGGCTGCGATAAGAAAACCTTGGTGCGCGATAAAGCTCTGATTGCTCCGCTGCCATTCTCAACCATTTCTTTTTGCTCGTCATAAAACACCTCAAGTCCTTCCCCCGCCAAGCTGCACGAGCACGACCACGAGCATAAGTACGACCACGAGCACAAGCACGAGCACGAGTATAAGAAGTCTCTATCGCTGCTTCCCTTCCTACTTGGTGCTTCCGTTCTTTGCTCATCGCAACGAGGACAATGGCCCCCGCCCCGCCCCCGCCCCTCTCTGGCCGGAAGCGCCGTATCGCTATGATGACCAGTGGTGGTGACTCTCCTGGCATGAATGGCGCAATCAGAGCTGTCGTGCGCATGGTAATCGAGAAAGGGTGCGAGGCATATTGTGTGTACGAGGGCTACGAGGGCCTTGTGCAGGGTCAAAACTTCATACGCAAATTCGAATGGTCTGATGTGCGAGGATGGCTCTCCGAAGGTGGCACATTGATTGGCACAGCGCGATGTATGGCCTTCTACGAACGTCCTGGAAGACTGAAAGCTGCGAAAAATATGGTATTGAACGGCATTGATGCTCTGATCATCTGCGGAGGAGATGGTTCGTTGACTGGTGCTGACAAGTTCCGTGCTGAATGGCCGGGCTTGATTGAGGAGTTGGTTGAGAAGAAGGAATTGGCAGCTGAGCAGGTCGAACCTTTCAAGCATCTCAACATTGTTGGCCTGGTTGGCTCGATTGATAACGATATGTCGGGCACAGATGCTACAATTGGCTGTTATTCGGCATTGAGCAGAATTTGCGAGATGGTCGACTACATCGAGGCTACGGCATCATCACATTCCAGGGCTTTCGTTATTGAGGTTATGGGCAGACATTGTGGATGGTTGGCACTTATGGCTGGAGTTGCAACTGGTGCCGATTTCGTCTTCATTCCAGAGAAGCCGCGAGCTGGGAATTGGAGGGAGGAGATGTGCAAGATTGTGGCTCGAGTAAGCCCCATAGACCGATTGGTTGAGACAAAACTAACAAGATCATAGCACCGACAAATTGGGAAGAGAAAGACAATTGTCATTGTTGCCGAGGGTGCCCATGACCAAGACGGAAACAAGATCTCACCAGATATGATCAAAGACCTCCTCGCAGACAAAAGTGGACTCGCGCTGGATACTCGTATCACGACTCTTGGTCATGTTCAACGAGGCGGAGTAGCATGTGCCTACGACCGGTACCTCGCCACTTTACAAGGTGTCGAGGCAGTCAAGGCCGTGTTGGAAGCCACGCCAGAAACGCCTACACCTTTCATCGCCATCACCGAGAACAAGATCTGTAGGAAGCCACTGGTTCAAGCCGTTCTGGATACCAAGGAGGTGGCCAAGGCAATCGAGGCCCACGATTTTGATAGAGCTATGAGCTTACGAGACACCGAGTTTTCAGATATCTACGAGTCGTATATGACAACCACGACAACTGACCTTAATGATGCCATGCGACTCCCTCCTCAAAAAGTAAGACCTCTTCCCTGCTCTCTCTTATCGATGCTTATACTATACAGCACATGCGAATTGCTATTATCCACGTTGGTGCTCCAGCCGGCGGTGTTAATGCGGCAACTCGAGCTGCAGTTGCATACTGTCTTACTCGAGGACACACCCCCATTGCCATTCACAATGGTTTTGCCGGTTTCGTCCGCCATCACGACGACAAGCCGCTGGGGGCAGTCCGTGAATTTGATTGGCTCGAAGTGGACAACTGGGCCAGCAAAGGAGGCTCAGAAATCGGCATGAACCGCGAGCTTCCATCTGAATCCGGCATGGATACCGTTGCAGCTCTTTTCAAACAATACAACTTCGATGGCCTCTTCCTTATTGGCGGCTTCGAAGCTTTCCATGCCCTTTCTCAACTCCGCAAAGCACAAGAGAAGTACTCCTCCCTTTGTATCCCCATGACTCTCCTCCCTGCAACTATCTCCAACAACGTCCCTGGCACCGAATATTCTCTCGGCTCCGACACCTGCCTGAACGAACTCGTCCGGTACTGCGACACAATCAAGCAATCTGCATCTGCTTCCCGCCGCCGAGTCTTCGTAATTGAAACCCAAGGCGGCCGGTCCGGCTACGTTGCCACACTTGCTGGTCTTGCTGTTGGTGCCGTAGCAGTCTACACCCCTGAAGAAGGAATTAGCATCGACATGCTCGCGGCAGATATCAAGCACTTGAAGAAAGTCTTCAGAGAGGATTCGGGACAGTCTCGAGCTGGTCGATTAATTCTCATCAACGAAAAGGCGTCACCCGTTTATCATGCGAAGTTGATCGCAGACATGATCCGCCAAGAAGCCCAAAATCGCTTTGAGACCCGTGACGCCCTCCCAGGCCACGTCCAACAAGGCGGAACTCCCTCCCCCATGGATCGCACACGCGCTGTTCGCCTCGCAATCAAGTGCATCGAACACCTTGAGAAATACGAAGACAGGGCGGATTCAACGATTCTTGGGGATCCAATGAGCTCCACGGTGATTGGCATTAAGGGCGCGAGTGTTGTGTTCACCCCTATGAAGGATGTGGAGGAAAAGGAGACCGACTGGCCGAATCGGAGACCGAAGAATGAGTTCTGGTTGGGACTGAAGGATGTTGTTGATGTTTTGAGTGGAAGGCCCGAGGTCCCGAGGCCGGAAAGCCCCCTCCTGGGTTGGAAGGCGAAGGATAATAAGAGGGGCTTGATTTGAGAGTGGCATCGGATGGGACAGGCTTGCATTGGAAATTATGGCGAGTTTCGTGAACGCATCGACGTTTGGCCTACGCGTGCGGCGGTTGGGTAGTAAAAATTAGGTACAAATCTCCCATACTGACCTCCTAGCAATGTTCTTGTGCCCTGATGCGGTAATTCTCACCCTGTTCCACCCAAATGGTTCAATCAAGCAACCGTCCACAGCCCAACCCATCAAACATGGGCATCAAGAACGTCTCGGTCCTCTCACTTCTCACCCGCGCCTCGTTGAACTCGTCCAAAGCAGTCAATTCACTCTCTTTCTATGCTGGGTTCTCCTTCATCTTGACAGTCGTCCACGGATTTGTCGGCGAGTGATCCGCAACGAGGCCACAGCGGAGGATGTTGTCTGGTAGGGTGATGCCACCGGGACGCAGGAGACGAGTCCTGAGGGACCGACTGCGTTGGCCCAGCACGGGGTCGAGAAGCCGATGAAGGTGCCGGTTTCGAGGACTGGAATTTGAGTTAGCAATGAAAACAAGCAGTAAGTAAGAGAGCCGTTGGCAAGAGGGGTAAATTGTACGCTTTCACTTAGTACAATTGAAATTAAAAAGGTATAGAACACTCTCAAATGAAACTAACTCCTCTTAGTTCCAAGAGCCATGATCATCCAGATACGGAATTGAGCCTGCAAGCGCGATATCATGTAATTGGACTTCTCATGATTCGCAACTCCCCATGCATGAAGATTGGTGATGTACTAAGGCAGCTGTTCCCAAGAAATTGGAGTCAGCGTACTTGCGGGAGTAGAATATTCCAGGAGCTTTTGGGAATTGCTAGTAGAATGTCCCATGAGCTGTTGGACATTGTTGGGCCGTACCTGGGTCGAGTGCTTAAATGCATAGTCTCCTACCGCAGCACCGACTTGCTCGTTCGGACATAGCTGGGTGGTGTTGTCTTTCGTGGTGATGGATTCAATTTTTGGAAGTGGTTGTGGTTGCAAGTGTTGTGAGGTTGCAGGCAAGTGTTGAAGAACAGTGGATGGAAGCGAGATCGAGAATTAAGTATGTTGAGAACAGGCGAGAGAAGACACGGCGAGAAGAATGAACAAATAATCAGAAGAGGTATATGAGAATTATTATGCGTAAATTCTGAATGCATTATTCTCTTTAAATTTCCAAGGTAACGTCTTTATTTCCAATCCCATCTCCAGAACCCATCGACCGACAGGAGCTCGAGCTGCAAAAAGTATCGCAAGAGGGAAGAATGAATGAACAGAACGATCACATATGAGCTATGCGTGTATTCGGAATGTACAAAAATCTCAAGATGAATAATCTGTAGTTACAGTACACTCCTTTTCTGGTTCCGAAACTGGGCTCGTGATCGATTCACCAGATCGGCAGAACCTTGGCGGTGAGCCAAATCAGCCACGACATCCTTCCTCCATCAACAACCCCGCTTCGTCACACATAACTATCCTGAGTTTGTGTGATACGTATGTCCAGCTGATAGGGTGTCCGTCTACATCCTGTAAAAGCGGATGTATTCTGTACAAAGTAGCAGAGGAAGGATCAAAGCTTGGTGGAAAAGATGACGACGAGGTATCGTGTTGAGTGTGAGCTTTCTCCCCGCTATTTCGTTGAGGTTCAATGCTGATGAGAATAGATGCGCTCAAGACTCATCGGAGAGATCAGTTTATAGGTACCAAACCCTGATTCTCTAATTCAAAGCATCTATTGAGAACTTTCATTCTGGGTTGAGTTCGAGTCATGAGCGGGGTCAAAATTGACGAATCACAGCTGACAGTCCCCAGAATGGATCAAAGGGCTACTGGCGGTACCTTTCGTGCTGTATTCCCAGCCGACTGGAGTCTTCGAGACGAGGAGTAGTAGTGTGGCCCAAATGGCCGCAGAGGCTCATCGGAGATACGCTGAGATTATGTCGGATGTTGAGCATATGATTGATGACCACAGTGAGTTTCATGCCCTGTCCAATTTCAAAGGCAATTCCCTGATGTTGGCCACAGTTGAACACCAGAAGGTTGGAACTGATGGCCAGTCGAAACTGAAGCTTCTGGTTCCCAGCATTGGGACATTCTTTACAAGACTGCCTCTTACGGATGCGTTCAGGTATCAGGATAAAAAGAGATTCATCTCATCGAGACGCTTTGTGCCGCCCTCTTTCAATGACATCCGTCTTATCCTGAACACGGCACAGCTTATGGGAGTGACTTCTGTCGGTCCTCTGGATCTTGCTACTTTCGATGGTGATGTGACTCTGTGGGTCACTGTTCCAGTGTCGTCGAATCCTGAAGCTGACCTCTCTCAGCTATGACGATGGGAAAAGCCTGGAACCAATCAATCCTGTGATAGACAGGATTATTTGTCAGTGAATCCACGAGACTCCACTCCATTCAGTTCTCACTACTGACCAAAAGATTTCCAGATCTCATGAGCCGTAACACCAAAATCGGGATTGTGACAGCAGCTGGCTATACCAAAGCAGAGCGTTACTATGAACGGTTGCACGGCTTACTTGAAGCCATCAAGGCTTCCGATATTCTCACTCCCGCACAAAGGCAAAATCTTGTCATCATGGGCAAGTTCTCTCATTCGTTTTAATATTGGCAAAAGAAGCTGGAACTAATCCTCTCTCTTTAGGCGGCGAATCCAACTTTCTCTTCGCTTACTCTCCTGACGCTCCATATCTACTCTCCCATCTCTCACGTAGGAGTTGGATTCTCCCCAGTATGTCCTCCTGGACCCAGCCAACCATCACCGCACTCCTCGACCTCGCGGAATCATCCCTCCGCGAATGCGTAACCAACCTCTCCCTCCCCGCAACAATCCTGCGCAAGGAACGAGCCGTCGGAATCATCCCCTCAGTACCAGGCAGCAAATTTCCCCGCGAATCCCTCGAGGAGACAGTTCTTGTTGTCCAAAAGAAACTCGAGATGAGCGAGGTGGGCAAGAAATTGCCATTTTGTGCGTTCAATGGAGGGAACGATGTGTTTGTCGATATTGGAGATAAAAGCTGGGGTGTTCTTGTTTGTCAGAATTATTTCGGTGCGGCGGGGTTGAATGGGGATGGCGAGAGTATTAGGGGGGAGAGGACTTTGCATGTTGGGGACCAGTTTTTGAGCGCAGGGAGTAATGATTTTAAGGCGAGGGTTGTGGGAACCACGGCTTGGATTGCAAACCCCGCTGAGACGGTGGAGTTGTTGGACGAACTTAAAAGGATGATGGAACAGGGAAAGGAAGGCGCGGTGAAAGAGGGAGATGGGTTGGAGACGGACTTGTTGGCAAGGGTTGATATGTTGTTTGAAAAACATCCTATGCCCTGTGCTTGAACTTGAGCAATGATGTTGAGACAGTGGATGGCCGCGTTGAGATGGTGCTTCAGATGATTTCGGCGGGCAACGTTACCAGGTCTAAATTAGTACCTTAGGTCCACAGATGTAGAGATTGAATACCCTTCCTTTGTTTGAAACAGGAGGGGAATTACCTTGATAAATACCAAAACTTGACAACTGGGCTTAGGCATTGGTCCACGCGGAGGTGGCTCGTTAAGCATCTACTTCTCACTATGTTGACTTAGAGATCTTGACGAGCTATTAGGCTGCCGCAAAGTAATATGGGTCACAATCGAGGACATCAAGTAGTCGTTAAACATTCATTCATAGCTGCTCAATTCTTCGACCTTGCCTTTTTTCGTATTTGCCGAAAACAAGATCCCGGGTTTGATGAGCCACAATATTTGAAGATCGAAGAGGATGTTCCGGAATCGTAACTTGTCATTCCTCATGCCTCTTCAATATACAGTGCATGGGCTGTATATAACTATCTACCACCCTTACCGCGCCTCCTGTCCAAGGAACCCATTGCCAAATAAAATATCCCAGCCCAGCCCGTAATAGCATAGTTACAATTCTCCAGCATCGGGCTTCACATCCTTAACCCTTTTCCCTTCCGTGCCTAACGGCGTTTTTAACCCAAAGAAAGCAATCATGCTCACAGCCAAAACACCCATCCCACCAATCGTATACGCAACCTCTCTCCCAGCCCACCAGTAAACGCTCGTGAAAAGTAGCGGGCCAACACCTCTGCCCAGTTGCCCCCAACTCCTCAAATTTCCAAGTTTTCCACCCCGCTCGTTCTCGCCTGCTTCGAAGCTGCTCAAGGCGTTTAGTCCGGTGACTACCGTTGCTGTTGTGACTGCTAGTAAAGTTGTAGCTGCGTACAGTCCGCCAATGGTGTTGATTCGAGCAAGGAGCAGGAGAGCAAGGAGACATGACACAACGCCAACGCGGACGGAGAGGAGTGGAGAGAGTCTCCTTGTTACGCCCCCTTGGAGGAGAGATGCCACTAAACCCATATATCCAAGAAGACGACCATTCTTTGCGGAAGTGTATCCAAAAAGATCATAGGTCATGAATGGAAGAGAGAACTCCATGCCTGAGAAAAACAGAATGAATGCCAGGTGGGTGAAGTTCAGAAGGAAGTGCGAGTTTGTTCTTCTGACGGTTTTCCCTCCAACATGAGGCGTTTCTGAGGATACGAGCTCTGCTTGTATGGCGTTCGTGGCAGATCTTGTTGTCGATTTCGTGAGGCCGTTTGTTGCAGCAGGTGCTCCATTGAGCTTTGCAGAAGCCACCTTGCTCGGGAGAGTCTCCGGCAGACACAAATAGAGGTATATCGTCTCCGTCACGATCAGGAACAGAGAAAATCCAGCTGCAGTCGCAAATGGATTGGCCTTCACAGAGTTGATCGTGCTCAGCCATGCCCCCAAAGCCGGACCAAATGTGAAGCTTATACTGAAGCATATCCCCACAAGCGCCATTGTAGAACTCCGTTGCTTCTCGTCGGATATATCTGTAGCAATTGCAATGGCAAGCTGGACATTGCCTTCCGAAAGACCGCCCACGATTCGGGAGAGGAGGAAGGTTCGGAAGTCAGTTGCGCAGACCCAGAGGAGGACGCTGAGGATGTTGCCAGCCATGCTGGTGAGCAGAGCGGTTCGACGGCCGTATCGGTCGGACATTGTCCCAATGATAGGGGAGGCGAGGGCCTGGAGAATTCTATGCAGGTCAATACCTCTATCCTCAGACGTACTATCAAGCGCACTTACGAGAACAGGCTTCCCAACGCTCCGCCGAGGAGGACTATGTCATATCTTGAGTCGATTGGTTTGGCAAAGGAGGATTTGTAGGCATTGAGATACGTGAGGATGCGTGCAAGTATCGATGGGGACCCATTCGTAGAGCTGAATTGAGTCGGCGCTTCAAGACTACTCCACAATCAGCACAAATTCTTAGATCCGAGGGGGAT
>Ga0307515_10023551_pt1 | contig 10783 bp, 11 predicted proteins | sample 17_EM_MG_FD_194513 | JGI IMG/M metagenome (GOLD analysis project Ga0307515, IMG submission 194513) | Populus trichocarpa ectomycorrhiza microbial communities from riparian zone in the Pacific Northwest, United States - 17_EM | ecosystem: Host-associated > Plants > Roots > Unclassified | place...
TTCCTCACGATTATGGTGGACTAACCAACGAGGAGAGAATGGCATGAAAAGAATACCGGCAAAGAGGACGGCTGCAGGGAAGAGTTGCAGGCAGATGGGGAGCAGCCAAGCAGCTTCGTGTTGAGAGTCTCCACTTCCGCCGATGTAATTGGTGCCGTAATCGATCCAGAAGGATATCATGATTCCGAAGCAAATAGCCAGCTGTTGGAGGGCAATCAGAGACCCGCGAACCTCTGGTGGGGCGACTTCTGCGTTGTACATGGGCACGATCATGGAACGAGATCCCACTCCCATACCACTAGTCATGGTCAGAATATGTATTTTGAAGTGATGAGAACACTTACGTGATGAACCGACCTCCAAGAATGGAATTGTGTCCAGCACTAATAGCAGTTGTTTGGATCACGACGCCCAAGATGAACACAAATGTAGCTATCAAGATGCCGTACTTTCTCGAGGCAGTCTCGGCCAAGAAACCAGAGAGAAGTGTACCAAACCAAGCACCGAGCTCGAGAATTGATGTGAGCCACCCCTTGCGGGTCTGATCTGCTGGATCATTGGAGTCATAATTGCCCATGTGTCGTTGGAAAGACGGCATAGTCAATACGCCTGAGAAGACTCCCTGGTTGTAACCTGCGGGGTGTAAGTCAATTAGTATTGACATGATCTGGTTTTACATACCGTAAAGAAGTCCACCAATACAAGCAAACATGGCAATCATGAAGACCTTTCCATTTTTAATCAGAGCAGCCGGTCCACTGGCTCCCATAAGGGTCTGACGACGTTGAAGTGCGGCATCGTAGAAGCCAGGCGCCGCATTACCACCAGCGACCATCTTTGCAATGGATTTGAATCTGTTGCACGGACAACAATATTAAGAGAAGTAGACAGTAGAGAAAAGTTATGCAAGGCTGCAGGTTTGCATGCGGAGTATCGTTGTGCGGATACCCAACAGTTATACTAATAAAAACCGAGAGACGAATTCAACCTGGAGCTCTCCATGGGGACAGCTTCGGATAAACGGGCACGGAAAAATGTGACTCAGAAAGACCACCCAGTTTAAGAAGAGTGTATGAGTGGCTAATCCCACTTGAAAACCCTTACCGACTTGAACATCACGAGCTGGTAGTGGACAAACCTCGAGGAGGGGCAACGCGGCGGGGCCTAGTGGAGAGACAACGGCATTGTGTTGTAGTGCCCATCCCTACGGGCTGGATAAAGTGCCCAGCGCGGCACTTGAGAGGTTCATTTGAACAGATTGAGTCAGCAGCTGGGGGATCGCTGGTGAGCATTCCCCAATGCATGGGTCGTTGCTCTCTCCGCATTTGAGCGCTTCGGGCAACCGAGCAGAAGCCTACTTAACATTCAGGCTGAATGTTCCGAGTTTGAAGCGGGTCTTTATATCCTCTAATGGGACGCTCTGAATGACTGAAGACGGAGTGATATCGGCGAGACTGAAAGCCATCCTGTGCTCCGGTAGTGGATATGACGCCTCCAGGCCATTGAAGCAGCCTTTGAATGATGTGGCTTGCGATCGCGGGTGTGGATCGAAGGGGCTTGAGAAGGCTTTGGCTGAGGGGACAGATTGGTGCGGGTAGAAATATTCTCCGCCTGGGCTGATGCGGTGGGAGGCCTTGGTGGAGGACTGAGGTTGAGCGGGTGAAGACAGTCGGAGAGAGGGTGGGGTAGGGGGAGGGAGGGGGAGGGTTGGTTGTTGGATTGTTGGTGGCTGACGAAGGCACGGCTCAGACAGCGCTCGCTTAACAAGCCAGGGTGATGCACGTGACGCGGTGTTGCCCCCGCCCCCATCAAAACATCAGACCAAAAATATCTGGCACCCCCCTGAACCTCATCTCGTCCCATCTTCGTTGCTTCCCACCCATTAACAGTAGACGCGCGCTCTACATATCCTCCGAACCACTCATCTCCGTTGGCGCTCCCAAAAAAGCCAATTCCTGTTTCAGGAGACGATCTGCCGCCCCGTGGACATAGAATAGATCGCGACAAGGCTGGCTTTCAGCCCCTTGGGCCGCTTGGCCCACCGACCTATTTATGGCCCTTCCGTCCGATTTACCGCCCGCTAATACGCGCCGACCTCACTTCTCAAACTCTGAAATGATACAACCGCCTACTGGGCCAAGTGGACCAATATGATGGACCGTCTGATGGCGCATCATGATCGTTGGAGACTTGGTACTATCTGCGCGGCAAACGGGTCGGGGCCGTGAGTTTCATTCTCCATCAAACCCTCTAGAATGCGCCAGAGTTGGAGGTAGAACTGCAGTTACACAGTCTAAATCCAGGTCCGCTTGTTTCAGCAAGTTCAGTGTGGTCTCGATTTAGGACTGTCTCGGCGTCAGTCAGGCTATAAACATCTTTGTTGCAGCCCCCACCGTCATTCCTCTTCCAACAATCTGTTTGGGACCGAATTGTATAAAGCACGGCCGCCAGTCCCTTGCCCAGGCCTCCTTCTCTCCTCCCCCCAGAGCCACTGCATTTGTTTTCTATATACCCCATATGCGAATTTCCTTCCGTCGTTTCATCTCTTCCTATCCTCTCGTTCTCAACTCATTCGTTTGATCCCCAAGCCCTCCTGGCGAGGTATCTGATTCCAATCATCGCCTCTCCATTATCTATCATCCATCACATCTCCTCACTCGTTGTAAGATGCCAAAGGGACAACACAGGGCCGTGCGAAGTCAAGGATACTACCGCCTGACCCCAGTCACTACCCCAACGACCGCATACGCACCCGTCTCGTCCCGACCCGACATTCAGAGCGGCTACTATAATTCCTCGGTCCCCCTCACGCCCAGTATGTCTCAACAGTCGTACACGCAGCAACCCTCTGGTTACCCTAGTGGTGGGCCGGTACAACTTCCCTTGAGTACTCCACAATACACTCAGATGGCTCAAGCACCACCGCTAGCCTCGATACGCCCTTCGAGCGGAGCATGGAACCCGCAAGACGATCAGACTCTCATGGCAGCTCGAGCACAAGGGATGAACTGGGCTCCCATCCAGCAAGCCTACTTCCCCTCCAAAACACCCAACGCTTGTCGGAAACGGCACGAACGGTTGATGGAGAGACGAAGTGCAGATGATTGGGATGGGCTGAAGCTGGAGTCTCTAGCGAAGAATTATATGGGCATGAGGAGAGAGATCTGGTCAGGGCTGGCTGCAGAAACTGGCGAGAAATGGAATGTTGTTGAGCAAAAGGTACTTCTTCCTTCCTAACCATTCCAACGAATGAAGTTAACCCGAGATCAAGTGCATGTCACAAGGCCTCAAGAACCTCCAAACAGCAGCCCGCTCCTGCGCCCGCCGCGAACGCATGCTCGACACCTCTCAAAGCGGGCCTTACCAAGGTGCGTACGATCGAGACGATAGCGGACTCGGTCTCGGCGATGACATAGGAGCTGATTATGACGGAGATGGAGCTAGTGATCGCTCCGGCAGTGCGAGCGCATATCAGGGACACCACTACAGCTCCAGCGCCGGCAGTGGTGGAAGCGGAGGCTACCACCCTCACGGGCAGAGGCTGCCTAGCATGGACATGGGGATCGATGCGATAATTAATCGGCCTGGAAATGGACGTTGATACTTTTGTTGGTTTGAAGGGCAGGATGAGACGCATTGAATAAGGTGATTGGCGTTTTGGCGCTCGACTGCATTTTGGGCCTCGTTCGGCCACGACAATCCTTTGAGATCGGATCGGATTTGATTCATGAGATATGAACTGTGTAGAATAGCCTTGTAAAAGTACACCAATAGCAGAGCATTAGCTCTTCAGCCAAAATGCAACATTCATTCCCTCACACCGCACCCAATCTGCTCCTGAACTCCTACTCGCACAAACCCAGACTAGATATCGTCTATCTGGGCGGTAATGCAATCGCGGCCGCTCTAGTTTCAGGCTTCACATGTTTGCTGGACAGCACGGCCTCCTCTTCATCCTCCTCTAACCAATCCTCCTCATCCTCGTCCAAGTCAGGCTGGCCTATAGCAGCCTTCCACACACGCTGCCACATGCCCCTTTTCTCTACCATCGCCAAAATCATAACCACAGGCAGATGCCATACACTGGCCCAGAACAGCCCCCTTGCACTCCCCTTATGCCCTTCCAATTTCCAAAACCTCACCGCCTCCTTGACCAACCAAATATTAACCGGCGCACTTGCCACCGCAAAGCTCCACTCCGTGATTCCAGCATAGCAAAGCCCGATACAAATCGGGAAGAACAGCAGACTGTATCGTAGCGCTACTCGCCCGTTCCGTGCAGGGTTCACCCAACATAACATCTTGTACCCCGCATTCTTGTACTCCTCTCTAATCGGCCAGCTCAGGGACATGAAGTGCGGGAATTGCCACGCAAATAGTAAACCTGCGAGTAACCAGCCCCCGAAGTTCTGCTCTCCCAGGAGCAGCTCTTTCCAATCTCCATGTGTGGCGCTCTGCCCCGCTGCCGCAGCCCAGCCCATCAAAGGCGGGATGCCGCCAACGATGGCCCCAATCCAGGTATTCACCACCGAGACGCGCTTTAGCGGCGTATAAGCCCCCGCATAGAGCACGATATTCAATGCCCCTAGGAACGAAACTGTTGGATTGACGCCGTAATAAAGAGCGCCGGTTCCAGCCAACCCTGCTAGGATAGCAAATACCGCCGCTCCGCGTGTAGAGATCAGGCCGCGGACTAACGGCCGGTTCCGTGTTCGAGACATCATGGCATCCCATTTCGGCTCGTAGAGCATGTTGAATGCGTTTGCGGACGCGGCGCAGAGGGTTGTGCCCGTAGTGAGGAAGAGGAGCGTGAGTGGGGAGAGGGAGGGCGTGGCGGTTGTGGAGAGGAGTTCGGGGACTGGGTAGAGGGAGTATGAGGCGCAGGCGGTCAGGACGACGAGGATGGAGAGGCGGGGTTTGGAGAGCGAGAGGAGGACGGGGATTAGTCTTCGCAGAGAGTTGGGCGGGGCTTCGGAGGCAGTTGTGGAGAGGGTGGAGGAGGTGTTGGGTGGGAGGACAAGATCTGCGGTAGCTGCTGCTCGCCGTGTGGCTTGTCGTCGGCGGTGGGGGAGGTCTTGGGTTGAGGGGGGTGGAGGGGAGGGTGACGATGGGAGCTTCGGGGCTTCATTTGAAATTGCAATTGAGCTCGTTTCAGGGATCGTAGACGTCAAAGCTCCTCTCCTTGAGCTTGTGCGCGCTTTTTCGAGTAGGGAATTGGCGGAGAAGTATCCGGCTCGGAGTCGTGGTGTTGCTGCCACTGAAGCTTGAACATTCGATGTCCTCGAGAAATTTCTTGTCACCGTTCGCGGTGCGGCCGGCGTCTTGAGAAGACACGATAGGCACACGGTACTGAGTCCATTGGATCGAAGGGCAATCGCTGGTGGGTACCGTATAATCATTGCTCGTTGGTGTTGGTGTTTGGAGGCCTTGGATTGTTCGAGGCGAGCTTTGAACCATGATTTTGCGGGAGTTCCCGCTCACTCCAATCCGAGAAGCTGTCAGCCAATCAAGAGTCTCAGATTATCATATCCGTCAATCGTCTATTCTTGACCTACCAACACACCTCGCTCGTATCGCTGTGTATCGATGCATACTTCGCAGCCAACCTTGCAGAATGCATCGTTCAGTACAATCTGCTTTGTTCACGTAACCCTAAAAGACCTCGGCAGGCGCTTCAAAATTGGTTCACTAATCCAACCCGAGTCCTCGGACGCTTGAATTTGAAGCCTCTTTTTCCGTCCGTACCAATGGCATCCCTGCCTTCGCCTCTCTTCCGCACCTCGCCCTATAGATCGAACCAGGAGGAGTGTTAGTTTACTTCTCGTGGAGCGGAGTTAATGATTTTCTCTGCCGTTCATGGCCTGACATGATGCGGCGTTCGGGGCGTCAAGTTGCACTCAAAACCCCGAGCACTGCAGAGGCTTTACCCGACTTGGAGAGCTCAGCCTCCTGTTGAATGCCAGCCTTCAGTTCGCAATTGGTGGCTTAAAGCCGTCAAGCCCCCCTGTAATGTTTGCGGAGTCTTAACTCATCATTGCCGTCCTTCTGAAGTTGTGAAGCTTGATAATGGTGGCGATATCCGAGACTCATCAAGTCATTTTCTAAAACTCAAGAATTCTTTTACTATATATTACTCTTTTCGGCTTTATAATTTTAGTCTTGAAACATCCTTCACAGTATCTTTCAATCCTGCTTCTGTATTTACGGCACGGTACAAGTCTCCCCTCATGATGGCGTCGGATATTGCATTCGATAACGAGACAAAACCGAATCATGACATTCAAGCCCCCTCTGACAGAAACTCAACCTCACTCGACATGGCAGAGAAACCTGGAGAACCCCACTCACCTGATGAAGATACCGATCTTGAGACTGGACTGCCCCAGGAACTAGTTTGGGACTCTCCAGAGGATCCAGGGAACGCACGAAATTGGTCAACTATCAAAAAAGTCTATCATACAGCAATACCAGCGTTGTATGGTTTTGTGATGTGAGTTCACAAGCCAACCAATATTTTACCACCATTGACTAACATTGATCAGCACAGTTGGCTCATCCGTATACACACCAGCAATCCCAATCATAATGGTTAAGTACAATGTGACTAGAGAGGTTGCCATTCTTCCTCTATCGTTATATGTTCTCGGCTTTACCATCGGTCCCATTTTCGCAGCTCCTCTGTCTGAACTCTATGGTCGTCGGGCTATTTACTGGACCACGATGCCCATTCTCCTCACATTCACAGCGATAGCGGGAGCAGCAAACAATGTTACTCTTCTAATAGTCATGCGTTTCTTTGCTGCCATGGGCGGTTCTGGAGCGCTGGCCGTGGGAGCTGGTAAGTTTCTCTTGAACCCCTTTCATAACAAGATCTAACATCCATCAGGAACAATTTCAGACCTCTGGACTCACGAGAGCCAGGGTAAAGCTGCGTTGTTCTTCGTCATCTCTCCTTTCTTAGGCCCAGCCCTGGGTCCCCTCATGGGCGCATACATTATCAGCGAATATGACAATGACTGGAGATGGTCGATGTGGGTGATCATGATCGTTGCTGCGCCTATCGCCTTGGCTGCATTGTTTATGAAGGAGACTTCACCGAAGCGGATTCTGTACCTCAGGCAGAAGAAGCATGGAATCAAAGTTCCGCATCAAGCTGGCGACACTCGAATGCTTTTACGGAAGCTTCGACAAGCATTTTTCAGACCGCTTCATATGATGTTGATCGAGGTAAGCTTCTTTTCTCACTCCGATTCCACCTGCTAATTAAAATCTAGCCTCTCGTTGCCTACCTAAGCATCTACACCGGCTTCGCATTCGCAATGATGTTCAGTTTCTTCGGCTCTTACAACTACGTCTTTCAATCCGTCTACCACTTCAACCAGAAGGAAGTCGGTCTTACATTCATCGGTATTCTAGTTGGGTTCATCTTCGCTATTTTATCATTCGGGATCTTCGACGCAACACTCTACCGACAAGCGTCAATCAAAGCAAATGGGAAACCAGCACCTGAGCACCGCCTCTACGCTGCGATGCTTGGGAGTTTCATGTTGCCAATCGGTCTATTCTGGTTTGCATGGGCGCCAAATAAAGACGTACACTGGATCGTGCCAGTTCTGGCTGGTGTTCCCTTTGGCTGGGGATGTTTAGGAATCTTCGTATGTTCCCTTCCTCCTTCCTCCCTCCCTCTTCCCCATCCTTACCAAAATCCTAACACATTGTCCACAGATATCAGCAACAACCTACCTCGTCAACGTCTACCAATCAGAAAACGGTGCATCAGCCGTAGCAGCCAACGGCATCCTGCGCTACGGCTTCGGCGCCGCGTTCCCGCTCTTCACGATACAGATGTACCAAGCGATGGGTGTGCATTGGGCGGGAAGCGTGTTTGCTTTTGTGAGCGTCGTGTTGATGCCGGTACCATGGGTCTTCTTTTGGAAGGGGAAGGTGTTGAGGGCGAGGAGTTATTATGATACTATTAGGGACTAGGAGGGAATATGTAACCAGGGAGGTGAAAATAGTAAGTCCTGCGGCATTTGTTAGGTGGAAGTAATCCGGGTATCATCTTCGGAAATGGGTGTTGAGGGGCGGCTGACGACGGGCTTATGCGCTTGGGAGTTTTACTTGAGTAGTGTATATATGGTTATGGTTATGGTCTAACCAGTAGAGTAATCATCCAGAATTTGCTGAGCACCGAGGATACCACGCGAGTTTAAAAAGATTTTTGTTCCCGCCTAGACGCTGGAAAGGAGGCTTCTTCCCGCCAGAGACACAGCGAGCTTTTGGTTGGTGGGGAATTCGAGGGCGTCTGCTGAAAGGATTGTGGGGAATGGGCCGTGGATTGGAGTTTGTGATTCGTTGGTCACTAGTGAGAATTTACATAATGGGGTGAGTTATACTTAATCTTGAGATTTGATGTTTGAATTTTGGCTTTGATGAGAGGAAGGGAAGTTGACTGATGGGAGTTAGGTCGGGGACAAGAACGAAACGAGCACGAGTCTGCCGTAGCTGAATAACACGGTTGTCTTCACCATCGGGCCTGGAGCGAGGAATCAAGCATTTCACCGAGACGATGCGATACACCACCGCGACTACCCTGCTGTGTCTGCACAAGTCCTCAGACGTGACGCAGGAAAGACAGCCACACGAGCTAACGGAGCAACTCGAATCACCCCCGTTCTCACCTTGGGGACTACGCCGAAGGCCCTCCAAAGGAAGTGCAATGTTTCTTTGCTCAGATGAACACGTGGGATGCGTTTGTGGTTCTTCTGTTTGCCCCCATCGTTAATCGGCGAATACGACGACGGATGAGGTGAGATTGGTTTATTAGACTTTGTTTACGAGGGGGGTGGATGAGGCAGGAGGAGAGTCAGTATCTTGCTAAGTTGCTAACGATATTGAGGAGATTAAAAAGTTGCCGGAATGGGCACAGCAGAGGGTGGGCTATGGACTTAGTAAGCCGTTTCTGGGGTTGACATCCGCGGGGGTGAGAAATATGGGGACTTATGGTGAAAGTCCGACGGGGTTGGCATAAATAATGCTGAAGATGAGGAGGAGAACTTAGAGAAGAAATCAAAGGTTGAAGTTGAGAACGGATATTGAACAAGGGCTTCCACTCGCTCCAATCACAGTTGAGCTTTCAACCGGAATTAAGGACCGCCAGTCAGCACCCGGAGATTTTATGTAAGTCATCTGAGCCGCAGAGTTACTTCGTAACTTTCAACCAACTGAGTGGCGGCGAGGTGGCGTTTCGGCGCTCGGTGCTCGCTGTTATTCTCTTGGCAAAATCTAACGCCTCATACTCGCATAGGTGGGTAGGGCGTGGTTCAAGATATCCCGAGCAACGAAGCTCGAAGCTGTTTTCTTCTAGCTGAACAGACTCCTGGGTTTTGCCTTGAAGGGCTGTTTGAAGAGAATCAGTGCCAACCACCGAAAACTCCACCTACCTGGTCTCTGAAGGCTCTCCTGAAGGCCAAAATTGCGATTTGGAAGGCTCGTCGGTTCCCCGCCCTCGGGCCTGAGCCAGGGGCAGGCCTGCATCATCCCTGGCCATGCAGACATCTTGCACAGATTTATCCCCCACTTGTGGAAATTATGCCCGTTGTGCACATGTTATGCACAGAATTCCTGACCTCAACTCCCGACCCGATGTATTTATTCACAGTAGGCGGCGCACTCATCTTTCCCATGAATATAACACGGGGCCACTTCTTCCGGTCCCATTTTTGACTTCGTGATGCTTTGCTACGGTGACAAGAGGTCCCTCTTCCCCATAAAGTTCATCTACTTAGTTTTTGTGTGAGCTGGTAGGTTTATCAATAGGCAGGCTTCTCCCAGCTACCCCACGTTTTGCGGCCGGCTGCATAATCTAGTAAGCTAAACTCGCTCGCTCGCTCTCCTCTCCACAACATCCCAGCTCGCAATATCGTCGAAACAACCACCACATTGTCGATATTACTTCAACAATGGCAGAACAGAGTGCTGACAGCCGCAGGCGATCTGCCAGGCGCGAATATGAGTCGCCCAGCCGCGGAGCCGAAAGCAGCCCCAGCCCAGGAAACACAAACTCAACATGCGCGGCCGCCATCCCCTCCCCAACCTCGATTGACGGACTTGGAGAAAGAGACGCTGGCTGCATATGAAGGGCACGATGCCGATATACCGTCGAATGAAGGCTACATCCTTGATGCACAAGGGGAGTTGAAGCAGAGACAATCGATCGCGCTGAGCCGTAAGGCCTCCAGGAGAAGCATAGAGAGGAATCGCACCAATAATGATATCGAGAAAGCGGGAGAGGCAGGTTCGACTGATGAAGACGATTCGAATATGGTTTGGTGGGACGGCCCTGATGATCCTCTGAACCCGATTAACTTTAAGCCGTGGATCAAGACCCTGAATATTTGCTTGGTATCGGCAATCTGCTTCGTCACGCCGCTGGGATCCTCGATGTTTGCGCCTGGTGTGCCGGAATTAATGAGAGAGTTTAAGAGTAGCAATGTTGAGTTGGCTAGTTTTGTGGTCTCGGTTTATGTGCTTGGGTTCGCCGTTGGCCCGCTCTTTTTCGCTCCGCTGAGCGAGATTTATGGTAGATTACCCGTGTATCATGCTTGCAATGCTTTGTTCTTAGCTTGCAATATTGCGTGTGCCCTTGCGCCGAATTTGAACTTCTTGGTAGGGTTCAGATTCCTAGCGGGCGTATTTGGCAGCGCGCCGCTGACAAATGGAGGTGGGACGATTGCAGACCTGGTGACTCAAGAGAAGAGAGGAAAGGCAATGTCTGGATTTG
>Ga0307515_10023552_pt1 | contig 10782 bp, 5 predicted proteins | sample 17_EM_MG_FD_194513 | JGI IMG/M metagenome (GOLD analysis project Ga0307515, IMG submission 194513) | Populus trichocarpa ectomycorrhiza microbial communities from riparian zone in the Pacific Northwest, United States - 17_EM | ecosystem: Host-associated > Plants > Roots > Unclassified | place...
TATTAATTTCCTTTTGTCCAAGACCCACTAAAAGTATGATAGCTTTAACTGTTGCTTTTAGCTGGGAAAAATGTAAGGCTTATAGTTCAGCTGACGACTTCATGGATATCTTTTGGGGCTATATATACAGGACCATCTAATATGTATACATGCACTATCATTTTCACCGACAACCTCATTACAATGGTAGGACTGGCCCCATCATCTCCAATGGAGCACCAAACCAATTCTCTGCAAATCATATACATATTTTATTAATAATCCTCATTGTTTTCATAGAGTAAAGGGCTTGAAGGTGACAACTGAAAGCAAAATTTGGCTTTTTCATTGAAGAAGTCGCTAAGTAGATTTGCAGTGGATTAAAGGGTTGCAAGTGTCTAGCTAGGTAGTAGTTCAAACGAATAATTAACAAGGCGGCCTTGAAGCAAGAGAGTGATGGACGACATACATTTCAGGAGGATAAGGTAAGGGTGATGATGGAGTCTTAGAGTGATCATGGAGAGAGTATCTCATGGTCATGCGATTTGAGTATTGAACGCAAATTCAATCAAATGCAAACAATATAGAACCCCTACCTTGATCCGTGGGCTGCAGCATCCCTGCAGTAAAATAATATTATTCCAAGAGGCTAGAGCAGCATACTCGTATACAATGAACTTCGATGATAATGAAGGCCATATATGCAAATAATTTTAGTTTACAAACAATGAAAATTAAGTCGTATCCAAGATTCAAAATCAAGAAGAATTTTTATGAATATAACAGTCCAAATGTAACATGTATCTAAAAATTCCAACTGGAGATGTTGTTAAAGGGACATTTCAACAAACACTTGATTATCATGAAAGTGATCGTAACATTGACATTTTTAGCTAATGATCGTACCGCTACTTTTCTTTTTGAGAAAGGTACGATTAAATACATCTAATCTTTTATCGCTTGTTGAAGTGAAACAGAAGCCAAATCAAGTCCAATGATCCATCACAAATGATAGGTTCATGCATTTCACTTTTGCTAGTGGCATAAAATGCAACATATAACGACAGGAGTCTTTCGTAGTTAGATTTTGTGATTGTTTTTAAAGGTTTTTTTATTTAGAAATAAATTAAAATAATAACTTTTTAAATTTTTTAAATTTATTTTTGATATTAACATATCAAAATATAAAAAATAAATTTAATTTGAATAAAAAAAAACTTTATATTTTTAAAAAATTCTTTTTAAATGCAAAAACAGGCTCTTAATCTCCCTTTCATTCCCTAATACATTTTCCACAGAATTCAAAGAAACCGTTGGAGTTCTTATTCTTATTAAACTCTCAAATCTCAATTCGAAGGAAGCTCAAAGGAAATTTAGTTAACAATAATGTGTCAGCTCTTCTGTTCACTCCCGACAACATTTCAAACCCCACTATAATTACATTAAATGATGCTGTCTTTGACTAAAGCAAAAGGGAAAAGAAAAAGAAATCGACAATCTCCACCATGCACGGGTAATTATATTAAGCATTGAAAGTTGAAACTACTCATAACTGTGGAGATTAAAGCACTTGATTCAATAATTGCTAATAATAAAACCTGATACAGAGCTCAAGGTTGCAACTGTCAAACTTTATTAGCATCTCAAGTGAGCTACACTTTTTTTTTTATTTTTTATAATAATCAAAAGAATTATATATAAAACAGTCCCATATATAAAACAGTCCCATCAATTAAATGGGGCCTAAAAAATAAAGAAGAATACAAGGAAAACCTGAAATAAAAAATTAGACAAACGAGGAATCCAACTAATTAATCCAGTTCATGATACATTTAGAATTTCTAAAAAGATCGAAGCTTCTATAGCTAAAATTTCTAACTGAGAACTTCAACTAAAAGACCAAACGGTAAAAGATGAGGTCAAAAATCGCATCCCAATTTGATACCTTGGACTCGAATATTAGGTAGTTGTGCGTTATTCAGATTGACCAATACAAGCCTTTACAGAGAAGGATAATGACACGATACTGAAAATTTTCTTTGACCATGCCGAACCATTCCTGAAGGTTATGATTTGGGTCTTTAAGTATACAACCTAAACATCCAAACCAATTCAAGAATCTACCCCAGAGAGACCATGTTATTGTCTCAATCTCCTTGTAGCAAAAGGGCAAAGAGCTTCCTTATAATTAATGATTCTCCTCTTAGCTAAACAAACCTTTTGTACTGAGACTACCATTTAGAAGGAGCCATATGAACACATCCACTTTTGGAGGGGTATACTTTTTCCAAAGTAGAACGGGGGAGGGATGATCCTCTGAAGCAGAGAATCTGTCAAAAAAATGGCAACTTAAGTAAACTGAGTAGATGCCGGAGCTATGGAATTTTCATATCTTGATGTCTTCACCATCAGAGAAGATTGGACCACACTTCACCTCTGCAATTAAGCTCTCCTGCATGCAGAGCTCGTGGGGCCGAAGAGATCTTCTTTAAGACAGGTTGAGCGAAGTATCAGTCGGGCTATATACATCTGCAAGGCTTATTGATTGTTGCAAGGAGAGGTTATAAAGTCTGGGAAACAGGAGCTGGAGAGGGGTTGCAAAGCCTAGTCAAGAGTCGGTCCAGAACTTGATATTTCTCCCATCACCCACCTTGAACCCGACATTGGATTGGAGAGGAATGACTATGCTTTGATTTAAGGAGATCGCCGATACCATGCCACGCCAAGTTGGAGATAAAGAACCTGCAAACACAGGAAGACCATTTGTAAAATGAGGTTGATATTTTCGAAGGATGAGATCTTGCCAACCTCCTGCCACTCTTTTATCAAGATTCCATAGCCATTTAAAAAGTAGAGCCAAATTTTTGTTATGAAGAGATCCCAACCTGAGACCGCCAAAGAATTTATTCTTGATTACCTTGTGCCAAGCCAATTTACAGATACCATGAGAATTTGAGGTACCCTTCCAAAGAAAATAGTGGTTGATAGAGGAGATGACTTTAGTAATGCCCTTTGGCATAGGAAAAACAGACATGTAGTATAGAGATAGAGAGCTTAGAATTGATTTTATCATACATATCTTCCTAGCCATACAAAAAAACTTCCCTTTTCATGTGCTTAGCTTTGCTCTGATTGTGGACAACATTGGTTTTCAAGTGGAGAGCCTACTTGGATTGACACCAAGAGGTAGCCTAATTAGGTATATGACCGGGAAAGTATTTCAGTGTGGTTTGAAATGCCAAAAACATCATTTTGGTGATTTTTTAATCATTTGAAATCACATTATCAAATACATATTTAATTAATGCTTTCTAAAGACTTGGACCGTTAAAACCCCAAAAAAGTGAAGATTTAGAAACTAAATGAATGCTATCTCCAATTCATATGGTTCATAACATGCTATTTGAAGTTTGGAAAAAAATAATAATCATAATTTTAACTATTTTATATGCCTTCATGAATAACGTCTAATTAGTATCTTGAAATTAAAAAAAAATGAAAATAGTGGAAACAAAAACATATTTGATTAAAAAGACAAAAATAGATCTAGCAATATTCTATTTCATTTTATCGATGGAAAATGCGATAGAAGTTGATGGATTAACGGTTTTGTTTTTTATTTGGAACAACCCTTTAAAAGGATAACTATAGAGGGGGTTGTGACCTATCATCTTTGGGCTCATCCAAGTTCTAAACCTATACGTATGTGGGACTAAGAAGATGTCAGACTCATCATCTTTCATGAGTTTAACCAAGCGCTGAGTTCAGACGTCAGTGAGCCGCGCTGAGCTTGTGCTCTTTTTAACTTTAAAAGTATCATGGGCTTCATGGTGAGACCGTAAATTAGAGATATTTTATCCTGAGAAATCAGAGATATTTTATCTTAATAAGATAGATATTTTGCTGATATGTGAACTATTTTTCCTTCTATGAAGAAGGAGACCTCAAGGGCTATAAAATGAACCAATGTAACCTCCTCTAGCGGGCAAGTTCAGTTTTTCTCTACTACGAATGACACACACACACATGACTTTTTTATAAAAGAAAACTACTTTTTTTTTATATGATATTGATTTAATTATCAGAGAGTTCTTAAACTCGAAGGAAGGTATTTTTTCTACGCATCGAACATGATCTATCAACTATTTTGTCAAGAAAAGATGAACTAAATTATTAAAATAATGATATTAACAGTCTTATCCTACACATCTTGTCCTTTAAACCCATGGGATAGAATTGAGTTTCATCATAAGTTTTCTAGGAATAGTTTTTGATGAAATGATTTTTTATCTTGTATCTCTATTATTTTTAAATTTTTTTTATTATAAGATAGTAAATAAATTAACTTCGCATTCGAGATAGTCTCCAAAACAACTTTTAGAATTCCAAGGGCTTCTCCAATGGGAAAGCCATACGAAGAGCTAAAAAAAACTATAAAAGTAGCTCTTTATTTATTAATTTTAGATCTTTAAAGTAATAAACTATACGGGATGCTATTTTTTTGGTAACAATAAATAGTCATTCTTATATATAAAATAAAGGAAAAATTTAAACTAACTTTTCTCTTTAAACTTCACTTGTGTTTTCCTAGCTCATTCCATGCAAAATATAAAATAGTTTACTAAAATGCTTTTTTCCTTTGGACCACTAACAATGTTTGTTTATTTACCATGATATTAAATTATTTTCAAGAACAAGCTTGCTTCGTGAAGTGTGTCTTAAAATTCAAACCTCAACAGTAAAGCGATGATCCGTACATGCCAATGTACCCCCACATTCTCTGACAAAATTATGCTGTTGGAGTGTGCTAATGGATGCAGTTTTCTAAAGTCATACATGTACTTGATGTTATTTGACAGAATGTCTTTCTCTACCCCTATGTTTTTCAAGCCATGCACAGATCTTAACTAGCAGAGAGGAAGAGAGAAATTTGTGCAGCTAAACAGGCAAATCACCCTTTGCATTAATCCTTGCTTCTCTCACAGTGGTGTTAACAACTAACATCTGTGAGGAAAACCAGACTTTTTACATCTCAAACCCATGCATTCTTTTCATGGGTTCTAAGTTAGTAATTAATTAGACATAAGAACCCAGCAGGGTTTCAAAGAGAGAATACATGAAAAAAAAACAGGATCACGAATCACAATTGAGAAGATGTTAAAAAAAGAGAAGCTAAATATAGTGTAGCTTCATCTTAAGCCATCTTCTCCAAGCAAACATGCACCGCCATCACCCTACTGATCATCGATCTTTTCATCTGAGCATTGATGTTAGAGATCGAAAAACTACTTCTTCACAAGGGATAGTAAGGCCCATATCATGATCAAAGCCAAATTCCTCTTCTGCTCTTTGAAGCAAGGATTGAAACTCAGGGTGGCTCAAAAATGAGATTGGAACAATGTATCTACTTCTGTTTTCACCAACATACACAGCAAAGTGCCCTTTTGGCACGTCAAGAGGGAGGCCATCATCATCATAGCCATGTTTCTTGCCTAAACTGGAGCATCTCTTGAGGATTTGCTTGAGGACTGCTGTTTGAGGTAGTTTGTGTGATTTTCTAATAGCCATTTGGAGTTTGAGAGAAGATGTGGTGAGAAAGGGTAAGTTTGAAGAGAGATAAGAGTGTTTACTTGTAGTAAAAGGTGATGGTGGTGATGGTGGGATTGCGGGTGATGGGGGTATTTATGAAGAAGTCAGGGGGGAGAGAAAAAGAGAGATGGTGTGAGATAGATAGGGAGAGGGGTCATGTGGAGTGTGGGGGATAAGGACATGCCACGGGTGTTTTGGGGTATGTGTATGTGAGGCAAGGACATGGTGGGAGCAAGCTTACTGGGTTTGCAATTCTATGTTGGCCTTCCTAATGACACTATGGCCCCCCCCCCCCCCTCGCTCTCAGCTTTAATTTTCAACTTGCCTTGTTGAAAAAAGGAAAAAAAATATAAAAACTTGCACTTAATTAGATGGAAGACGTTTAATCTGCTTGTGCTTCTCTTATTTTCATATTTTTCAGCATTTTCAATCACGGTTCAAGTTCGAAGTTCAATCCTTCATGCAAATTGCTAGCAACCCTTTCAACTCACCTCCACTTCGCAATTGATTGCCATCTTTTACACTCTTTCAAGTTCACAAAAACCCAGCTCATTTTGCCTCGTAGTTTTCATTTCCATTTCTAGTGAGAACTCACATATATCATCTTCGAGGAATCTCCGTACGTCTTCTCAACTGCTTTGTCCACAATACCTTGGTCTTATGTCCTTGGTTCACTTAAGACAAGATAATGTATCGAGAATAGGGCTCCTCGGTTTTTCAATCTCTACCTATAAGAGTCTTCACTCTCAATCTTCCCTACATATATAAAACCATAAAAAGACATCTCTACCTATAAGATTAATGTTTATTAATCTCTCTCTCTCTCTCTCTCTCTCACACACACACACACACACACACATGAAATCACGTACACACAATAAGTGTACTGGAGAGTACAAGCCTGTTGACGCTTTGGTTTCTTGTGGTTGTAGGGCTTGTGATTCTGTGGAGCGTGGACTAAAACAACAGCTCCTACACAGTACAGTTCGTGCGTCCAAATATTCGAAAACCCATGTGTATATCATCACCGCAAGCTATTCAGTTTTTTTGATCTTTGCATCTTTACCCGCATATTGTAGCATAACACCTGTAAAGGGGTTAAACTTGTAACGGGGTATGCGGATGAAAACAATGCTGGAACGATACAGTGGACAATGATATATAGCTCGTCGAACAATGTCAAACTCGGTAGTATTGACGAAATCGATATCTTCGACAGAATTAATAACAGGGTTAACAATAAGTATGTACGATGGATAGTTCAAGACTTAACGAAAACACTACTAGCATGAATAACAATATATATAAATAGTGACAGTGTGCATGAGCAGTGGTGAATTCAGTAACAGTGTATGTTTAATGATTCGACAGAACATGGGTTAATGTTCGTTGTAAATTTTGACTTGAACTACAGAGAGTCCAAGGCATGCAGACACATCTATTCTTGCAACTTGTGAGTTGGCACAATGAACAACTAGTTTGTTAGGTGGCAGGCCAGGGTGAGAAGCAACAATTGGGGAAGTTTTTGGCAGTTGATTGTTTTGGGAAAAACTGATCAGGTGTGTTCTAAGTCTTGGGGGATGATTTTTGTTATAATTTTCCATGTTATTACTCTTTAAATTAGCTACATATAAGTGTGTGGCATGTAATTTTTGTGTGTAGGTAGAACCATTGTGCATAGCACACATACGGATTGGTATATTTATTTTGTTGAGATTAATAAAAGGTTATTATGGTTTCTGTATTTAAGTGTGTTAAACTATGCATATCCTCTCTACTTGTGTATTTCTGCTAGTGTGAGAGAAATTTTTTGATGAAGAGAAACACTTAGTTAATAGACAAACACAGGTAGATTAATAAAAAAAGGGTTAACAGGGAGCTGGGCTGCCGCATAGAAGTTGAGATTTTGATGAGAAAATCGACCCTGTGACAACACCCCTTTATTCTTGAGTATTCGATCTGTTAGTAATCTAATCTCCATATGATTATGAGAAAGGTCATTAGCTGAACTTTCATAAAATATTGGCAAGTACAACTGGCTTCTCTGAATCCTATATAATTGCAAAGAAATGATTTGACGGGCATGGAACTGCAGCGGAACAAGAGTTGAACTGTCGACGTTCCATCATATGTTAGATACTAAAGCAGCAGGACATAAGCTTTGGTTTCTGAAAGATCCACCATGCGTACTTAAGCTTGTTTTCCATGATAATCACGATTGTTGCAAAGGGAATGAAGAAGCCAAGGCGGGCTCTAGATGGCCTGATAATAATGGAAGTAATTGTGCCTTCTTGCTAAATTTGCAAACCTATCTATTAGATTATCCAGAACAGAAGTACGTACTGTAATGCTTGTAGAAAAAAACAAGGGCTAATATCTCAACAATAGAAGGCTTCCTACATGGTCCAGCACAAACCACCATCACTAGAATAGGAGGTATGTATAAATCTACTTAAAATCTGTACCACTGGTTTTTTCCTAGCCTGGCTCCATTTCAGAAAAGTTGTGTCTCCATGTTCTAAGGCTGAGAAAGCGATCTGCAAAGAACTAAGTTTAATGCACAATACGGAAATGTCCAGTATATCTGTCACTCTCTCGTTGTTTTCTGAACCTCCCAATGTCCATGACAGTGTCTTAACTCTCAATTCACCAACTAGAACTTTATCGTCGTTCGAATCCCATACTTGGAAGTTAGAACCATCAAAATTTCAAAAAGTTCTCACACAAAAAAAAGAAGGAAAATCAACCAAAAAGTTGGAAGTCAAAACTCAAAAGGTAATAACCAGGGAATAACATTTACCACTGTCCATTAGTAACGTGAAGGCCGAAACCAGCATGAAATTTTTTCCTCTGAATGGACCACTTGAAATAAATCATAAATACCCACATAGAAATAACTGGCGTGCACAGTACACCGCATGCATACTATATATGTGTGACACATACTGTACAAATATAATATACACGAGTGAGACGGAAAAATTGTTGTACAACCAAACCAACTAATTAAGAGAGGGAAAAAAAAAAAATTACCCTTAACGTCGCCGTCTTTGAGAGAAGCTCTCCCATGTTCTGTGAATGAGATTGATTGAGAGAATGGACAATGGAAATATGCGACTGCAAAGGCCTACCATTCTCACTGAAATGCGGTGCCCCGCTAAACCAAGAGACTAATGTATTTTCTTTATAGTTGATAATGACCTTGCCTTTTTAGGAGCACATGAAGGCCATGTTACTCTTGCCCCCAAACTCCTGTAAAGACAACATAGTAAGGTCTTTTGACATCATTTCAACTGCTGCACACGGCTACTTTACCAAGCAAATCATGTCTCAAACTGTAACTGCCTAGTGCCCACTTGGGATCTTTTATGAACAAACCCAAGTTACGTTAATTCCTTTGTTAGTTGCATCAGTCCTCTCTACTAGCTATTGCCAGAAATTTGGCAAGACCTGGAGTCATGACAGTAAGAGAAACAACTATATAAGATGAAACTGTTCATCTCCACATCCACATGTTATTGGCATCTGATAGCAAGTAGCATAAGAATCGAATGGCATTACATCAGTTTGCCATCAAGATGTGAAAAGGGGAAAACAACTGACCCTGATATGGAATGGAAGAAAATGCGATTATAAACTTGAATAATCATGTCAGCACGCTCAGGATGGTTCTTTAGTAGAAATTTTATTTAACACAGCAAGTTAACCTGGTTCATAAGAACAACAATATCAGCTGAAAAATTTCTGTGTTGTCCTCTTCTTTCACGTACTCTATGGTCAGGAAACCGATGGTGATGCAATGGAAACGTCAACACGCAAAACTAATTACAGTCACATGGGTTGTAAGGAAAGTAGTCAGAAACAAAGGGCCCAAGAATTAACGCAGACGTGCAAGTAATACCCAGCTAAGATTATCAATCAGATACATATTGAGATATTGATCGGTGAAAGCTAAGGACTTCAAATATGACAACCAATTAAAAAACGATTGAGCAAGCATTAATAATTAGATTAGGCCCTTGACTGCAGAAACCTAGATAGAGATGGAACGTATGGGTTTAGGTGAGGAGAATATTATTTAGCCGGGTCCGCTTCAGAAGAATTGAAAACAATTGCAAGAATTAAGGATATGCTTGTACCTGGTATGCTAAACCAAGGTGAGAGTGACAATGGAATTGAAATCACCACGACACCGTATGTACGATCAACCCAAAAGCCAAAATGGATGCCCATTTTCACATGCCTTGCATAATAAAGCATCAAAAGGACAGATAGAGGTGGTTTTGATTAATGCTTGGGAAGGGCTCTCAGCTTCATTAATATGCATTATACAATTCATTTGAGAAGAGTTTCAGCACAAGAATACTCTGAACAAATCCGATAATCATTGAAGTCTCAAAGCCAAATTCAGCCAAGTACCTCATTGTTGTCAGGTTGATGTATTCAGTGGTAAACATCCCAAGGAACAGTGTGATACAAACACAAATCAAACATGAGGAACAGTGCTTGAAAGTAACATCAAGCTGATAATTTGATAACAAAATAGTTGCAAGGCCAGAGATAACCTAATCAGCATACCCTTGCTGTTACCCAAAATCTGACAGTATAAGAAAAGGAATATCAGACATCGGCAGGAGATAATCTAAAAGCTGTTCAAACAGCAAAAAACGTCGTTCTTTTCTCTATATTAATTTAAGAAAGATAAAAAAATGATTGTGTATCTCATTACAGCTAGTAATTTACTCGCCAATATGCTGTTCTAAGCATATGTATTAAATCATAAATTCTAATCCTATATATGCCTTCTGTGCACCACAAATCTGATGAATCGAAAGGCATCTATAAAAATCTAGCTCATGTTCTCAAATCTAAAAAAGCAGAAAAGTTTCATGCCTGTTGGAGTTCCTGCATATTGCTTGGAACAAATAAGCACTAGTCAATGTGTTAACGTACACATATCAAATACACTTCTGAAAGCACTTAATGCAGACAACAGATATCTGGAGTTAACTTAATTCTTAATAAAATTTAATCAATTGATACATCATTTTTGTTACATTTTCATGTATAAGCACAAAAAGGGGGAAGATGGTAAGAAAATACAAAAAAGAAGAAGGGGGGGGGGGGGGGGGGGGGGGGGGGTTGTAAAAAAAAACAAAAAAAAAAAAAAAAAAAAAAATGAAAAAAAAAAAAAAAAGTTTTTAAGAAAACAAA
>Ga0307515_10023554_pt1 | contig 10782 bp, 1 predicted proteins | sample 17_EM_MG_FD_194513 | JGI IMG/M metagenome (GOLD analysis project Ga0307515, IMG submission 194513) | Populus trichocarpa ectomycorrhiza microbial communities from riparian zone in the Pacific Northwest, United States - 17_EM | ecosystem: Host-associated > Plants > Roots > Unclassified | place...
TAGAAAAGGGGAGATAAGGACGCTATAAGCTACTACCTAAGCCTAGGGCTCTAGCTTTTGTTCTCTTTTAAAAGAGAAGCAGTTAGACTAGATTTCATTATATTTAATTAAGAACTCTATATTATATTCTTCTATAGTTATAAGGAGAATATTTTGCTTTTCTCTAGTTCTAGCTATAGTAGCTATTACTAGCCTCTCTATTTACAACTTAGATATAAATAGTTAATTAACTTAATTTTGTAAAGAGAAGATATCTAGAGACTAGTCCTTTTGGTCTGTAATTAGGACTACTTTCCTTTCTTATAGCTGCTTCTTTTTTCCTCTAGTTGAGGTAGAACTAGTAGGACTAGTATAGGCAAAACTCCTTAATACAATACCGGGTATATAACGATATATTTAGTATTACGATCTACATGCCATAATTAAGCCTTTTTTGGTGTAACTAACGATAATCTGACTTTTGACGATATCGTTAAGCTCTACCACTAATATCGTTATAACTAGTTGTATAAGAAGGGGGTATATCTGGCCCATAAGAGGAAATCTATACCCTTTAGGCTTTAAGATCTACTTTTTATTGAAGTTTTACTGCTTATTCACCCTATACGTAACTATTAATATAATAATACCATTGGTGTTACGATATATTTGGCACCAAAACCCATATCGTACTAAGGAGTTTTGCCTATAGTACTACTAGCTACCTTACTATTAGGGGGAAATAAAGAGGAGGGGGGAAAGGAAGAAGTAGTAGATGGAGGAGGAGCAAAAGTAGAAGAAGAGGAGCCCTTCGTTAGCTTCTCTACGTAGGTTTAGGTTTTTAGGGCTACCTCCTTGCGGAGAGCTCTTACTTCCTCTACTAGTCCTTTTAGGACCTCTCTCTCCTTTCATTCTTTCTCTTTTATAAAGGGGTTTTCTCTTACTAGAATACTCTATACTAAATACCTAGATAACAGGTAAGACAATAAGCAATACTATCCGTTTAACGGCCTTAAATATCCCTTACTACTTAAGGTTATTATATTTATTAGGTAAGCTACTTAACGCGTTAAAAGCTTCTTAATTCTTTTACCTTTTATAATATTTACGTCGCCTATATTGTATAACGGCTTGTATAAATGCTTCTAAACCGAAGCTTGTAGAATGCTATCTTACAAAAATACTAAGCTAAAGAGAAGGAAAAAAGGGGTTGCTAGAACTGATGTAAATAAATATATAGGGTAAGCCGCTAAGGCGCTAGCTTTGGGCGGGCCAATCGTAGGTCGGCAGAATATGGTAGAATTTAGCAGGTAACGTACAATAGCGCCGTTACATTACCCCCCTCTTTAAAAGAAAGCCTGTCTTTAGGCTTAGTTAGAAATAGGGTAGCACTAGGCTTATAAATATAGGGTTATAAAATATAAGATGAGGAGATAAAAGGGGGTATAAGTACGTCCAGACTAAGTACAAAAAGCGATTATAGGCTAAGTAGAAGCACTAGGCTAAAAAGGGTAGCCGTTAAAAGTTTTAGTACAGATTTAACTAATTAGATAACTTTAACCGGCGGTCAAAGTTCCTAGACATCTGAAATTTTATAGTACTAGCAGAAAACGGCAGAATATAGCAGAATTTAGTAGATAGCTGTATTAGGGCTTTAGGGCGTTTTTATCCCTATATTCTTTTAGTAACTTATTATCTTTATTATACTAGCATTCTATCTATTTATCTAGGTACTTTAGGGGTCTAGGTATATTAGGGTATTAGTTATAAAACTCTTTAAGCTTCTAGGGGTAGCCTATAAAGTTTTACGTAGGGTACTAGGTTAGGTTAGAATTATAGCCCTTCTATTTAATATAGTATTTTAGCGTTCCCCATACTATCTTATAGGCTAGTATTTTATTAACCTCCTATTCGTCGTCACTATTTACTTAAACTAGTAGGGGGGGCTTGTTCTTTTATCTAGGTAATAGGTCATGTATAGCTTTCTATAACTTATCTAGTAAAAAGATAAGGTAAACCCTAATTAAATCTAGGAGCTTTATCTTATACGAGTTGCCTATCTTCTTAAGAACCTTATACGGTCCTACTATCTAATAGTCTAGCTTACGGCTAGGTCATTTAGTCTTCTAGTTTCTTATTATAACCTAGACTATATTACTAGGGGCAAAGTCGGGCTCTTAACGGTGTTTATTCGCCTACTATTCTATTAACCTCTAAGCTTTTTCCAGGTTCTTATAGGCTACCGTCTAAGCTTCCTCCAATTGTTTAGCGTACTATTGGGCCTTATTATAGAATAGCTTCTCTTATATAGTTTGGGGTTCTTCTAGCCTTTTCTAGTTAAAGCTTATGTGGGGTAAGTATTCCATTTCTAGCTAAATCGGGGCAAACCCTATAGAGTTATAGGGTAGGGTTGCTTGCGCGTAGTCTATTAAGGGTAGTAATTTAGACTAGTTGTCTTAGAAATAGTTAATAAAGGGCCTAAGCCTCTAGTCTAGGTACTAATTTATAATCTCCGTCTAACCGTCTATCTAGGGTAATAAGCCATAAAAAGCTTAAGCTTAATACCTAGGATTTAAGTAAACTTATTCTAGAAGGCTAATATAAACTATGGCCTATAATTAGATATAATAATATCTAGTAGTCTATAGATTTAGTAAACGTAATAGATATATAGCTGGGCTGCCTTTTTAGCATCGATGTTCTTATAATAGGGAATTAAGAATAGGCGTTTACTAAAGCGGTCAACTATAACTATAACTATATTATATCCATTACGGTCCCTAGGTAGTTTATAAAAGTCTATAAAGATATACTACTAAGGGCGCTCTAATATTAGGAGTGGCTTAAGTAATCCTAGGGTCTTATCTTATAGGATTATAGCTCTTTAATAGTTTTCGCAGTTCTATATATATTAATTAATATCCACAACTATTCTTAGCCAGTAATAGCGGTAGTTAATAGTTTTACGGGTCTTATTCTTGCTAGGGTATACCGTAGAGACTTAGCAATAAGCTTTGCGGATTAGTTTAGTCTATAAATTATTAATATTAGGGACTATAAGCCGCTCCTAGTATAGGAGCAATCCTTCCTCTATCTTAAAATTGGGGTCTCCTTTCGCGGCTTATTCGCGGAGGGCCCTTAGGGCGTTAGCCGTGCAGTTTGCAGTTAAGAGGTAGTTAATTAGCCCTATTAGCTTATCTAAGGACTCCTCTATTAGTGCTAGCTTGTTTTACTAGGAGCTTAGCTCCTTAAGAATCCGTAGGTTAAGCTATTCTAGATAAAGGAGGGCGTGCGTCTAATATTAGGTCTTTAGCTTATCCTAGGGTCCTATATCTTATTCTCTTTAGGTTAGGGTATTAGCCTTAGAGTTTTACTTGTTAGAATAATATATAATTATAAAGAAGAATTAAAAGAGTATTTTAGCCTACTAGGCTTATTATTTAGTAAGCTACTTTATAGTTATAAAGTACTTTAGGGCTTTATAATCTATATATATCCTAATTTAGGAGTTTATACCTTTAAGCTTTATACGCTATTAGAAGAGTAATTAAATAATAGCTAGTATTTCTTTGTTATATACTTTATAGTTATACTTAGCTAGGTCTATTATTTTTAAGAAAAAAGTAATAGGGTACTATTTGCCGTCTAGATATAACTATAATAGGATTCCCGCTATAACCCTATTAAAGGCATCTATTTCTAGCATTAATTTAAGGTCTAGGTTATAGTAATAAAGAATTAAGAAAGAGATAAGCCGATCCTTTATCTCTTTAAAGGCCTCTATATAGCTATTATTAAAGATAAAAAGCGTGTCCTTTCTAGTTAGTTATATAAGAGGTTTTGCTATAACTCTATAGTTGCGGATAAACTAGTAGTAGAAGTTATAAAAACTAAGGAAGGATTAAATTCCTTTTACTATATAAGGGGGCTTTTAGTTATAAATTACCTTTACCTTTTTAGGGTTAACCTTAATTTCTTCTATAGTTATAATAAACCTAAAATATTTTATACGTTTTACCCTAAACTCGCATTTCTTAATATTAACTTATAAGCCCGCGTTTTGTAGTCTCTCTAGGACCTTCTTAATATAAACTTAATACTTAAGTTCGTTATCTAAGTATATAAGAATGTCGTCTAGGTATACTATACAGAACTTATTAAGGTAATTAAAAAGAACGTTATTTATATACCTTTAGTATATAGCTAGTCCATTTATTAGTCTAAAAGGAAGAACTTTATATTTATAGAAACTATAATAGGTACGGAACGTTGTTAAATCTTTAGATATAGGGTCTATCCTAATTTAGTAAAAAGCTTAGCGGATATTAAGTTTAGTAAAGATCTTTACCTAGCTTAGATATATAAGGGTCTTATTAATTAAAGGAATAGGATACTAATCCTTTTAAGTAATAGTATTTAGCTTTTAATAGTTAATGCAAAAGTAAAGGCCTCTATTAGGCTTTTTTATAAATAGGATAGAAGAAGCAAAAAGGGCTTAATTTATGTAACCGACTACCGGACCTTGCATATTACCCTGTTTCACCTGCGTCAGCACTACCCTCGCATGTCTCGGATATGGTTCAAATGACTCATGGGCTCCGGAGTTAGGGGTCTACTTTCATGTATATATACCACTTAATTTCCATAGATTTACAATCAAGTTACTTGTTCAATTCCTACACACTGCAAAGCTTACAATTTAGCTTAATAAACCCTTTATCTAGGTGATCAATTAAGTACTACTTTATTACTTTTAGCTTATCCATTAATTATTAGTAAAGGGGGCTATAATTTAGCGAGTTATTGGCTTCTAATTAAATCTTATAATCGTACATCTAGTAAGGGGGTAACTTATTTAAAGCCGCCTTTAAGAATGCATCCCTATAATTTATATAAATAGTAGGAAGAAGGTGTTTAACTAGTTCCTCGTTAGTCTCCTTAGCTAGCTCTTCCTCCCTATTATTAATAATTTGGTTAATCTTATATAGGCTCGTTATAAAGACCTTACTATCCTTCTGGTATATATTAAAGTAAAATACTACTACGCTAATTGCGGTAATATTTACGGTAGGGGGGTTATATAATAATAGGGGCGTATATAACTTTATAGACTTCTAGGGTATTAGCGTTATTATTACTCCTTTTAGCTCCTATTATATCTTTTAAAGGGTATCCCTTATATCCTATTAATGCGTTCTTTTCTATACCAGTTAAATCTGCATAATTTAGACATCGTCTATATTACTATCTATCCCGCTTCCGTATATAGAGTCCTCTTTAAACATAGTGCTTTAAGAAAGTATCTTTATTAGTATAGAGTTCTTTCTAGCTTCGTAGCAGGCGTCTTCTTAAGTAAAGGCTAGGTTATAAGCCTAGACATTTTACTAGTAGGTAGGGTTAGCCCTTACGGCTAGTATCTTACAGTTAGTTCGGATTTCCCTAATAAAAGAGGGTAACTTTAGTCTATCCTCCGGCTAGATAAACTGTCTTTATTATATATTTAGCCAAATATTAAAATAGGATATCTATTTTCGTCTAAGGATTATATTATAGGACCTTAGGTCTAGGATATAAAAAGGGATACTATATTAGCGTTATCTGTTAAAAGTAATATATAACTTTAAGACGTAGGTAACCAGCTAACCGGTTTAGCCGCTATAGCCTTTTACCTAAATAGGCTTCTCTAGTCAGATAGCTTCTATATTTAGGAATTTAGCAACATTATTTATATAGGTAGTATTTATAAAGGTAAAGCTATTTACTCTAGTATTAATAAGAGCAGTTATATTTACTCTATACCTATTTTAAGATACTATATATAGAATGGTAAAATGCTTTCTACCTATTAACCAACTAAGATTAATCTCTTTAAGATTAATAGGGTACCCTAGGGAGGAGTCTTTCCTTAGGGCTCTTCTTTTCCCAACTCGTTGGATATTTCTCCTTCTTTTATTTCCTTAATATCGCCTATATCCTTTAGCTCTAGGCAAGATAAGGTAAAGTAACCCTCCTTATTATAGTTATAGTAAGTAGCCGAGGTAGGGTTAATTAGGGTATTGCGATAAGTACTAGTTAGGGGTGTAGTATATAGCTAGTTAGGCGAGGCCCGCCGGTGCGTAGATATAACCGCTTTTAGTATAAGAGTAGTTATAGCTTATCTTCCTACTCTAGCTCCTATAGGTGTAACTAATAAGTTTTAATTATTTTGGGGTTGCTTCTACCAATTAGAATAGGCGTTAATTCGCTTTAGTTTTAAATCTAGTAATAGGCAATAAGTTGCGAGTCTGTTATACGTTAGAAGGTTATTTAAGGTTATAGCAATCTTCTTTTATAGCTGAATTGTTAGCTTATTATATAGGTCTAATTAGTAGTTCTTAAGGGGAACCTGGCCTTCTCTTATAAGGTATAGGAATTAAGTCTAGAATTTGGTAAAGGGTTAGTTTAGTTTTATTATTAGGCGATTATAGTTATACTAGGCATTCTGTACTTTATTTAGGTTAATATAAATAGCCGCTAGGTGCCGTATTATTTTGTTAATAGATATAAATTAGATAGGGGAATTGTCCTTAAACTTAGCTTAAAGGTGCCATTGGGCGTCCCTAGTGGTTTAACTAAAAAGGTAGAGCATTTTAGCTTCCTTAGAAAGGAAATAGTTATAGTTAATACGGAGCTTTCCTTATACTTAAATCCTCTAATTTTTAAAGGTAGGGTCTATCCTATTAGACAGTAATTAGGGGTTAGGGAGCTTAATAGACTTTAATTACTTCATTATTGTATTTATACTCCCTGGTGTATTATATTTAGTAAAGTAAGTATATTAGCTAGGGCTTTAAGAAGGGGAAGCTAGGCTATTTTATAGGGCTATAAGGCTTTCTAGGATCTCTTATAGGGTCTCTTATATATTTCTTACCTTAAGATAATCGGCTTCCTAGCTGGCTGCAAGGGCGCAAATCTGCTCGAGTATATCTATAATATTATTATTATCTTTAATTTCTAATCCTAATTAGATCTTAGGTTCCTCTTAGATAAAGGCAGCTCTCTTAAATAAGCTTACTTTAGGTGCCATCGTTAGCTTCCTAAGGTTTGTTAGTATTATACGCTTTAGTTTTAATTCCGGGGGTATAAGTCTAGTCCTATTTAGCTTATAAGGTAGGATATTATCTAGGCCTTCCTAGGTAATATAGAGTTGTTTTAGTGTCTAAGTATAGCGCGTTAACGCGTTATTATAGACAAAGTTTTCTCTTTAGGGTGGGATATTATTAAGGCCTTCCCAGGCAATATAGGGAGAGCTTAGTATAATGTAACGGCTTATATAAATGCTTCTAAACCAAAGCTTATAGAATGCTATCTTACAAAGATACTAAGCTAAAGAGAAGGAAAAAAGGGGTCACTAAAACCGATGTAAACAAATATATAGGGTAAGCCGCTAAGGCGCTAGCTTTGGGCGGGCTAATTATAGGTTGGTAGAATATGGCAGAATTTAGTAGGTAACGTGCGATAGCGCCGTTACATATTGCCGTAGATCTCCTATTTTAAATAGGCTTCTTTTTTAGAAATAAGTTTAAATTAAGGTCTTTAATTAATTAAGGAACTTAACAGCTCTATATTAATAGTATTTAACTAAGGTTCTAGCGTCCTAGCTAAGGTAGGGAGGCTAGGTATAGAGTCGTCCTTTAAGGCTTATAGGCTAATTACGTTATAGTCTTAATCTGTCGCTTAATCTTAATTTTTATTAGCATCTACCTATTAACTTCCACTAATATCCGCCTCGTCCTCCTTATCTAACGTCTTATCTAATATCTTATTAAGCTCTTCCTAAAGTATCTAATATAAGCCCTTAGCTTAAGCTTTTTTATATATATATAATATTATATTTAAGCGGGTAAGCTCTATAGCCGTATACTTATAGGTAAGCTATATTTAGCTTTAATGGCGAGAGCCCTAGTGCTAACTAAAGCTTCTTAAAAGGTGTTATTTAGCTAAGCTAGGCGTTTAATATCTAATTAAGTAAATATGCTATAGCCCTAACAATTTCTAGCTAAAGCTTCTCTAGTAATTAAACCTCTATTTATATATATTAAGACTTAATAACAATTACCCCTCTAAAACGTTTAGTAGAACTATTTTAAGACTTTATATATAGGGCTAGCTACTCTTGTTAGGAATAAAGGCAAGTGGTCACTATATAAGGCATATTGCCGTCACGTATAGCAAGTTACCGTTACGTGCGGCAAGTTACCGTCACGTGTCGCCGCGGCACTAGCGTGGCGAGGAGCCTTAAGCTCCTCGCCCTCCCTTATTAAGATATAATAACAATTATTATACTATCTACAAACCGTAGCTACGTGATATTACCTTATAAGACTAATACTAATTAGTAGTTAACTTTACTGTTATACTATAGAATAGCTAGGTATTCCACTAAGAAGAGACGAGCTACTATACTAGTGCTACTCGTACTAGAGGAAGCTATTTTTTAAGGTCAGAACTGGTCCTAAATATTAAATAAAACTTTTCTATAAATCTAAGGATCTAAAGGCTAGAACTAGTCCTAAGCCTTTCTAAGATTATAGATTTTTATATCTATTACGCAGAACTATACACTTTATAAGTCTTTGTAATTTAAGGCTAGAACTAGTCCTAAGCCCTATAATCGCAAATATATGTTATAAACGCGTACTAAACAACGAACACGTACTAAATAACAATCCCTATACTAATAATACCTCCCTCCCTCTAAAAACATGGCTACGCCTACCTTAAATAACTAGGAAGACTCCTTACTACTAAGGGTAGCTGCGTATACAAAATTTATTAATAAAAATTAGGATGAATTTACTATTAATATAATAACTTATACCGTAAAACAAGTTAATAGCTTTCTCCTATACTATATCCTATTCTACTAAAGTAGATACTATACTAATTCATAACTATGGGAATATTTTAGGGAGGATTTCGTAGGATGGACCGCCGATACTTAGGCACTTAGCAATATTAATATTATTTAGAATTTCCAAGACTTCCTTTATAAGAATAGGGTATATATTACTAAGAATAGTAACCCAATTGCTAGCAATATTTAGGCCGTTATTATTAGTATAAAAGAACTAGTATAGATAGAAGCTAAGATTATACGTTAACTATAAAAACCTAAAACCAACCTATATTCTTTGGAAGGCAACTTTAATTTATATTAAAACCCCTAAAACGCTAATCCCCTACCTAGAGGTACTCTCCTACTAGGAGGTACTCTCCTACCTAGAAGTGCTTTTTCGCCACCCCCTCTACTACCTCTACCCCCTCTATCCCAGCTAACCGGTAAGCCTTTACTATAAGAAGTTACAAATCTAATAAAGGTATATTTAGATGAAGAAAAAAAGTTTAAAGGAGAACTATATAATATATTCGGAGTAAAACTATAAGTCTTTTATAACTGCTACAATAAGGTTAGAATTTAATACCACTAGTATTACTACGCTTTCTCTATTATATTAAAGGGACGGGCAGTAATATTTTATTACGACTATATTACGGGTAAAAACTATAGCTTTAATATAATGCTTTAGCTTACTAAAGCCCACTTTAAAACTAATAAGAATTGCTAACTTTATATATCTAAATAGCGAGAGACTATATTTTAGAGAGTTATTACTTTTAACCCAATAAAGACTTATTTAGAGTGCCTTTAACTACTCTTTAATAAACTCTAGAAAATCTAATATAGCCTTACTAAAACTTACTAAAACAAAAACAGCCTAAGGGATTAAGTTATTTTAGTATACCGTAGCGTTCCTAAGTATAACTTAGCGCTATATAAATCTATAGATACGTTTAAAGGAGTATATACTAAGCTATACTCTACTATAGGTACTATAATACAAATATAAGAATCTTAATAGTTTTATACTGAAAACTTTACCTAAATAAGTATTCTTAACTAATATAATTATAACTGGACTAATTAAATATATAGTGGCCGTGGTAGGGAATATAGAAGAGGGTATAATTAACGTTAATTATAAGGTAATTATAGAGGTCCTTATAGAGGTTTATTTTAAAATAATTATTAAAAGAAGTACTACGTTTATAAGAAGCTAAATTGCTAGTTAACTAGACACTCCTTTAATAAGTAAAAAGAGGCATATAACAAGTTCCGTTAGAGTATAAAAAATATTAAAAATTATAAGGTTACTATAGCCTACTTTTAAAGCTTCCTAGTTTAATATAAAGGCGTAGAAAATCTTAAGGGTAAGGTTAATAAGACTAAATAGCTCCTTATAGATATAGAAATTAAAAACTACTCTCCTAACCAATACTTTACTAAGTATCCCTTAACACGTCAGGGTCCTCAGAGTAAGTGGCCCGTGCGGGAACACCGTTTTCAAATTAACGCGTACGCATCCTCCAAGGACTTATTTTGGCTGCAGTATATGCAAAATACCGTTCTGCAGGAAGGACGACCGCTGGAGGCCTCATATTAAGCGATCTAACTCCAAAGACTAAGCTTATATATCAATTTTGTATGAAATATTACGAATATTACCGGCCTCATATTCCTAAGTACGGGCACCAAATTCAAGCGATCTAATTAGTTACTCCTTATCGATAACCTGAGGACCCGATTTGACGTGTTAAGGGATAGTAAGGCAGATAGTATATAAACCGTTATTATTCTTAATAACTAATCTACGCTCCATTCTATTATAAAGTTAGATATCTTTAATAAGCTAAAGGAGAGCTCCGCGTTCTCCTTTAATAATAGATATTTAGTAAACGTCTTCTATAGTATTATACTAGATA
>Ga0307515_10023556_pt1 | contig 10782 bp, 10 predicted proteins | sample 17_EM_MG_FD_194513 | JGI IMG/M metagenome (GOLD analysis project Ga0307515, IMG submission 194513) | Populus trichocarpa ectomycorrhiza microbial communities from riparian zone in the Pacific Northwest, United States - 17_EM | ecosystem: Host-associated > Plants > Roots > Unclassified | place...
GCGTTCTCCCGGCGGGCCAGGATCTCCAGGATGTTCAGCGCACGATCGACGGACTGCACGACAGCCGGACCCGGTTCCCTGGCTGGTACCTCATCCCGGTTGCTCATTGCGCAACAATAAGCCAACGCGGTCTTGACTAACCGTCGACCCCCGGGCAGTCTGTTGCGTATCTCACGAGCTGTTTCGTGTTGCACAACGAAGGGCGGTGGCTGGTGGAGCGAATCGCGGTTGTCGGGGCCTCGCTCGCGGGCATCGCCGCCGCGCGTGCGCTGCGCCAGCAGTCCTTCGCGGGCGACATCATCGCCATCGGCGCGGAACGCCACCAGCCCTACGACCGGCCGCCCCTGTCGAAGGCCTTCCTGACCGGCGATTGCTCGGCGGCGGACCTGTCGCTGGGCGACGACGAAGAAGACCTGGGCATCCGGTGGCGGCTCGGCACCCCGGCAGCCCGGCTGGATCCCCGCAACCGCCGCATCCTGCTCCGCGACGGGGCGGAGATCCCGGTCGACGGCGTGATCGTCGCGACCGGGGCGCGGGCGCGACGGCTGCCGCACACCGACGGCCTGGAAAACGTGCACACCCTGCGCACGCTCGACGACGCGATCGCGCTGCGCGCCGACCTGCGGCGCGCCGAGCGGCTGGTCGTCATCGGCGCCGGCTTCATCGGCGCCGAGGTCGCCTCCAGCGCCCGCTCCCTCGGCCTGGACGTGACGGTCGTCGAGGCCCTGCCGACGCCGCTCGCCGGCCCGCTCGGCGCCGAGATGGGCGCGGTGTGCGCGCGCCTGCACGGCGATCACGGTGTCCGGCTCCTGACCGGCACCCCCGTCGCCCGGCTGATCGGATCGGGCCGGGCCGAGGCTGTCGAGCTCGCCGACGGGACCCGGCTGCCGGCCGACGTCGTGCTGGTCGGGATCGGCGCCCAACCCAATGTGGAGTGGCTGGCCGACTCCGGGCTGGTGATCTCCGGCGGCGTCGTCACCGACGCGTCCTGCGCGACCAACCTGCCCGCCGTCGTCGCCACCGGCGACTGCGCCGTCTCCTTCAGCCCCTACGCGGGCCGGGCCGTCCGATCCGAGCACTGGACCCACGCGTTCGAGCAGCCCGCGACCGCGGTGGCCACGCTGCTCGGCAGCGAAAGCCGCACCCGGGCGAGCCACCCTTACTTCTGGTCCGACCAGTACGGCGTGCGCATCCAACTCGCCGGGCACCGCGAGGAGGGCGACACCGTACGGGTCGTCGAGGGCGACCCCGAGCAGCGCAGCTTCCTGGCCGTCTACGAGCGCGACGGGCAGCCGGTCGCCGTGCTCGGCATGAACCAGCCGAAACTCTTCACCCGGTGGCGGCGCCAACTGCGCGCCCCGGACCCCGTAGCCACCACCGCGCCCTGAACCCTGCCAGCCATGGAGCCCTGATGTCGCAGCCCGTTTGCCCCCTCAGCGCCATCCCGCGCGGAGAGGCGTACCGGTGGGAGACCGATCCGCCCGTGGCGATCTTCCACACCGAGGACGGCCAGGTCTTCGCCATCGACGACACCTGCACCCACCAGGACGCGTCCCTGGCCGACGGCTGGCTGGAGGGCTGCGAGGTCGAGTGCCCACTGCACGCCTCCCGCTTCGACCTGCGGACCGGACAGGTCGACGCGCCGCCGGCCAAGCGACCGATCCGCACGCATCGGGTCGAGGTGACCGACGGCGTGGTCCACGTCGCGCTCTCCGACGAACCGCCGAACCTTCCGCCGGGTGTCCGCACTACTAGCGAGGCACAGCGATGAGCCAGTACGACTTCATCATCGTGGGCGGCGGGTCCGCGGGCAGCGCGCTCGCCAACCGGCTCTCCGCCGACCCGGCCAACCGGGTGCTGGTGCTGGAGGCGGGACGCCCGGACTACCTCTGGGACGTCTTCATCCACATGCCGGCGGCGCTGCCGTTCCCCATCGGCAGCCGGTTCTACGACTGGAAGTACGAGTCCGAGCCCGAGCCGCACATGAACGGGCGGCGGATCTACCACGCCCGGGGCAAGGTACTCGGCGGCTCCAGCAGCATCAACGGCATGATCTTCCAGCGCGGCAACCCGCTGGACTACGAGCGGTGGGCCGCCGATCCCGGCATGGCGGCCTGGGACTACGCGCACTGCCTGCCGTATTTCAACCGGATGGAGTCGTGCCTGGCCGCCGACCCCGACGATCAGTTCCGCGGCCACGACGGCCCGCTGGTGCTGGAACGCGGCCCCGGCACCAATCCCCTGTTCCGGGCCATGCTCGAGGCGACCGGGCAGGCCGGCTATCCGGCCACCGACGACGTCAACGGCGAGCGGCAGGAGGGCTTCGCCCTCTTCGACCGCAATATCCGCAACGGGCGGCGGCTCTCCGCGGCCCGCGCCTACCTGCACCCGGTGATGAAGCGGCCCAACCTCACCGTACGGACGCGGGCGTTCGTCAACCGGGTCATCTTCGACGGCAAGCGGGCGGTCGGCGTCGAGTACGCCCACGGCCGGGGCGCACCCCGCCGGGCGTACGCGGGTGAGGTCATCCTCTGCGGCGGGGCCATCAACTCCCCCCAGGTGTTGCAGCTCTCCGGGATCGGCAACGCCGACGAGCTCTCCGCCCTCGGCATCGAGCCCGTACACCACCTGCCCGGCGTGGGCGAGAACCTGCAGGATCACCTCGAGGTCTACATCCAGTACGCCTGCACCCAGCCGGTGTCGATGCAGCCCTACCTGAAGTGGCGCCACCGGCCGTGGATCGGCGCGCAGTGGCTGTTCCTGCGCAGCGGCCCGGGTGCGACCAACCACTTCGAGGCGGGCGGGTTCGTCCGCAGCAACGACACGGTCGGCTACCCCAACCTGATGTTCCACTTCCTGCCGATCGCGGTGCGCTACGACGGCTCGGCGCCCGCCGGCGGCCACGGCTATCAGGTGCACGTCGGCCCGATGTACTCCGACGCGCGCGGCTCGGTGAAGATCGTCAGCCGGGATCCGCGGGAACACCCCGCCCTGCGCTTCAACTACCTCTCCACCGAGCAGGACCGTCGCGAGTGGGTCGAGGCCGTCCGGGTCGCGCGCACCATCCTCAACCAGCCGGCGATGGGCCCCTTCAACGGCGGCGAGACCTCGCCCGGGCCCTCGGTGCAGACCGACGAGGAGATCCTCGATTGGGTGGCAAAGGAGGGTGAGACGGCGCTGCACCCGTCCTGCACCGCCAGGATGGGCGTCGACGACATGTCGGTGGTGGACCCGGGCAGCATGCGGGTGCACGGCGTGACCGGGCTGCGCGTCGTCGACGCCTCGGTCATGCCCTACGTCACCAACGGCAACATCTACGCGCCGGTGATGATGGTGGCCGAGAAGGCGGCGGACCTGATCCTGGAGAACACGCCGCTGCCGCCGATCTCCGCCCCGTTCTACCGGCACATCCCGGAGGGCCAACGGTGAAAGAGCTTCTGATCGGCGGGGAATGGCGCGAGCCCGCGGCGGGCGGGCAGCGGGAGATCCGATGTCCCGCGGACGGCAGCCTGGTCGGCACGGTCGCCGAGGCCGGCCGCGGTGACACGCTGGCGGCCATCGCCGCCGCCCGGCAGGCCTTCGACGAGGGGCCCTGGCCGGGGACCCCGGCGATCGAGCGGGGTGCGCTGCTGCACCGCGTGGCGGACCTGATCGGACGCGACAAGCAGGAACTCGCCCGCGCGGAATCGCTCGACACCGGCAAGCGCCTGGTGGAGAGCGAATACGACATGGACGACGTGGCCGCCTGTTTCCGCTACTACGCGGGGACCGCGGCGACCGACGCCGGACGGGTCATCGACACCGGCCGGGCCGACGCGATCAGCCGGATCGTGCACGAACCCCTCGGCGTGTGCGGGCTCATCACCCCGTGGAACTATCCCCTGCTGCAGACCTCGTGGAAGGTCGCCCCGGCGCTGGCGGCCGGGAACACGTTCGTCCTCAAGCCCAGCGAGCTGACCCCGTCGACCGCGATCCTGCTGATGCGCCTGCTCGAGGAGGCCGGACTGCCGCCCGGCACCGCCAACCTGGTGCTCGGTGCCGGCGCCGAGGTCGGCGCGCCGCTCGGCGAGCACCCGGACGTCGACCTGGTCTCCTTCACCGGCAGCCTGCCGACGGGGCGCGCCCTGATGGCCGCCGCCTCCGCCACAGTGAAGCGGGTGGCGCTGGAACTCGGCGGCAAGAACCCCAACATCATCTTCGCCGACGCCGACTTCGACACCGCGGTGGACTTCGCGCTCACCGCCGTCTTCCTGCATTCCGGGCAGGTCTGCTCGGCCGGGGCGCGGCTCGTCGTCGAGGCCAGCATCCGCGACGCGTTCGTCGACGCGCTCGTCGACCGCGCCGCCCGGATCCGGCTCGGCGGCCCCTTCGATCCCGAGGCGGAGACCGGGCCGCTGATCTCCGCGGCCCATCTCGCGAAGGTCGAGGACTATGTCGCGGCCGGCATCGCCGAGGGCGCGGTGCTGCGCTGCGGCGGCCGACGGCCGGACGATCCGGAGTTGGCCAAGGGCTTCTACTACCCGCCGACGGTGCTCGACGGATGCCGCCCGGGCATGACCGTGGTCCGCGAGGAGTCCTTCGGCCCGGTGCTGACGGTGGAGACCTTCACCGGGGAGGACGAGGCGGTGCGCATCGCCAACGACACCCACTACGGGCTGGCCGGGGCGGTCTGGACCCAGGACGCGGGCAAGGCGCAGCGGGTCGCGCGGCGGCTGCGGCACGGCACGGTCTGGATCAACGACTACCACCCGTACGTGCCGCAGGCGGAATGGGGTGGCTTCAAGCAGTCCGGCATCGGCCGCGAGCTGGGCCCGACCGGCCTGGACGAGTACCGCGAAACCAAGCACATCTGGCAGAACATCGATCCCCGTCCGCAGCGCTGGTTCCGCGGCTAGGCCCTTGGAGCGAACTCATGACCATCATCGAGACGGCGGCACCGCCGCGGGTCATCTCGGTCCGCGATCTCTGGAAAGTGTTCGGGCCGAAGGCGGCGCAGGTGCCGGGCTCGCCCGAGCTCTGCGGGCTGTCCCGGCGCGAGCTGATTGATCAGACCGGCTGCACGGCAGCCGTGCGGGAAATCTCCTTCGACGTCGCGCCCGGCGAGGTCTTCGTGGTCATGGGTTTGTCCGGGTCCGGCAAGTCCACCCTGGTCCGCTGCCTTACCCGGCTGGTGGAGCCGACCGCGGGCGAGGTGGTCTTCGAGGGCGAGGACATCCTGAACGCGGACAAGAAGCGGCTGCGCGAGCTGCGTCGGCACAAGTTCTCCATGGTGTTCCAGCACTTCGGCCTGCTGCCGTACCGGCCGGTCCTCGACAACGTGGCCTACGGGCTGGAGATCCGCGGCACCGGTCGGGCCGAACGGGTCCGCCGCGCCCGGGAGGTCATCGACCTGGTCGGCCTGGAAGGGTACGAAAACTCCTACCCCGACCAGCTGTCCGGCGGCATGCAGCAGCGGGTCGGGCTGGCCCGGGCCCTGGCCGGCGACCCGGACGTGCTGTTCTTCGACGAACCGTTCTCCGCCCTGGACCCGCTGATCCGCCGCGACATGCAGAACGAGGTCATCCGGCTGCACCACGAGGTCGGCAAGACGATGGTCTTCATCACGCACGACCTGTCCGAGGCGCTGAAGCTCGGCGACCGGATCCTCATCATGCGCGACGGCAAGATGGTGCAGTGCGGCACGGGTGACGAGTTGGTCGGCGCGCCGGCCGACGACTACGTCCGCGACTTCGTCCGGGACGTCCCGCGCTCGCACGTGCTCACCCTGCGCTGGATCATGCGGCAGCCGGGACCGGACGACGTGCTGGACGGCCCCGAGTTGGGTCCGGGCGTGGTGGTGCGCGACGCCATCCGCCTGGTGCTCGCCGCCGGTAAGCCGGTGAAGGTCGTCCAGGACGGACAGCTGCTCGGGGTCGTCGGCGACGAGGAGATCCTGGCCGTGGTCGCCGGGCCCGCCGAGGCAGGTTTGTGATGGCCACGGCGGCGGTGACGACGGCACCGCGGGCCGGGCTGCGCCGGCATCTGGGCAAGCCGATTCAGGTGGTCGTGGTCCTCGCGGTCTGGCTGGTCGTCTGGCTGGCGACGCGCGGCCGGGACACGCTGAGCCTGTCCCCGGCCGAGCTGACGCCGTTGCACCGCTGGCTCAACGACGTCAACGACACCGTCGGCGCCAACCGCAACAGCAGCCCGATCTTCCTGTACTTCTTCAACGAGATCCGGGCCGCGATCGACGCCCTGGTGACGTTCATCCAGGCACTGATCTCCCAGCCCTCCTTCGGCCGGCCGGTGCCGGTGCTGGGCTGGCTCGGAGTGGTCGCCGTGGTGGCGTACGTCTCCTGGGTCTTCGCCCATTGGCGGGCCGCGCTGCTCGCCGCGGCCGGGTTCGTGTTCCTCGGCCTGCAGGGGCTCTGGCAGGAGAGCATGGACACCCTCGCGCTCACCCTGGCGGCCGTGCTGATCTCGCTGCTCTTCGGTATTCCGCTGGGCATCTGGGCCGGGCTGTCCGACCGGTTCCACCGGCTGATCACGCCGGCACTGGACTTCATGCAGACCATGCCCACGTTCGTCTACCTGGCGCCGCTGACCCTGCTGTTCCTGATCGGGCCGGCCTCGGCGACGATCGCGACGCTGATCTACGCCATGCCGCCGGCGATCCGGATCACCGCCCACGGCATCCGCTCGGTGCCGGCGGCCCCGATCGAGGCGACCGACTCGCTCGGCGCGACCCGGTGGCAGACGCTGACCAGGGTCCTGCTGCCGTTGTCGAAACGCACCATCGTGCTCGGCGTCAACCAGACGATCATGGCGGCGCTGTCGATGGTGACCATCGCGGCCCTCATCGACGCACCCGGCCTCGGCAAGACCGTCATCAAGGCGCTGCAGACCCTGGACGTCGGCACGGCGTTCAACGCCGGCCTCGCGATCGTGGTGCTGGCCATCGTGCTGGACAGGGTGACCACCGCGGCCAGCGCCCGGGTTCAGCAGCCGGCCGGGCCGGGCCGCCTCCGCCGGGCGCTCGTGGTCCTGCTCGGCGCCGTGGCCGTCGTGTGCTGCTACCTGTCCTACACCTACGTGTGGGCGGCCGAGTTCCCGGGCGGGTCCGGCCTCGGCAGCGCCCTCGCCCGCGGCGCCGACGCGGTCACCACCTGGGCCCAGGACGACCTGTCCGGTGCCACCGAGGCGCTGAAGAACGCCGTCACCTTCGCGCTGCTCAACCCGTTCCAGGCGCTGCTCGTCGATTCACCGTGGTGGCTGGTGGGCGCGGTGGCCGTCGCCCTCGCGGCGGTGCTCGGCGGCGTACGCGCCACCGTCACCACCACCGCCTGTGTCGGGGTCCTGATCGGCACGGGGCTGTGGCAGGACAGCATGACGACCCTCGCCATGACCATCGTCGCGACGCTGCTGGTGATGGTGCTCGGGGTGGCCGTCGGGGTCTGGATGGGCCGCAACCGGCACGCGGACCGGATCATCCGGCCGATCCTGGACGCCGGTCAGACCATGCCGGCCTTCGTCTACCTGGTGCCGTTCCTGGCGCTCTTCTCGGCCAGCCGGTTCACGGCGATTGTCGCGGCGGTGGTGTTCGCGGCGCCCGTCGCCATCAAGATCGTCGCCGACGGCGTCCGCGGCGTCTCCGCCACCACGGTCGAGGCCGCGACGGCCGCCGGGTCGAGCACCTGGCAGACCATCACGAAGGTCCAGCTGCCGATGGCGCGGCAGTCGTTGACGCTCGCGGCGAACCAGGGCCTCATCTACGTGCTGTCCATGGTCGTGGTCGGCGGCCTCGTCGGCGCCGGCGCACTCGGCTACGACGTGGTCGCCGGGTTCTCCCAGGGAAATCTCTACGGCAAGGGACTCGCGGCCGGGATGGCCATCGTGTTGCTCGGCATCATGCTCGACAGCATCGCCCGCGGGGCCGCCCAACGATCGAGCACCACTCCACGGCAAAGGACATGATCATGAGACTCGCTTTCAGTGACATACCACGACCCGGCCGGCTGGCCGGCGCCCTGACCGCCGCCACCGTCGCACTTACGCTGACCGCCTGCGGCGGGGCGAAGGTGGGCGAGTCGACCGATGGCTCCACCACCGCGGCGGGCGCCTGCGGCTCCTTCAACCTGGCCGTCAACCCCTGGGTCGGATACGAGGCCAACGCCGCCGTCATCGCGTACGTCGCGAAGACCGACCTCAAGTGCACGGTGACCAAGAAGGATCTCAAGGAGGAGATCGCCTGGCAGGGGTTCGGCACCGGCGAGGTCGACGCGGTCGTGGAGAACTGGGGCCACGACGACCTGAAGAAGAAGTACATCGACGAGCAGAAGACCGCGGTGAGCGCCGGCCCGACCGGCAACGAGGGCATCATCGGCTGGTACGTGCCGCCGTGGATGGCCCAGAAGTACCCCGACATCACCGACTGGAACAACCTCAACAAGTACGCGGCGATGTTCAAGACGTCGGAGTCCGGCGCCAAGGGCCAACTGCTCGACGGTGACCCGTCCTTCGTCACGAACGACGAGGCCCTGGTGAAGAACCTCAGCCTCGACTACAAGGTGGTGTACGCCGGCAGCGAGACCGCGCTGATCCAGGCCTTCCGGCAGGCCGAGGCGAAGAAGACGCCGGTCCTCGGCTACTTCTACGAGCCGCAGTGGTTCCTGTCCGAGATCAAGCTGGTCAAGGTGAACCTGCCCGCTTACACCGCCGGCTGCGACGCGGACGCCGAGAAGGTCGCCTGCGACTACCCCAAGTACGAGCTGGACAAGATCGTCAGCAAGAAGTTCGCCGACGCGAACGGCCCGGCGTACCAGCTGGTCAAGAACTTCACCTGGACGAACGACGACCAGAACCAGGTCGCCAAGTACATCGCCGAGGACAAGATGACGCCGGAGGACGCGGCAAAGAAGTGGGTCGAGGCCAACCAGGACAAGGTCAAGGCATGGCTGGCGAAGAGCTGAGCGGCGGCCTGCCCGAGCACCCGGAGCGGCTCTGGCGCAATCCCGAGCCGAAGCGCCACTACGACGTGGTGATCGTCGGTGGCGGCGGGCACGGCCTGGCCACCGCCTACTACCTCGCCAAGAACCACGGGATCACGAACGTGGCGGTGCTGGAACGCGGCTGGCTGGCCGGCGGCAACATGGCGCGCAACACCACGATCATCCGGTCCAACTACCTGTGGGACGAGAGCGCCGGCATCTACGAGCACGCGCTCAAGCTCTGGGAGGGCCTCGAGGAGCAGCTCGACTACCCGATCCTGTTCAGCCAGCGGGGCGTGCTCAACCTCGCGCACAGCCTTCAGGACGTACGGGAAAGCGTGCGCCGGGTGCACGCCAACCGGCTCAACGGCGTGGACGCGGAATGGCTCGACCCGCAGCAGGTCAAAGAGGTCTGCCCGATCGTCAACATCTCGCCCGACGTGCGGTATCCGGTGCTCGGCGCGACGTACCAACCGCGGGCGGGCATAGCCAAGCACGACTACGTCGCCTGGGGCTACGCGCGGGCCGCCGACGCCCTGGGCGTGGACCTGATCCAGCACTGCGAGGTGACCGGCCTGGACGTCACCGGCGGCCGGGTCACCGGCGTGCGGACCACCCGGGGCACCATCGGGGCCGGCCGGGTCGCCCTCGCCGCGGCCGGCCACAGCTCGGTGGTGGCCGGCATGGCGGGCATCGACCTGCCCATCCAGAGCCACCCGCTGCAGGCACTCGTCTCCGAGTTGCTCGAGCCGGTGCACCCGACCGTGGTCATGTCGAACGCCGTCCACGTCTATGTCAGCCAGGCGCACAAGGGCGAGCTGGTGATGGGCGCCGGCATCGACAGCTACAACGGGTACGGCCAGCGCGGCGCGTTCCACATCATCGAGCGACAGATGTCGGCGGCGCTGGAGCTGTTCCCCGTCTTCGCCCGCGCCCACGTCCTGCGGACCTGGGGCGGCATCGTGGACGTCACCCCCGACGCCTCCCCCATCGTCGGGTTGACCCCGGTCGACGGGCTGTACGTCAACTGCGGATGGGGCACCGGCGGCTTCAAGGCCACCCCCGGCGTGGGCTGGTGCTACGCGCACACCGTCGCGCACGACGAGCCCCATCCGCTGAACGCCCCGTTCAGCCTGGACCGCTTCACCACCGGCGCGCTCGTCGACGAGCACGGCGCCGCCGCGGTCGCACACTGAATCGCCGACGAGAGCCGAGGAACTCACGACGATGATGCTCATTCCCTGTCCCTGGTGCGGTCCCCGCGACGAGTCCGAGTTCCACTACGGCGGGCAGGCCGGCGTGGCCTATCCCGCCGACCCCGGCGCGCTCTCCGACGCCGAATGGGCGCGGTACCTGTTCTTCCGCGACAACCCGAGAGGCCCCTTCGCGGAGCGCTGGAGCCACAGCGTCGGCTGCCGCCGGTGGTTCACCATGGTCCGCGACACAGTCACCAACGAAATCCTGTCCGTCGACCGCCCGGTGTTGGCATGACCGCCTGCACCGAGCGGCACCCGGCCGCACCGAACAACGGCATCGCAGGCGAGGGCCAGAAGGGCATGCCGAAGGGGGGCACAGCATGACGGGGCAGGAGTTCAGGACCGAGCTGGGCGGGATCGTCGACCGGGATCGGGTCCTGCGGTTCCGGTTCGACGGCCGGGAGTACGAGGGGTACCAGGGCGACACGCTCGCCTCGGCGCTGCTGGCCAACGGCGTGCACCGCACCGCCACCAGCATCCGGCTCGGCCGGCCGCGGGGCATCTTCGCCGCCGGCGGGGAGGAACCCAACGCCCTCGTGCAGATCGAGGAGCCGTTCCCG
>Ga0307515_10023557_pt1 | contig 10781 bp, 10 predicted proteins | sample 17_EM_MG_FD_194513 | JGI IMG/M metagenome (GOLD analysis project Ga0307515, IMG submission 194513) | Populus trichocarpa ectomycorrhiza microbial communities from riparian zone in the Pacific Northwest, United States - 17_EM | ecosystem: Host-associated > Plants > Roots > Unclassified | place...
GTCATGATCAGATTCTTCCTCTCCTAATCGGAGAGTGTCCACTCAACCGCCTCCCCTCCACTCCACCCCCGCCATCACCTCTTCCCGCGTGCCCACCCCCACCCCACTCGCCAGCATCGCCCGCTCAAGCAGCCCTCGATCCACCCCGCTCCGCCGCAGGTGCGCCACGATCGGCCCGAGCCTGTCCGGCCGCTCCCGCACCACCTCCGACACCAGCCTCAACTCCAGCGCCACCGCCGGCACCACGTGCCGTCCACACCTCACCTCGACGTAGTGCTGCCACGGCCCCCGCCCGCCGCACTCCAGTGCGCCGGAGGCGTCGGCCCACTCCACGGTGCTGGCGCTCACCCCCACGCCGTCCACGGTGAACGCCGCGAAGTACTGCTGTGCCTCGGCGAGCCACACGGGTGCTTGCAGCACTTCGAACTCCGCCATCGCCGCCGCGAAGGCGTCTATCCCGTCGCGGGTGGCGTAGAGGATGTCGATGTCACCGGTCGGGAGGTCGACTCCCTGGAGGAGCGCCGCCGCCGTCCCCACCAGGCGGTACTCCAGTCCCTTCGCCGTCGGGTCGAGGCGGTCGAGGGTCGTCGTCAGCACCTTGCGTAGGTCGGCTTCGTCGCGGAAAGGCCGGGTCGCATCCATGCCCGCAATGTGCACGTAGGGTGTGACACGAACAGGTGTGCGATAGTGATCAAGTGACCCTTCCTCTGCCGCGTGCTCGCGCCGAGGTGGCACCCGGCGCGGTCCATGTTCCCGACTGGCTTGCGCCTGCCCGCCAGCTCGACCTGCTCACGGCCGCGCGGGAGTGGTCGAAGCCTCCTGCGGGGATGCGCCAGACGGTCCTGTCGGGCGGGCGGAAGATGTCCATCAAGACGGTCTGCCTGGGCTGGTACTGGTCGCCCTATCGCTACACCCGCGTCTCTCACGACGGGACGCCCGTCAAGCCCGTGCCCTCCTGGCTCGCCGATCTGGGGCGGGCCGCCCTCGCCGACGCCTACGGCGATCCGGGGCTCGCCAGCGGGTACGACCCCGACATCGCCGTCGTCAACTACTACGACCACCAGGCGCGGTTGGGCATGCACCAGGACAAGGAGGAGCTCAGCCTGGCGCCGGTGGTGTCGCTGAGCATCGGGGACACGTGCGTCTTCCGGCTGGGCGGGACCGAGAACCGCAACCGGCCGTGGTCGGAGGTCCTCCTGGAGTCCGGCGACCTGCTCGTGTTCGGCGGCGAGTCACGGCTCGCGTTTCACGGGGTGCCGCGCACACTGCCCGGCACGGCGCCCGGACACCTGGACCTCTCGGGGCGCGTCAACATCACGCTGCGGATGTCGGGACTGTCGTAGCGGAGGCGGATCGAACCGCTCCGAACGGCTTATTCGGTGCCGAAACGGGCGCCTTTCCAAAACGGGCGAATCGGCATCTTAGTTGCAGAAAACCTGGCTCGTAGATAACAAATCAGCAGCATGCCGCCTTGTTCACCGTCCGTTCACCAACTGCCGGGTTGCGCGCTACCTGCCGCGCTTAGCTTCTGGATCGGTTGATGAAGTCAACCCCGGAACGGCGCCCGAGCACGGGTCTTCCGGCTGATGAGTTCTTGGAAGGGAACGACTCACGTGAAGCTGCTTCGGCACGGCGCGATCGCCGGCCTCGTCGTGTCCGCCACGCTCGCGCTGGCGGCGTGCGGTTCGGACAACACCGACGGCGACGGCAACACCGGAGCGCAGGCGCCGACCGGCGACTGTGCGACCGGCACGCTGAACGTCCAGGGTTCGAGCGCCCAGAAGAACGCCATCGAGGCGTGGATCGCCGCCTACCAGGCCAAGTGCGCCGGTTCGACGATCAACTACAACCCCTCGGGTTCGGGCGCGGGCATCGAGGCGTTCATCGCCGGCACCGCCGACTTCGCCGGTTCCGACTCGGTCCTCAAGGAGGACCAGCTCCCCGGCGCGCAGACCCGTTGCGCGAGCGGCACCCCCGCTCACCTGCCGATGGTGGTCGGCCCGGTCGCGATCGCCTACAACGTGGAGGGCGCCGACAACCTCCAGTTCAAGCCCGCCACGCTCGCCGGCATCTTCTCCAACAAGATCACCAAGTGGGACGACCCGGCCATCAAGGCCGACAACCCCGACGCGACGCTCCCGAGCACCCCGATCCAGGCGGTGCACCGCTCCGACGAGTCGGGCACCACGGACAACTTCACCGACTTCCTGAACAAGACCGCTCCGGACGTCTGGACGAACGAGCACGCCAAGGCGTGGCCGCTCGACGGCGGCGTCGGCCAGAAGGGCTCCGACGGCGTCGCGGGCGCGATCAAGGACACCGCGGGTTCGATCACCTACGTCGAGCTGTCCTACGCCGACTCCCTCGGCCTGAAGAAGGCCAAGGTCGCCAACGGCTCCGGCGAGTACGTCGAGCTGACCCCCGAGTCGGCCTCGAAGGCGATCGCGGGCGCCGAGACCGCCGGTACCGCCACCGACGTCCAGCTCAAGATCGACTACGCGACCAAGGAGGCCGGTGCCTACCCGATCGTGCTGGCCACCTACGAGATCGTCTGCACCGCCGGCAACGGCGAGAAGGCGCCCCTCATCAAGTCCTTCCTGACCTACACGGCCAGCACCGCGGGCCAGGCCGAGCTCACCAAGCTCGGTTACGCCCCGCTCCCCGAGGAGCTGCGCGCCCAGGTCGAGACCCTCGCCAAGACGATCGCCTAACCGACCCGCTCACCCCACGGGATTGAAGACACATGACTGACGGTGACATCAATCGCCCCGCAGCGACGGGACCGTCGGTGATGCCCGCCCAGCGGCCAGGGAACACCCTGGCCGCTGGGCGCAGCGGCGTCACCGGTGAGACGGTCTCCGTCCTGCCGACCGTCGAGGTTCCCGACCGCCCCCTGCCGACGCGGCCCGAGGAGCCCCGTGAGCAGCCGGTGGGGGAGCCCCTCCCCAAGCGGAGCCGCTACGGCGGCGAGACGTACTTCAAGTCCCTCACCACGGTGGGCGGTTCGGCGGTCCTGGCGATCATCGCCGCGATCGCCCTCTTCCTCATCATCGAGGCGATCCCGGCGCTCAGCGCCAACAAGGAGAACTTCTTCACCTTCACCAAGTGGGCTCCGAACGCGCTCGACGACGCCCACTTCGGCATCGCCTCGCTGGCCTTCGGCACGATCCTGTCGGCCGCGATCGCGCTGGTCGTCGCCGTCCCGATCGCCCTCGGCATCGCCCTCTACCTCTCGCACTACGCCCCCCGCCGCGTCGCCACGATCCTCGGCTTCGCCATCGACCTGCTGGCCGCCGTGCCCAGCGTCGTCTTCGGCCTGTGGGGCCGGGAGTTCTTCGCCGTCCCGGTGCAGGACTTCTCGGTGTGGCTGAACAAGTACCTCGGCTGGTTCCCGCTCTTCGCCAGCGACGGGCGCTTCGGGCACTCGGTCCTGCTCGGCTCGCTGGTCCTGGCCATCATGATCCTGCCGATCGTCACCTCCCTGTCCCGCGAGGTCTTCATGCAGACCCCGCGCGAGCACGAGGAGGCCGCGATGGCCCTGGGCGCGACCAAGTGGGAGGTCATCCGCACCGCGGTCCTCCCCTACGGTCGCCCCGGCATCGTCGCCTCGGTGATGCTCGGCCTCGGCCGCGCGCTCGGTGAGACCATCGCGCTGGCGATGACGCTCGGATCGAGCTTCGTCATCTCCTGGTCGGTCGTCGAACCGGGCGGCAACACCATCGCGGCCAACATCGCCAACGCCTTCGGCGAGGCCAACGACCAGGGCCGCAGCGCCCTGGTCGCCAGCGGCCTCGTCCTCTTCGCGATCACGCTGATCGTCAACATGACCGCACGGGCCATTGTGCGCAGGCGCAAGGCCTTCCTCGCGGCGGCCACCACATGACGACGACCGCGTACGCCAGGCGTCCGGCCCGCACCGGGGCCGGAGCAAGACGTCGTCCCGGGGCTGCGGGGCGATCGCTACTGGGAGGTGGCGCCATGAGCGGATCCGTTACCCACGTGGACTTCCAGTCCCGCAAGGTGCGCAAGCGCGCCGACCGGGACGCCGGAGGCTGGCCGGTGCTCGTCGCCAAGCCCCTGCGCCCCGCCAAGGCCGACGAGGCCGCGCCACCGACCGACGAAGACATGGAGACGGCGGTATGACCACGCTGACCGCGGCAACCGCGGCGACTGTCCAGCTCAAGGCGAAGCGCCTGCCGAAGTACGCGCCGTGGGCGATCGCGGCCGCAGCCGTCCTCATCGGCCTCGGCGGCGTCACCTTCGCCGCCGGCGGCGGACCGGTCGTCGGCGCGATCCTGGCCGCGCTGATCTACTTCGTCGCGCTGATCACGATCGCGACCTTCGTGGAGGGCGGCCGCTCGGCCCGCAACCGCGCGGCCTCGGCACTGATCGGCTCGGCCTTCGTGCTCGCCGTCCTGCCGCTGCTGTCGGTGGCCTTCACGACGATCTCGCGCGGCGCCGACCGCTTCGACGCCGACTTCTTCTACCGCTCGATGAACGGCATCACCGCCCTCAACGCCGGCGGCGGCGCCTACCACGCGATCCTCGGCACGCTCGAACAGGTCGGGATCGCCGTCCTCATCACCGTTCCGCTCGGCCTGGCCGGCGCGATCTACGTCGTCGAGTACGGCCGCGGGCGCCTCGCCAAGTGGATCCAGTTCTTCGTGGACGTCATGACCGGCATCCCGTCCATTGTGGCCGGTCTGTTCGTGCTCGCCTTCTGGGTCATGGTGATCAGCCCGATCTTCAACGACGGGCGACCGGCCTACTCCGGCTTCGCGGCCGCGCTGGCCCTGTCGGTGCTGATGCTCCCGACGATCGTGCGCTCCGCCGAGGAGATGCTGCGGCTGGTCCCGAGCGCGCTGCGCGAGGGCTCCTACGCCCTCGGCGTCCCGAAGTGGCGCACGATCCTCAAGGTCGTCATCCCGACGGCCCTGCCCGGCATCGTCACCGGTGTCATGCTCGCCGTCGCCCGCGCGGCCGGTGAGACGGCTCCGGTGATGCTGGTCGCCGGTGGAGCCTTCGCCATCAACGGAAACCCCTTCGCGGGCCAGCAGACCTCGCTGTCCCTGTACATCTACGACCAGGCGAGCACGGCGTCGCAGTACGCGCCCGCGCGGGCCTGGACGGCGGCTCTCACGCTGGTGGCCATCGTGCTGCTGCTGACGATCGTCGCCAAGCTCGTCGCCCGTCGCAGCAAGCTGACCCGCTGAACCCCAGGAGCGAAAGACAGGTTATGGCCAAGCGCATCGAAGCGGACAACGTCACCGCTTACTACGGCTCCTTCAAAGCGATCGAGGGCGTCAACATGGTCATCGAGCGCAAGTCGGTGACCGCGCTGATCGGCCCGTCGGGCTGCGGCAAGTCGACCTTCCTGCGGTCGATCAACCGGATGCACGAGGTCATCCCGAACGCGCGCGTCGAGGGCACGATCAGTGTCGACGGCGAGAACATCTACGACAAGGACGTGGATGTGACGGCCGTGCGCCGCATGATCGGGATGGTGTTCCAGCGCCCCAACCCGTTCCCGACGATGTCGATCTTCGACAACGTCGTCGCCGGGCTGAAGCTGGTCGGCGTGCGCAAGAAGGGCGAGCTCCAGGTCGCCGCGGAGCAGGCCCTGCGCGGCGCGAACCTGTGGGAAGAGGTCAAGGACCGCCTCGACAAGCCGGGCGCCGGCCTGTCGGGCGGTCAGCAGCAGCGCCTCTGCATCGCCCGCGCGATCGCGATCGAGCCGCAGGTCGTGCTGATGGACGAGCCGTGCTCGGCCCTCGACCCGATCTCGACCCTCGCGATCGAGGACCTGATCGGCGAGCTGAAGGACAGCTACACGATCGTCATCGTCACGCACAACATGCAGCAGGCGGCACGCGTGTCGGACCGGACGGCGTTCTTCTCCCTGGAGAAGACCGGCGACCCGGGGCGGCTCGTGGAGTACGACGACACGCAGAAGATCTTCACCAACCCGAACGAGAAGCGGACCGAGGACTACATCACGGGGCGCTTCGGGTAGGGGCCGGTCTGTTCGTGGCGCCACCTGGCTTTCGGGCCGGGTGGCGCTTTCGTGTTCGTGCCTTCACCCACTCGTCCGCCCCCGTCCGTCCGATCGGTCGCGCCCACCCGCCGCCGTGTCTCGCTGTGACAGGATTCCCCGCATGCAGTACGACGAGACCAACGAGGGCGTCACGTTCATCCGAGACGATCACGCCCAGTTCTTCTACACGATCCCCGACGGCTGGCACCGCGTCACCGCCGAGGACGGCGGCTCGGGGCCGACGAGTGCGATCGCGAGCACGGAGGCCGACGATCCCGACGAGGAGCGCAAGGCCTCCGTCCTCGCCGGTGTGATGCGGGAGATCCCTTCCGGCGACGACCTCGAAAAGGGCGCGCTGATGCTCGCCAAGGGTTGGGCGCAGCTGTCGGACGCCCGCTCGAACGCGGTCTTCGCGGATGAGACCTCGCGGTCCTTCACGCTCGACGGCCATCCGGCGGGGACGGCCTCCCTGCGGGCCGACTTCCCGGAGAGCACCACGGGTTCGCTCTACCTGCGGATGACGGTCGTCGAGATCGTCGACGGCTACTACTCCTACCTCGCCGGGACCGCGCACCCCGAGGCCGCGGACCTGCGCGCGGCGGTCGACGGCGTCCACCGCGACCTGATCGTCGTCATGGCCTGACGAACGTCACGGGGGGCCGGGACCCGGCATCCGTCCCCCACACGCTGAACGGATGTCCCGCGGCCCCTCTCCGGTCGCGGGACATCCGGTCCTCCCCGACCCGCCCGGTCGCCATCCTCCGGCGGCCGATGCCCTCGCGGCCGGGAGTGTCGTGCGGGTCAGCTGGTACCGGAGAACGTCCGGGAGTCTGCACCAGACGTCCTCCGGGGCTTGTCAACGCATGCCGTAGGAACCACGGCGGGTCAGGTTGTTCATGGCCTTCCCTTCGCAACGGGGACACCACGACGCTATTGATCCGCGGCCCGCCAGGGCTAGTGGGGAAAACCCTTGCCGGGAAGTCGAGGGTCGCCGAGCCGGGCCGCCAGTTGCGCCCGCGACCGCAGTCCGAGCTTGCGGTAGACCCGGGTCAGCGTCGCCTCGACGGTCTTGACGCTGATGAACAGCTGCGCGGCCGCCTCGCTGTTGCTCGCCCCCGAGGCGACCAGCGCCGCCAGCCGCGCCTCCGCCTCCGTCAGCTCGGCCGTGGAGGACGGTCCGACGCTGTCGAGCCGCGCGCGTTCCTCGGCCACCACGGCGATCCAGGGCAGTGCGCCGCACCGGGTGAACACGGCCGAAGCCTCCGTCAGCAGGGCCCTCGCCGTGGCCCGGCGCCTCCGGCGGCGTTCCAGGCGGGCCAGCGACAGGACCGTGCGGCCCTCCTCCAGCGGCAGGCCGAGTTCGGTGAAGCGTGTGCGGGCGCGGACGAACAGCTCGGCGGCGCCGATCGGGTCGCCGCTTTCTTGCAGGCACACGGCTTCGGCGTGGTCGAGGCCCGGCAGGACGTTGGTGCGGCCGTGGGTCTCGGCGGCCTTGCGGGTCTCGGCGACCAGGGCCAGTGCCTCGCCCACTTCGCCGCCGACGGCGAGCGCCTCGGCCAGTTCCCGGTGCCATTGCAGGATCGAGGGATCACCGATGTCGAAGGCCGTCTCGAAGGCCCGCACCTCCCGCAGCGTCTGCACGGCCGCGGCGGTCTCGCCGGTGAAGAGCTGCACTCTCCCCAGCGCGTACAGGCAGCGCGACGTGAACAGCACGTCGTGGTCCTCGTGGGCCGAGCGCAGGCCCTGGCGCGCGAAACTGGCCGCGCGGGCCATGTCCCCGCCCGCGGTCTCGGCGAGGGCGACGACGTACCAGACGGTCGCCGTGGACGTGTCGGTGTCGGTGAGGCGTTCGGTGGCCTCGCGGATGTAGTCGAGGGCGAGCGCGCAGCGGCCGGCGCGCAGCTCGATCTCGGCGAGGGTGCGGTAGAGGTCGCTGAGGTCCTTGATCTCGCCTCGGCGCTGTGCCAGGGGAAGCAGCGCGAGGGTGCCGCGGCGGGCGGTGTCGACGTCGTCGTCGAACAGCGCGTGGCGGGAGCCGATGAACAGCGCCGACCCTCTCACCGCGCCGTGGGAGGCGTCCGGGTCGAGGGCCCGGGCGTGTTCGAGGAGGGCATCGCTCTCCGGCCTGCCGAGGGCGCGGGCGAGGCGGGCGGCGGTGGTCAAGGCCTCGATCTCGGCTTCGAGGTTGCCGCCCTCGGCGGCCAGCCGGTAGGCGGCGGTGGCCTCCTGGAGCGCGCGATGGCTGTCGCCTTCGCAGATGTAGTAGCGCCAGGCGATCCAGAGCCGCGCGACGGCCATGAGCCCGGGGTCGTCGGCGGCGGCCTCGGCGAGGTCGGCGAAGACGTCGTCGATGCTGTCGAGGGCCTGCCCGGCGCATTCGACGACGGCGGTCAGGACGTTGACGCGGACGGCCGGATCCGTTGCCCTGTCGAGGATCACGGCCGCCGCGCGGCGGGTCAGGTCGAGGTCTCCGGCGAGGCCGGCGTCGGCCGCGGCGAGGACGAAGCGGCGCTGCATGCCGGCCTGGTCGCCGCCCGGCGTGTGTTCGGCGGCCAGGAAGGACAGCGCCGCCGAGCGGCCTCGCGCGCCACGGGCGCGCACGGTGTCGGCGGCCTCGTCCAGTTCGGCCGCAAGGGATGCCGACGGTGCCGTCGCCACGTGCGCGCGGTGCCACACGGCGGTGACGGGGTCGTCGGCGACGGCCGCCAGCGCACCGTGCACTGTGGACAGTTCGGCCGAGCCGGCCGCCTCCCGCACGGTGTCGCCGACCGCGCCGGAACTGAAGCCCACGCGCCCGTCGGCGTGCACCGACGTCAGCCCGGCGTCGGTGGTCTCGGCGAGGTCCTCGCGCGCGCCCGGCCGGCCCGCGCGGGCCAGCAGCGACAGGCTCGGCCGCTCGGCGAGGGCCACGTGCAGAAGCGTTCGGCGCGCGCTCGCGGAGAGGGAGGCGAGCTGCGCCCGGATGGGTCTTCGGGCCGTCTCGGGTATCGGCAGGGGCGCCTCGCCGCGCCCCCACCCGCCGATCGCGCCGCCGAGCCGGACCGCGAGCTGCGGGTTGCCGCCGCAGGCGCGGAAGACCCGCCCGGTCAGGCGGGTCGGGATGCCGTGCCCGGCGAGCAGGGCCGCGATCTCGTCGAGATCCCATGGCGGGACGGCGATCTCGACCGCGCCCGACAGCCCCCGCGAGGCGTCGTCGGCGTCGCGGCGGGCGGCGACGAGCGCGACCCCGCCCGCGGGAGCGTGCCGTCGGACGTGGTCGAGGACGTCGGCGCTCTCGGCGTCGATTCCGGCGGCGTTGTCGAGCAGCAGGAGCACTCGCCCGTCGGCCGGCGAGAGCAGCTCGGTCACCGCCAGCCGGACCGCGAGATGGTCGATCCCCTCGCCGGGCTCCTGCCGCAGGAGCACACGCACGGCCGACCGCCGCGGCGGCGCGAGCGCGTCCACCGCGGCGTTGGGCAGGGCGGAGAGTAAGGCGGTGACGGTCGCGTAGGGGACCTCGGCGTCGCGCGCGGCCGGGCTCAGCCTCAGCACGCGCTCGCCGGGCTCGCCGAGCGAGGCGAGGATCGTGCTCTTGCCGCTTCCCGCAGGGCCGACGAGCAGGACGGCTCCGGCCTCGGCGAGTCCGCGCCGGACGGCGGCGTGGACGTGCGGCCGCGTGACAGCCGCGGACGTCCCGTGCACTGATCTGACCATCGCACGCTCCCTACGCGGCAATCCTACGTAACGCGCGGTTCACCGCCGTCGTGTGACGTCTAGAGATCCAAGGGGAGTACCGGCGCGAGAAGGTGGACACCTAGACTCATGACGATGGTCAGGGACGAATTCCACGACAGGCTGGCGGAGCTCGACGCCGGTCTCGTCGTCATGGCGCGGACGGTCACCGACATGATGGGCCGCGCGAGCCGCGCCCTGCTGACCTCGGACGCCGAGCTGGCGCAGCAGATCATCGACGCCGACGCGGGTGTCAACCAGCAGCGCAACACCGTCGACGACCAGGTCGCCGAGCTGATGACGATCCGGCCGCCGATGGCCGGCGACCTGCGGTTCATGCTCGCCGCGATCCGCATCACCGGCGACCTCGAACGCATGGGGGACCTGGCCAAGCACGTCGCCAAGATCACCCTGCTGCGCGCGCCCGGATCGGCCGTCCCGTTCGAGGCCGCGCCCATGTTCACCTCGCTCAGCGAGGTGGCGGTGCGCATGGCCACGAAGATGACGCAGATCCTCGGCACCCGCGACCAGCTCGACGCGACCCAGCTGAGCCTCGACGACGACGAGATGGACGCCCTGCGCAAGCGGATGTTCGGCAAGCTGTTCTCCGACTGGCCGCACGGCGTCGAGGCGGCGGTGGACTTCACGCTGCTCGGGCGCTTCTACGAGCGCTACGCCGACCACGCGGTCAACATCGCCCACCAGGTCGTGTACCTGGTGACCGGCGACGTCAGGCTGCGGGACTAGGCTGCCGCCCACGCCACCAGGTCGGGCAGGACCTCGCGGTTGTCGCCGCCTTCGTTCGCCAGGTAGCGCTCGCGGCTCGCGGTGAGAACGACGGTCACGCCCGCTTCCGGGGCGACGCAGACCTGCTGTCCGGCGAAGCCGCTCGCGAGGAAGACCGGGGAACCGTCGTAGACGGCGTTGTCGTAGGCGAAGACCGTGCCGGGTGCGGCGACCTGCGGGCGGTCGAGCAGGAAGTCGAGCCAGTTGGCCGGTTCGAGGCCGCGGAAGTCCTCTGGTGGCGTCGACCCGC
>Ga0307515_10023558_pt1 | contig 10780 bp, 1 predicted proteins | sample 17_EM_MG_FD_194513 | JGI IMG/M metagenome (GOLD analysis project Ga0307515, IMG submission 194513) | Populus trichocarpa ectomycorrhiza microbial communities from riparian zone in the Pacific Northwest, United States - 17_EM | ecosystem: Host-associated > Plants > Roots > Unclassified | place...
TCTTATTATAAGAGGAGTCTTTAAATTTAAGAAGTATAACCCTACTAAGTTTAATAAAGTTTATATCTTTAAGTTAAGGATAGTTAATAAGATTAAAGGTAAAGCTACTAACGCCCCATTTAAGAAATTAAGGCTTATTATCTAAGGTTATAATAATAATAGTAAGGAGGTAATTCTTATACAATCTCCTATAATTTAATAAGCTAGTTAGCGAGTTATTATTGCGCTAGCTTTCTCCTTAATAAAGAATAGAATAGCGGTTTATTTATAAAATATTACTTAAGCCTACACCTAATTAGAGACGCACCTTTAGTGCTTAATATTGGTATACCTTCTAGAGCAAATTCGCTACTAGTATCCTGAAGATATAATTATAGTTATACTTAAGCCATTATATAGAATCGCAGAGGTAGGAACTTACTAGTAGGCTACCTATAGTAAGCACTATAAAGAGAAGCTTTTAATAACTACTTCTATATTTAATCCCTGCTTCCTTATTATAACTATAAGAACTCTATTTAAAATTGTTGGCATATAAACTAATAATATAATTATCTTAGGGAACGACTAATTCTTAGCTCTTAAAGAAGATAAGCTAGTAAAGGCAAATCTTATAGCAAAGCTAAAAGAAAAGCTTAATTTAATAACACCATTACTCTTTAATAGATGCATCCTCTCCCTAAATAAGGATTCTATTGCTTTACGCTAGAAGGGTTAAGGTAAGAAGATTAATGTTATTAATATTAATTCCTTAAAGCAAGAATATATGGAGTAACGCGCTTATAGAGCTTATATTACTTTTATCTATTAACCTAAGGCTTTATTTAATCTCTCTATTACCACCTAACACCAGAAACCAACTAAGGACGACGTTCTTACCCTAAATAAACGTTTTTTTTTAGTAAATAACCCATCTCGATTGGGGACTACTCTACGTGCCTATTAATCTTCCCACCGCTAAGCTCTTTATATTTATTAATGGATTATTTATAAATAATAAAGATTTTAGCTCCTAGTTAGGATATAAGATTATTATCGTAAATAAATCTACTAGAGAGAATAACTTTATAATCCACGGTAACCTTATCTATTAGAGCTTAACTAAGAGTAAGTATGTTACCTAAAGCGTTCTAGCGTTAGAGATATATAGAATAGTTAGCGGAGTTAATATAGCAATTGCAATTAAAACTACCCTAAAGATAATTATAGATCAACTCAAACTTTCTGTTATCCCTATAATCGTATGCACTGACTTATATTCCCTCTATAAGTGTTTAGTTCAGCTTAGTACCATAAAAAAGAAGCGCCTTATAATCAATATTATAGTACTTTAGCAATCCTATAAGCGCCGAAAACTCTTTAAGATTTAATAGATTAATAGCTAAGATAACCCAGTAGATGTAATAATGAAGGCGAACCTAAATAAGGCATTAGAGACGTTTATTAATATAAATACTCTACGTATATAAGTTAAAGGTTAGGTTAAAAGGGAGTCCCTAGAAATTTCTTAGTTATATAAGGTCTTAAGATATCTAGGAACTTCGACCGGCGGTTAAAGTTATCTAATTAGTCAGATTCCCTTGCCAAGCCTTTTTTAGGAGGGGGGAGTATAATATTCTACAGACCCTAACTTAAACTAGCTAATTAGGATTTTCCATCCCCGGGATAGAAAATCGCTATTAGCTCGCTTACCGCTAGCGCCTTAGCGGCCCTACTAATAAGATACCTACCTATAACTTATAAGCAAGGAAGCACCACATGCTAAAAGGCAAATTTTAGGACAGCGAGACTTATATTACAGTGGTAATAGTAAGTAAGAAGGATTAATATTTATTCCGCTAGTTAAGCGGTATTTATATATAGATAGCAACCACAAAAGAAGAGTTGCCAGTGTCGGGAATAAAGGCAAGTGGTCACTATATAAGGCATATTGCCGTTATATATAGCAAGTTGTCGTTACATACGGCAAGTTACCGTCACGTGTCGCCGCGGCACTAGCGTGGCGAGGAGCCTTAAGCTCCTCGCCCTCCCTTATTCTTTCTATATAGAACAATCATCATACTATCTACGAACCGTAGCTACGTGATATCCCCTTGTGTAACCAACAATTTCCAATTAAAATATAAAGCGGCTATACTTTCTTGCCGCCGGTATATTATATTAGTTAGGTCTTATTACTAGCTAATATAATTAGCACTACAGTTACGCCAAGCAATAGCTGCTCTTACGTCTCCTACTACTAGTTTACTATATTAAGCTTATTATATATTTTTATTCCTACTAATAAGTACTACCTTACTAGCGAGAAAGTTATATCTCCTTAGAAAGGGCTATAACTAATAAGAAAGGACACGATCTCTAAAGTATTTCGGTAACGTACCAGCAGCTACTAATCCCCTATAGTTATAATTATTTTAATCTATTACGGTTAATTACTCTTAGATTATATCTATTTCGAAAGTAGTTTTGCTTTAATATTATTAGCACTCTAGTAAGAAAAATGGTTGGTAAATACTCCCTAAAGCCTAATATTGTTAAACTACTTATTAATAGCGCGGTTAGAAGTCCCGTAGCTTACCCACTATAAGACCTATACGTATTTTGCCTTACTATTAAATGGATAAAACGGGGGAGATATCTTATCTAGTATATTGCTAGTACGCTTAATACGCGGTATAATGTTATATACTGCCGCAGTATTATATACAGTTTGCGGATTTCCTTAGTTCCGTCCTAAAGGCTTTCCTATAGCGCGGCCAGTGGCCTCTTTAAATGTTTTAGTCTAAAAGACGTCTATAGATATTCTAGTTAAAGTTTATTAATCAGTCTTAACTATTACCAGGTTATATACCCTATTAAATATTACGGAATTATTGTTATAGTGCATATCCGCAGCCCCGTTATTCGGCTTATTAATAATATTATCGCCTAGAGCTTATATAGGTGGCTACTTATTACCTTGCTCCGATTTGGCCTTATAATTAGTTATATAATGCCCTTTTGAGGTTTAATAGCATAATAGTGCATCGTCGTCCATATATTATATAAGTGGCCACTTATTATATTGCTTTAGCTTAGCCCTATAATAGGCTGTCTAATACTCCTCTAAGCTTTAATAGCGTAAGGGTGTATTATTATTTATCTCTTTAATATTAACGCCCTTATATCTACCCTTCTTCCGTTTTTATTATTTTAAATAATATCGTTTATAACGGGTTAGACCGCCTATACTTTTTACTTTAGTCTTATACTTTCTATATTACCGCTAAATAGAGCTTATTTATAAATTGCCGCATTAAGCTGCAATTTGCTATAGTTTAGTTAGAAGGAAGCCGAAAATAATATCCGTGTAAAACCATATATTTAAAGTAGTATTTATAGCTTATACTATATTACAAGCTAATTAAAATAGGAGGAGTATAGTAAGAGTACGGCGATATCCGTGGACACTAATGCGCTAAATAGCGCAACCCGTTATGTTTTATACTAATTTATACTAGATCGCGTTACGTTAGGCTAAAAGACTTTACTTATTACTAACGTCGCGCCGCCTCTCTGTTATACTAAGCATAGGATTCTAAATACCACTATTCCCTACTTAGGATACTAGACTGTTTTTTACAATAGGACGCGATATATAACAGCGGTATACTATAAATACGGCGTAGTATAACTCTGCGAGCGCCATAAACCTATAAAAAGACATACAGCTTATTACCGGCTTAGGTATTATTGTAGAGAGACTTAATACTATTAAGCGGACTTTTAAGCAGGTTATTATTAAGGACGGCATCCTATACGTTTTATTTCGCGGATAACTAAATAATTTGCTGCGTAAGCAGGCGATCTAAAAAGTTATCTATTAGGTAGTAGAATATAAGAAGGCACCAGCGCTATAGGTATATAAGGCCATATAGAATATACTAGCCTACGTATAGTTAAATATATATAAAAAGATAAAGGTGCTAGGGCGGCCTAGTATTAACTATATAGTAAATATAGAAAGGGGGCATACGGCTGCCGTAAACTCGTAGAGTTTATTTTAGCTTAACTATATACAGAACTGCGGCTATAATCTTAAATAACTTATTATACTACTTTATAAGCGGAAACTAGATAGTATAAACTTAGTCCTAAGTATAGACATAGCCTTAAGTCTAGTGTCGCTATCTAATACGCCTTAAGACCTACGCATAGTTAAATATTAGCTGCTAATTAAGATGTTTTTAGAGGCCGGGGTAGATTATAATAAGGAGTGAATATAGGCCGCCTATATAGAGACTATACCTATCTAAAACAATAGGGCCTTAAGGGCTGCTCTATTAAGGGCAGTTTATTATAAAATAGGCCAGGTTATATTTACGGCTATCTGTAGAGATGGTATATAGGTGTCCGTCGTAATTATAATATATTACTAACATTTATTTAGCCCTATCTTTAGCGTAATACGTTTCGCTAGGCGGGCTAGAAGGTATTAATTAATTATAGCTAATCTAATCTACGTGGAGATAGTGACTTTAGTCGAGTTTGCCTTATAGTGAGACCTTCTATCGCACTAGGAAGCCCTAAGATTATTACCTATATATATAATCTTAGGTTATCTAGATATAGTATAGTAAATTGCCTTTACTACAGGCTCTTCTATTAGGGGCAACTATATAGACATTATATTTATCCTATATTTTACTAGCTAGTAGCCAGTATAATAGGATAGGTATTATTTTAAGGGCCTATAGCATTAGCGACAAGTTTCTTAAGATATAGTAATAGTGTGCTAATACTAGGAATAGCATACCCAATATAAGCAGAAGAGGGCGTTAGGTTATATTGCCTTAGCGGCAGCTATAGTAAGAAAAGGATTAGATCCTATTTAAGGTTATTATAATTTAGCAAAAATAGAGGCGGCCTATACTATACGGAGAGTAATTAATAATAGTTGCGGTTACTAGTATAACGGAACCTTGTAGCAAGAACTACGATGGGCTCATTATTGGGCTAGGTGTGTAGGAAATGCAAGTATAAAAGTCGACAAGTAATAATAACTGGTGGAGTAGTTGCCTAACAGATTAACTCTAATTGTATTCTAAGAATCACTATAAGGAAGGAACTATCTAGGTAGGGACTAAGGGTCCTTAAATACACAACCGTACTCCTATAAAATCCTCCTTATACGTAATGTACGTATGCTCTATCTACTCTGTTACGGATTATACAGATCCTATAAATTATATAGATTACCCTACGTGACCTTGGTTACTATTCCTCGTCATATAGTTCTATTGGCTCCATCTTAGACCGTGCCTAAATTAACCAACTAGCTTCTTCCGTCTCTTCTCCAAGTAGTTATAATATTGTACTTAAAGCGTCCGTAACACCATCTCCCTCCTCTTTATCTTCGTCCTTGAAGATTTAAAATATCTCTAAGTCGTTTACTAAAGGTGTAATATCCGTCTGATTAACTTGGTTAATATTATTGCTTATTATACCTAAAGCAATTTCTTCTTCCTTAACTGCTCGTCGTACTCGCACTATCGCTGCAATATTATCTCTTAGTGAGATTATACTATTTCCGTGTTCTCGCTGTTTAAAAGAGGGGTTAGTTTGTATTACGTTAGCGAGTCTATCTTTATAACAACCGTCCTTTTATTTAGAGTGCATTAAAGCAAATATTCGTTTATCCTATAACGTTTACCAGGCTGGTTTTTGATGCTATCGATAAGGCATTGATTAATAATCGCTATCATTAGTCGATAATCGATAATTATTAATAATTACTTGGCATTATGGTACGTGCCTAAGGCTAAATAATTTATAAAGGGAACTTGGAGGAAGGCTTCCAGAAAAGGTCCTAATAGCTGCCTAATATTAGATATCATTTGTCTAAAATACTACTTCGTTTGCAATGTTTTAAACACTCTACCCTCTTAAGGTTTTCTGCTCCCATCTGCGCCCTTTCCCACGATACCGTACGACGTCCCCCTGAAAAGACTCGCTCTGGTTCATCGCTCATAGCTGGAATTAAGAGAATATTAATTGCCATATACGATAACCTTGGCCAACGTTTTCTTTGCTGATCTTAACACCACTATTTAAGCGCTGGCATCTTACCAATATTGTACGGTTCCCCATTATAATAATCTTGGTACTCGTCCTGACTTGCTGGTTGAGTATACTTGCCTAGCTTTTAAGCAATCCGATTAAATACGTCAAGTTCCTGCTCCTAAGGTCTCCTTTTGTACGACGGAGGACTTAGAGGAGTAGGAGCTTTTTCCCAGTAGGACTCCCAAAGCTCTTTAACCTTTTTTAATACGGGCTTAACCCACTTTGCTTTCCAGTTTGCCTTAATATACTTTGTATGACGGTTTGGATAAAGAATAAGGGCGGCGGCGTAAAGTAGTAAGTTGTCCGTTTTACTATAGTACTTATTAAAGGTCTCCTACCCCTTTCTAATTTGAGCGCTAAACTCCTTATTAGAAGCATGTTCAGACTATTATATAGTATTAGTATTATCTAATTTAGAAGGAAGTTTACTTATAAGCGCGGCTTTAAAGTACTGAACAATAATATCCATAGTAAAGAGCACACTATTGATTGTTGCGTGGTCACCTTAAGTCTCTAGAGTTGCTCGGTGGAATGGTTAAAGGAATTCCTTAATTGTATAAAGCCGTTTCTAGTCCTCTGGAGAGAGATAGTCTGCCTAAAGCGTGGCAAAGTGGTTCTTAGTGTAGGTATTAATAGCTCCCGCCTTTTGATCGGCTACAGCTAGTATTTAAAACCAGCTATTCCATCTCGTACGGTTATTAAGTGGAATTATTCTCTCCGCTAGATCTTTAAACTCCTTCGTACGACTAGCAGAACTGCGGATGTGTATAATAATATTGTGAAGCTTACTAAGTGGTTCTATAACCCGAAAGGTTGCCCGTTTCTCCTCTTTATCTACTACCTCTCCTTTTCCTTCTTGTTTATCGTACGACTCTAGTTACTTTATTTTAATTAGACCATAAAATAGGAAGGCTTATATGGCTAAATTAATAATATAGCTAGTATAGCGGATCCGCCAATACGTAGAATCCTATTTAATATCCTCCTCTTTCTAGAGATAGGCTTCTACCGTATAATAAAGTGTATTATTTAAAGTGGCGTTATCACAAACGATAGACCCAAGCTTTTGTATGATACTATAGTCCTTAAGGACTGGGAGAAGAGTGGCGAATTGCTTGTTTTTGCTATGGTTTGCTACCGTACGAAGCGCGAGGAGGGCCTTTAAGCGCTTCTCTTGACTATGGTTAATAAAGTGGGCGCAGATCCCTAGAAGAAGGAGCCTATTTAAAGAGGTCTAGATATTAAGTAAAAGATGAATACTTGATATTGCTGACTGAAGTTTCTTTCGTACGACGTCTTTATGAGTCTGCCAGGACTGCTCAATCTTCTTTATAACTTAAGAGTGTGCCATAGTTATAAAGTTAGACGATTCTGGATTGAGTACTTGGCAAAAAGTATGAAATTTAGGCTATTTAATAACTCGAAAAGGAAGGTTTCGTACAACAATTAGGGTAATTAAAGCCTTATTAATTATATCCTAATTTAGATGTTTTCGGTAGACTTAAGTATTAATCTCTTCTGTTTGGCCTAAAGACTCTGCTTGGGTATAAAGTTGCTGTAGTTAGCGGACGGTTTCTTCTTAAATTGGACCCGGAGTTCGGTCGACATATATTCCATGCTTTAACTTAAGATGTCTACGCATATTTGTACTAACCGAAGTGCTATACGGTGGTGTCGCTGTACAGTGTATACAGAACTTAAGCCAAGAATTCTCTTTATCGCGTGCCGTTTGAGTATAGACCCATGTCGTATGAGCAGATTTACCCCTTCCTTTTGATTTAGTTTCGACCGAATTATAGGTAGTTAAAGGCGTAGGAAGAGATAAATTAATTTTAGAATCTATAATTTGTACGGAATAATTAAAGAGAAGGAAGGAGTTTAGAAATTTTGGTTAAGCGGTAAGAATTATTGATAAGAATTAATAATAATCGATTGTTGTTGATAACGATTATTAATTAATCTTATTAATAATAAGTTATCGAAAACCACACTGACGTTTACTCCGTCTCTAATGCTAAATATACGCAACCTATTACTTTTAATAGTCGTCTAGTTCCCTAATTAATTTGTCTTAGGGTTTTATGTTTAATCTACTGCTGCGCAGCTAGATAATAAACTATCTGTTACTTTTACTAAATTGCGTTGTTCTTAGGATGCTAAACGGGAGGCTGCTAATGCTTAGCAACGGGCCCTTAAGTCTTGTCTTATGGCGTCTACTTAGTTAATCTATTTTAAGAAGGTTTATAAGAAGGTTTGTTTTAAGGAGTAGAAACTTATAGAATAAGGTTTATAGAAACTTAGCAATAAAAGAACGGATTCTCTCCTAATAGAGAAGGAAATAGATCTAAATAGCTCGGTAACTGCTCTTCTTAGGTCCCCCTTAGGTGACTTATTTTTTGGCAATCCTTTTTTATTAATACTGCCTGACCTAATCTCTTCCGATACTCCTATACCTTTCCTATAACATTTTTTAAATTCTCTAGTGGCTCCTAGGTAGTCTTAGTGTAGCCTATCTACTTAACCTCGTACTATATTTTATTGTTAATGTCCTTATAATTAATAATCTTTAAAACTTGCTATTTATCTTCTTCTTATCCTCTATACGTGTCTGCTTTATAAACTAGTGGCTTAATATTATTAGGAAATTTTTTTTTTGGCTTGTTGTTGCGGTTTGCAGCAATTTGCGGCAATTTGCTGTAAACTATACGGTTGCGGTGGTCGTATATAGTCCTGTGCGGTTTACGGCGGTTTATAGCAACCCGCGTAAAGCCTATATTTTTTACGGCAGTTTGTAGTAACCTACGTAAAGCCTATATTTTTTGCGGTAATCCACGCGAAGCCTATACGTAGCCCTTGTATTTCGCATATTTCGTACATTTTGTACGTTTTATACGTTTTGTACGTTTTATACGTTTTATACGTTTTATACGTTTTATACGTTTTACACGTTTTATATATTTCGCATATTTTATACGTTTTATATATTTTATACGTTTCCTATAGATTGCTATAATATACTTTTAAATATATTTATATTATAACTATATAAAATATAGAGCTATCTACTTAGAGCCTCTAAATTGTTAATTGGCCTAGTGCCTACCTGCTTACCTACCTGCCTACCTACCTACCTACCTACCTACCTACCTATCTATTTATCTATCTATCTGTCTATACCCACCTACCTATACCTACCTATCTATGCCTACTGTCTATACCTACCTATCTATACCTACTGTCTGTACCTACCTGTTTATGCCTACTGTCTATGCCTACCTGTCTATGCCTACCGTCTATACCTATCTATCTATACTACCTCTAAACGGTAGTTATCTGGGGTGCCTCCATAAAAGGGCTTAATTCGATTTAATTTGGTAATAGACTAATAATAATGCTCTGGTTTGATTCGACCGATCGAATCGTTCAGTGTTTGCTAGCTGGGTCCAGGGGTGGCAATAATCAGTTAGTTAGTTACATTGATTATAATTATTATATAATCATAACTAATATAATCAGAATCAAGGTCTAGATTATATTATATTAATATAATCATATAATCACCTAGGGCAAGAAGGGGAGGAAGTGGTGATAGAGCTTAGGTGGTGAGCGGTGGTTTAGTTAATTTGGCAATCATCGGCAGATATGCCGCGGTACTTCTGAAACGCGAAAAAGGCACCAGAATACATACAAATAAAAGCCGTGCGCGCCCCCGTGAGGTACCTGGCCACAACACCGTATTCTATTCTCCCTTATTGTTAATACCACCCTCCCCCAAAACTTACCAATGATGCCTTCCTTACCCCCCAATCGCACCCGTGTCCAAAAGCGCAAATGTTAAGAAGAAGAAGACGCTAGTTTTAGCTTCAGCGAGCACGATTCACGCGAGTTCGATGCCGCCTTTCGGGGGCACGTCGTATAATCTCATGGGAGCGTTTAAGCCTTGGGGCAACGGTGGTGGAACAAACGGAGTGCTTAAAGAGCTGGATTCGCGAGGTAGTTAAATTGGGAGGCTTTACAACGGCAGATATCGCGCTTGATGTGGAGGCTATTCAAAAGGGCTTGGTCAGGCGCAGGACAACGATTTGGGCAATAATAAGGCAGTAGATAAGGTAGCAGATGAGGATTCGGAGTACGAATGAACTCTAGAAGGCTATCGCCGACTTCCTAATGCGGGAATTAGGCAGGCACGCGGCATTAAGTATTTTGGTGAGACTTCCGAGGCCCTCCACTACACCAAAAATCTCACTAACTCCTATATTAGGTAATTAAGGTATAATCATATAATCAATATAATCAATCAGAATCAGAGTCAGTGATTATATGATAATCAGAATCAGGTCGGTGATTATGATTATTTGATTATTGCCAGGCCTGGCTGGGTCGTTTAAACAGTTGGCGGTTATCTAGCTCTAGCGACGGTTGTCTGGCTCTAGCGACGATTGTCTAGCTCTAACGACGGTCGTCTGGCTCTGGCGACGGTCGTCTAGCTCTAGCGACGGTCGTCTAGCTCTGGCGACGGTCGTCTACAGTGATGTGCACGACCAGCTTCCACCCCCCCCCCTTAGCGAGTGCTCCAAATTTTTAAATTCGGTACGCGCATCCAATCTCGCCAGTAATTGTAGCGAACGGTTGTGGCTACACGCAAGGACCATTTTGGTTGCCATGGAGAATTATTCTG
>Ga0307515_10023559_pt1 | contig 10780 bp, 15 predicted proteins | sample 17_EM_MG_FD_194513 | JGI IMG/M metagenome (GOLD analysis project Ga0307515, IMG submission 194513) | Populus trichocarpa ectomycorrhiza microbial communities from riparian zone in the Pacific Northwest, United States - 17_EM | ecosystem: Host-associated > Plants > Roots > Unclassified | place...
ACAACGACCTCATCGACGGCAAGCGGAAGTCGAACAGCGCCGCCGAGAAGGACCGCCGGGTCCGCTCCGGGAGCGCCGACGACCCCTCTACTGCGCTCACCCAAGAAGTGAGCGCAGTAACTAGGGAATCGAGCGAATCTACTGCGCTCACTTCCATGGGTGAGCGCAGTAACCCTCTACTGCGCTCACCCATGGGTGAGCTGCCACCTAAAGAACAAAGATCACCTCTCACTGGGGGCGCGCCGCCCCCAGACCCCCGACGGCCCGAACCCCCGACTGCGTCGGGTGCTCGGCTCGGAGCGAAACCGTCAATCTCAGCGGCCCATCACCCAGCCCAAGACCAACAGGGTGACCCACTCCCGCACGCGAGCGCACGCGGCCCGTGCCCCGCCGAGCACGTCGCACCCCTCATCGATTTCTTCACCAGGGAGGTCTCATGAAACTCGGCCCACGCGACAACTGCCGCCACTGCGAAGAACAGATCATGATCTGCCAGCTCCGCGACGGGAAATGGCTCCCGTTCAACCTCGCCATGATCGAGGCAGCACCGGACGCCGTAGACGCCTTCCTGCCGATCCGCTCGGGCGCCTCCGCCGTCCTGGTGCCCCTCGCCGACGTCGCACCCCGGCAGCTCGAAGACATCCGCTGGTACGCCCAGCGGCACCGCTGCGCCGCGTTCCTGCGCACCGTCGCCGCCAAACGAGCCGAGCGGGCAGCCCAGCGCGAAGGCGTCGACAGCCTCGCCGAAGCCCTGGCCGAGCACTTCGGCCTCGCCGAGTCCAAGGAGATCTCATGATGGCCGAACCGACCCCCACCCACGACCCGAAGCCAGCCGGCCGCTACATCGAGCTGGGCGGCATCATCGAGCGCCTCGAACGTGAAGACCCGGCACGCATCCTGCCGCTCGGCTTCGCCAACCCGCACTCGTTCCGGGGCGACTACGCCGATCTGGCGTTCGAGCCCGTCGAGAACATCAACGTGGGCGCCATGCTCGCCGCCGCCCGCTCCGCCCTCGGTGCGACGTTCGAGGGCTGGAAGGGCGGCGACTACACGATGCGCACCCACACCGACTGCTGGATCTCGTTGCGCGGCGAGGACAGCGACAACAAGATCGGGCCGCTCCTGCTCGAACTCCTGCTCGCCCAGCCGGAGGCGTCGTGATCACCATCCGCAACAGCCGGCACCTCGCCCGCGTCATCCGCCACCTCCGCGAAACCACGCACATGAGCCGCCGGGGCCTCGCCGGCCGGCTCTTCATCAGCCCGAAGAGCCTCGGCGACCGCGAGACGTTCCGGCGCGGCTGGGACACCGACTCCACCATCGACGTCGCTCGCGTCTTCGGCTTCGACGTCGCCCTGGTCCCCGCGCGGCACCCCGGCGCACGGTCTACCGGCACCGGATGGCCGGCATGAGCCAGCCCATCCCCGTCCGCGTGCTGCGCCACAAGTGCCCGCACTGCGGACGCACCGCCTCCCGGCCCGGCCGAGCCCGCGAACACATCGCCCGCTGCTGGCACAACCCCGACGCCAAGGGCTGCAAGACGTGCAAGCACTACCGGGGCTGGGCAGATGCCTGCGGCTGCGAGCCGGGCTGCAACTGGGGTGGCGAGCCGATAGCAGAGCACTGCGACGTCGGTGTGAGCCTCGCCGGACGTCCCGCCTGCTTCGGCTGCGGCGGATCCGGGTGGGCGGACACGAACGTCGGCGCCTCGGTGGAGTGCGGTCCGGAGCGCTCGGTCAACCACATTGGCGACGGCGCCGAGATCAAGCCCGGCCCCATCGTGGGCTGCGACCGATGGGAGCACGACGCATGAACTGGACACGCGAGCAGTTCGAGCAGGACCGGCAGCGCTACCAAGGCGACCTGGACAAGCTCCTGGCCCAAGGCCTCACCGACGGACACCCGCTGGTCGAGCGGCAGCGCAGGCGCATCGCCACCGTCGACCGCGTCCTCACCGACCCGGCCTACGGCCTGACCGAGGAGGCGTGACGTGGTGCGGACCGAGGACCAGCACCGATTCACCGTCGCGCCCGAAGAGGACGTCGACAACATCAACCTGATCATCACCTGCGAGCGCTGCGGCCACGGCATCTTCTGCGGCGGCCTCGCCACACTCGCCGACCTGATCGACGCCGCCGACGAACACACGGAGGTCTGCCGGTGACCGCGACGACTTGCGTGGTCTGCGAGAGGCCGGTACCCGACACGGCGTACGCATGCCCGTCGTGCGCCCTCAGACTCGCTCAGACGCTCCGAGAGGCTTCGGGGCATGCGGAGGACGCGGAAGCGGTTCTGGCCCGGCAGACGCGATATGGATCAGGTTCCCGGGGTGGTTCCAGCGATAGCCTGCCCGTAGATCTCACCGCCTCGACCCGGTACGCCGCGATCAGCCTCACCGTCGGCGGCTGGATGCGGGTGCTCATCGAGGAGGGCTACGCGCCCGAGCCCGACGCATGGAGGCCGCTCGCCGGAGCGCTGTGCCCGCCCGCACGGCCCGGCGACGAACCCCGCCGCGGCAACCGCTGCACGCACGGCTCGTGCATCGCCATCCGCGACCAGGGCGCACCCTCAGCGCTGGCCCAGGCCCTGACCTGGCTCTCCGCGCATTGCGGCCAGCTCCGCAAGCACCCGGCGGCCCGGGAAGCGTTCGCCGAGCTGCACGACGCGTGCGCGCAGCTGGAGCGACTGGTCGACCGCCCGGCGGACAAGGTGCTGGTCGGCGTGTGCGACTGCGGCAAGGTCCTCTACGCCGCCCTCGGCCGGACCGCCATCCGCTGCCCCGACCCGTGCGGCGCCACCTGGAACGTCTCCGACGGCCTCGACATCCTGCGCAAGCACCTCGACGGCCGCCTGTTCACCGCCGCCGAAGCCGCACCCCTCGCCGTGCGACTCACCGGCGCCGACCGCTCCACCGAACAGGTCCGCAAGCTCATCAACGCCTGGTCGGCTCGGGGCCTGATCGAACGGCGCGGCGAGGTCATCGTCCAGCTCGACGGCTACGACGAGGACGGCCTACCGAAGACCCGCACCGACGGCCTGTACCGGTTCGGTGACGTCGCCGACCGGCTCGCGACCACACCCACCCGCACACCACGCGACCGCGAAGGAGCAGCAGCATGACCCAGGAGCGATTCGCCTGCACGCTGTGCGGCAGCACCGAGCCGCATGGACCGCACGACGACCGTAGGCAGCACCTCAACCAGGCCGGAGTCGACGCCATCCCGGTGGTCACCAGCAGCACACCGCCGCCCGTGCCCGCGCCGCCCTCCGGTGGCGGGTACATGCCCGGTCCCATGTCGCCAGCCGAGGGCGACGCCTTCCGCCGCCACGGCGAGTTCGATGCGCTGACCACCTGGGACCAGGCCGTCCGTCACGCATCCGAGCAGGCCAGACGCACCGGCATACGGCAGCGCGTGGTGCGGGTCGCGAGGTCGAACGGCCGCTACTGGTACTGGTGGCGCAACGCCGACCAGGCCACCGAGATGGGAGCATGACGAGATGAGCGAGCCAACCCTGTGGCTATCCTCCGACTGCCTGCTCTCGAAGTACGGCTTCAACGACGGCGACGAGCCGGACGCATTCTGGGACTGGCGCGAAGAGCGCGGCGTCGAGGACATCGCCTGGCACCCGACGCTGCGCCGCATCGTCCGCGAGCACCTAGTGCCGAAGCTCGACCAGCGCGTCGAGGTCTACGACATCGAGACCATCCACAACCCGATCCGGGCGTCAACCGTGGATGGCGTGGACATCGACGACCTCGCCGACCACCCCGATGGGATGCTCACGCCGGACGGCGTCGAGGTGCGCTACTCCGAGGTGCTGCGCATCGCCCGCGAGGTGAGCGCGTGAGGTGCTGGTGGTGTGGCGTCGAGCCAGACGCGCTGTACGACGTCACCGCGTTCGGCGACGAAGAGCCGCAGTACCTGGCCAAATGGCCGCGCGGTGGTGACCACGAGCACGCCGAGCGGCAGCCCACGCCAGGCCAGATGGAGCAGGCTGGGCACGAGACGCTCATGCGGATCCGGACTCAGGTGTGACGTGGACTGGAGCCTGATCGCCTACACGGCGGCAATCGGCATCCCGTGGTGGCTGTGGACGCTGGTGGCCGCACGCGCAATCCTGCGGCACTACGGTCGAGGTGACACGCTGCGACCGTAGTTGACGGGCTTGATCACGGACAGTACTGTCACCGCCAAGCCCCGACGGACCCAGTCTGCCCAGGGGCAGGACATCGAGCCCTCGCCACCGTGCGAGGGCTTCGTTGTATCCGGGAGGTGCCGGTGATGCTGCGCTGGCGCCACGGACGCCTCGAATACCGCAGCGGTCGGTCATGGCGACCGAGCCGCACGCTGCGGCTCTGCTCCAGCCGAGGCAACCGTGGCACCGTGCAGCTCCAGCTGGTCGGATAAGCGCAGATGGTGCTACGGATGTGCGGCTGCACCGCATGCGGTGCGCACGACGGTAGCTGTGACGAGCTGGTCAACCATGGACGGTGCGACGCATGCCGCAGGCCATCCACACCCAAGCGCCCACACAGGGAGCGCAGGCCAGGCTATGGCAGCGCAGAGCGCACACGCAGGGCCGAGGCTGTGCGTACGTGGCGGGCTGAACATGGGGACATCTGCCCGGGGTGGGGCATTCCAGCACATGCGAGCGCAGACCTGACAGCAGACCACGACACAGCAGTGGGCGCAGGTGGGGCAGAGGGCGGGCCCTTGAGCGTGCTGTGCAGGTCATGCAACGGACGCAAGGGCTCGCGTACCTGATCACCACACCCCCGGGGGTCAATGTCCGTTTGGTCCTTCCGTCGTGACCCCATGTACTTACCCCGCTCGGATTGTGTACGCGTCTGCCACCGTACGTAGTCGAGATCACCGATTTCGTGACTGGAGGTAGTTGTGGCTGGTCGTGGACCCGCACCGAAGGACCCTGCGAAGCGGCGTCGGCGCAACGCGGACCCGGTCCCAACGACCGTGGTGTCCGCCGACGGCCAGGTCCGCGGCCCGGACCTGCCGACCGATATCGACTGGCCCGAGCGGACCCGCCGCTGGTGGGAGACATGGCGCACGAGCCCGCAGGCGAAGAGCCTCACCGAGACAGACTGGGACTTCCTGCTCGACACGGCGTTGCTGCACGCGCGGCTGTGGGCCGGAGACGGCAAGGTGGCCGGCGAGCTGCGGTTGCGAGTGGCGAAGTTCGGGGCGACCCCGGAGGATCGGGCCCGGCTGCGAATGCAGATCGACGCCGACGCCGACGAACAGCCGGGGGCCGCGGGTCCGCAGGCTCCAGGGCGGTACGGCCACCTACGCGACGTGTCGGCGTAGTCGATGCCGTGGCGCGGCCCGCAGCACGAGGACGACTTCCCGTCGCTGGGCTGGATGCTGCTGGACTGGTGGTCTGACCACCTGGCCAACCCGCGTGACGAGAACGACGCCCTGGTCCTGACCGACGAGCAGGCGCTGATCCTCGTCGAGTGGTACGCCCTGGACCCGCGCACCGGGCAGTTCCTGCACCGCCGCGGCGCATCCCGCCGGTCGAAGGGCCGCGGGAAGTCGCCGATCGAGGCAGCCAAGGCCATAGCCGAGCTGGCCGGGGACGTCATCCCGGACGGCTGGGACGCGAACGGCGAGCCGGTCGGCCGGCCATGGGGCACGAAGGGCGCACCGCCGCCGTGGGTGCAGATCGCCGCGGTGTCGGAGGATCAGACCGAGAACACGTACGGGGCGATCTACGAGTTCCTGACCGCGAACGACGGCCAGGCGGCCGACGAGCTCCGCATAGATGCCGGCCTGACGCGCTGTTACCTGCGGGACCGGCCGGGCAAGCTGGAGCCGGTCACCGCGGCGGCCGGCACCCGCGAGGGTCAGCGGGTCACCTACGGGGTGCTCGACGAGACGCACCTGTGGCTGCCGTCGAACGGCGGGAAGCGGCTGGCGAACACGCTGCGACGCAACGTCGCGAAGATGGGCGGCCGTACCTACGAGACGACGAACGCGTTTGTGCCGGGCGAGGAGTCGGTGGCCGAGGGCACGCACAAGGCGGTCCTGGGTGGGGCGCCGGGTATCTACTACGACGCGGTCGAGGCGCCTGAGGTGAAGGCCGAGGACCCCGACGACGTGCTCAGGGATGCACTGCAGGTCGCGTACGGGGACGCCTGGTGGGTGGACCTGGACCGGATCGTCGCCGAGATCCGCGACCCGGAGACGTCCTGGGAGGACGCCGAGCGGTTCTACTTCAACCACAACGTCGACGACCGGCACAAGGCGGTCCCGTCGAAGCTGTGGACGGCACTGGCTCGACCGGCCGTGGTGGTGCCGGCCGGCGCGCGGATCGGGCTGGGCTTCGACGGGTCGCTGTCGGACGACACGACGGCACTGATCGGCACCTGGATCGACCCGGACGGCGTGCCGCACGGCTTCGAGATCGAAGTGTGGTCGCGGCCGGCGAAGGCGCCGAAGACGTGGCGGGTGCCGCGGGCGGAGATTCGCGCAAAGGTCGTCGAGACGTTCGGCTACTACAACGTGGGCCGGATGCTGTGCGACCCGGCGAAGTGGCAGACAGAGATCGAGTTGTGGGCCGAGGAGTTCGGCGAAGAGGTCGTCCTGTTCTTCGACACGAACCAGCCGACCCGGATGTGGCGTGCCTGCGACCGGTTCGCGACGGCGATCGAGACTCACGCCTACTCGCACGACGGGTCGTCGACGTACACCGCGCACGTGCTGGCGATGTACCGGCGCAAGGTGCGGGTGCGCGACGAGGACGACGACGGCCGTACGAAGTTCGTGTACGTCAAGGGCCCCGATCGGGCCAAGATCGACGGCGGCATCGGCGGCGTGCTGGCCCTTGAGGCCGCGCAGACCATGCCGGTCGTCGAGAAGCCTCCCGCGCCGGCGACCGCCCGAGCCCCGGTCGGCGCGCAGACGAACATGTTTCGGCCGGTCGGCCGACTCAGCCTGTGAAGGGGAAGCTCGTGGAGCTGCACATCCGGGTGCCGCGCGTGCCGTCCGGCATGTTCGCGAACCTGCTCGGCCTGGCCGGGCTGATCGCGGTCGCCCTGGCCGTCGGCGGCCTGACGGGCTCGTGGTGGTGGTCGGTGCTGGTCGGCGGCGTGTTCGCCGTCGGGCTGTCGTACATAGCGCAGACGCACGCGGCGGCGGATGCTGCCGTGCCGGTCGCGGCGGCGCGCACGCAGCCTGCGGTCCGCGCGGTGCCCACCCCGGTGAGTGCGTGACCGGATGAGGCCGCTGCTCGTACCCGCGCGTCGCCCGGTCCGCGTGGCCGAGGCGATCATCGACCAGGTGGCCGCCACCGGTGGCGGCCTGGGCGGGTACGGCCGGGACCCGATCGACGGCGACGTCGGCTACCGGCGGGCCGGATCCGGCAACCGCGAGGTGCCGTACTGGACGCGGGAGAAGGCCCGGGACTACTCCGTCACCGCGTACCGCAGCAACCCGATGGCCACGGCCATCATCGACACCTACACGAGCTTCTGCGTCGGGGACTCCGGCGTGTCCTGGCAGGCGACAAACCCGGACGTCGGCGACATCGTCCGGGAGTTCTGGGACGACCCGGCGAACCGGGTCGGCGAGATCCAGGAGATCGAGCTGCGGTCGCAGCTGCTGCTCGGCGAGAAGCTCCAAGAGCTGATGGTCGCCGAGCACTCCGGTGTGGTCCGGTTCTGCCCGATCGAGCCCGCGACCATCAAGGACATCGGCCTGCGGTACGGCAACCCGCTGTGGCCGAGCAAGGTTCTCCTGCCGCCAGCTCCGGACTCCGAGGAAGACCGGCTCTGGGACCTCGTGCAGGTCGACGACGAGACCGGCCTGCGTGACGGCCGGGCCATGTTCTGGGCGCCGTGGCGCACCCTGGACACCGACAAGCGCGGCATGCCGTTCCTGACGTCGATCCTCGACTGGCTGGACTCGTACGACACGGTCCTGTCCAACCTGATCGACCGGACCACGCTGGCCCGCTACATGGTCTGGGACGTCGAGGTGCAAGGCGGCCAGGACAAGGTCGACGAGTTCGTGTCCGCACGCGGTGGCCTGCACCCGCCGCCGTCCGGATCGATCGAGGTCCACAACGACGCGGTCACCTGGAAGGCGCAGACGGTCAGCACCGGGGCCATGGAGGACGCGGCGGCCAACCGCAGCGTGCTGACGAACATCGCCTCCGGCGTCGGCCTGGCCAAGACCTGGCTCGCCGAACCCGAGGACGCGAACCGGGCCACCTCGCTGACGATGGCCGAGCCGGTGCGCCGCCGCGTCGGCTCCCTGCAGAAGGTCTGGCTCGCGCAGCAGGCCGAACGGGTCCGGTTCGTCGTCGACCGGGCGGTGGCCGCGCGCAGGCTGAAGCCGATGGTCGACGCGACTGACCCGCGCACCGGGGAGACCACGCAGATCCGGGCGTCGCAGGCGGTCATCGTCACCGGCCCGGAGATCGCGGCCGCCGACAGCCAGATCACCGCGCAGGTGCTGCTCAACCTGTCCACCGGTCTGGAGAAGCTCGTCGCGATCGGCGCGCTATCCGAAGAGGCGTCGGCGCTCGCGGCGCGTAAGGCGTGGGAGGACTACGTCGGCGTGCCCTACACGGCCGAGCTGAACTCGCCGGCTGCGAACCCCGACGACGTGGCCGAGGTGGTCGAGTCGGCGCGCCGGGTCCGCGAGCGCCACCGCGCCGGCGGGGACCGCGACTACATCCGCGACGGCGACGGTAAGTTCGCGCGCGCCCCGGGCGTCGGCCTCCCGGGGATGTTCGGCTCCGGCAGCACTGGACGGAGCGGACCCACGGCGGGACCGGGCCCGGATCCGCTGAAGCTCGCAGGCCGGATCCGGCTGGCCCCCGGTGAGACCTTCGCGGGCAGCGCCCGCGTGTCGGACAGCAACGGCGACTGCACGGTCGTGATGGCCCGCATTGACGGTCCGACCGGGACGAAGATCCGCCTCGGTCTGGTGGATCCGCAGGATGTCCGGCGGTGGCGCGCCGAGGACAAGGGCCGCACGGTCGAACTGGACGTCCACGGCGCCAAGCAGTTGCGCGACGCGGTCAGCAGCGCTCCTGCGGACGGCAAGAAGAGCGTCAGCGACTACCGCGCAGCCTTGCGCGCGGACGCTGCCGCCGGCAAGCCGCAGAGCGAATGGGTCGACGTCGAGGAAAAAATCTCCTCCGGCGCCATCGGCGGGCGGTGGGGTCAGCTGGCTTGGAGCCTCGACCGCGAGGAGGGCGACTTCTACACGCTGCCCGGCGGGGAGGAGTGGGTCGGCGGGGAGTGGTCGCTGAGCATCAATCCCATCCAGGACGGCGCTCCGGCCCTGCGGTTCGATCCCTTTGACCTGAGGTCTGCGGCTGGGGTCAAGAAGCTGCAGCAGGCCTTGGACGACTTCATCAGAGATGCGGCATGACCGGGTTGGAGAGATAGGCAATGGACGACATTGAGCACTTCGCCCGACTGCTGGGCATGAAGCCGCACCGGGAGGTGCTGGAGGTCGTGTCGGTCGACGAAGGGCACGCGGTGCGCACCCACGACGGGCAGTGGACCTTGGTCCGTGATGACGGCACCCGGGGTTTACCGGGTGGCCGACCCGCACGCCCCCTGGTCGACGCCGACGAGGCGACTGAGGCGATGCTGCAGGGCTTCCACGGCGAGCCCCAGCCTGAGGACGAGCCGGCCCTGAAACCCGCAGCGAAGCGTCGGGGCCGGGCATGACCTCGCCGACCACCGAGGCGGCGTACGTGCCTCCGCACGTCCCTGCCGGCGGTCCGACGGGCGGCCAATTCGCCGCAGGCGGCGCCGGTGCGACTGGGGCGAGCAAGTCCACCCCCGCGAAGGCCGCGGCAAAGAAGGGTGACGGCGAAACCCTGTCCTTCGATGCGAAGTCGGGCCGCGGCGCCGGCTACGGCAAGAAGGTCGGCGACGCCCGGGTCTCCAAACTTCAGACCGCGCTGAACCGGCTGGGCCTCACCGACTCCGCCGGCAAGAAGCTGGCGGTGGACGGCAAGCTCGGGCCGCTGACCACGCAGGCGGTGAAGGCGGCGCAGCGCAAGCTCGGCCTGCCCGCCGACGGCAAGGTCACCCCGGCACTGCTGGCCCAGCTGACCTCCGCGAAGACGCTGACCAAGGCGCCAGTGAAGGCGGTCGCGAAGACCGCGGTCAAGGCCGCCCCGGGCAAGGCTCCGGCCACCAAGGCGGCGACACCTGCCGCCAAGAAGGCCGTGCCCGCGAAGAAGGCCGCACCAGTCAAGGCCATGCCCGCGAGTCGCCGCGGCCAGTCACGAGAGGCCGAAATGACCGTAGAGACCGAGCCGGTGGAGAGCGTCGACCGCATCGACGGCCGGGTCCTCGAAGCCAGGGACGACGGCGCCGACGGCGGCCGGGTGTTCCGCGTCCGCATCATCAGCGCGGGCGACTCCAAGAACGGCCGCCGCTACCCGGCGACCGTACTCCGGGAGGCCACCAGCCTTTACCAGGGTGCGAAGGCGTATGACCATCACCGGTCGGCGGAAGAGCTGCGCAGCTCCACCATCACCGGCCTGGTCGGCTACTACCGCAACGTCGAGGCCACCGACGAAGGCCTCGACGGGGACCTGTGCCTGCTACCCGGCGCCAGCCATACGGCGGAGGCGCTGGACGCGACGATCGCCGCCCAGGCCGCCGGCCTGCCGCCGCTGGTCGGCATCTCGCATGACGCGATGACCTACACCCGGCCCCTGACGGTGGGCCGGCGTCGCATGCAGGAGGCCGTGGCCATCACCAAAGTCAACTCCGCCGATGTGGTCGCTG
>Ga0307515_10023560_pt1 | contig 10779 bp, 14 predicted proteins | sample 17_EM_MG_FD_194513 | JGI IMG/M metagenome (GOLD analysis project Ga0307515, IMG submission 194513) | Populus trichocarpa ectomycorrhiza microbial communities from riparian zone in the Pacific Northwest, United States - 17_EM | ecosystem: Host-associated > Plants > Roots > Unclassified | place...
GGCAATCTTATCTCCCCTGGCTTGCCTGGCTTGCAGCCACCAGTTTGGCACCCACGTGAATAAGCAGCCATCCCCTTGGAGCCTTTCAAGCACTTTCTCGGCCCTTCACTGGTACTCACAAGACCAGCATACTCTTCTGTTATCGATTGGCACCTTCCTTACCTCGTCCTTCGCCACCCGATGTCTTCCGCTGCACGCCGCTCGTCCCTGAGTGGCCCACAGGACTCCAAGGATTCTTGTCCGTCACTATCTTCACGCTCTTTTCACACCGACTATTGTTCTACTTGCCCAGTGCCTCGTCAGGAGCTAGTCCAGACCGCGAAAGATGCCCTTGATCAGCAATACGGTGGTGAGACATCACCGCTGGATGGGGCACCGTTTGCAGAACATACATTTGTTATCCCGGATGTTCCGGGTCGATTCGATCGCATCGTGAGTCCAACTGTCTAACCTGTCCCTGCCATAAGTGACGAATCCATTCCGTCAGAGAGACCAAATGGCACACCTCGGGTTGATTCCGTTGGACATGACGCCCAGCTCTTTGCTCAACGTCTTTCCTCGTTCGTGCTTGTCCTGCTCCGTTAGAGCCAGACTGACAGAAGAACCAGTCGCCACACATCGGCACTTTGAAGGGCACTACATGACATTCTATCCATCCATAGGTACTCTCCAAAATTGTATCGATACAGAAATAAGGCACCTCCTGCATCGAGAGCAAGAAACGACATGCGGAAGGGTCGACCCTGGGCGACTCCGTTACTCCAGTACTTATGCATATCTTCCTACGGACACCCCATTCGACGTATATTTTGACATTGACTATGGCTCCGATACCCTCGTCAATTATCGCAAACGTAGTGTGCATGCCACATACCGCACTGCTTCCAACCAGTATCTCCCTTCTCTTCCGAATATCGATTTGGCCGTCAGTCCTGCCATTATGATTTGGATGCGGACCTCTGTTCTTGCCGGGATTCACCCCCGTACCCCCAAAATTCACGTGAGTGGCCCCTCTTACGCATCTACGATGAAGCTTAATACGTTTCTTCACCTTTCAGGAATCTTTGGGATTAGGGATGTACCTTATGCGCCTTTGGTTTGCCACCCCTCAGACGTTCCGCGACCTCGATAGACCAATCTCGTTAGAACCACTCCTGCCCCCAATATCACCACTTCAACTACAATCGGGACTCACAGACCCTACTTCTCCCAACGAAGTCAACGTCGTATTCAAGAATCCATTCAGCGAGCACCTTCCATTCCATAATCTACCCGTTTTGCTCCCTGAAGAGGGTGGAGGTACTTGTAGGAGGTTTAGCTCGAATGAATGGTCGTTGCTCAAATACGGTGTCTTCCTTGGAGGGGCTGCGTGGGACTGCGATGAGGCAGGCCGCGAGCTGGTGGGCGACGCTGATGGTCCATTTGCCATGTAGCGGCGGCTCGATGGTGAGTCGAGTTAGATCACAGACGCTCTGTGAGGAGTTGTCCGCTGATTGTTTTATAGTAGAAAATCGAATAATAGACCAGTAGTCAAATAGACGACATCGCCATAAGGTGCAAGATGTACCGCACCGTGAATTGGTTCCCACGTAAATGTATTTATGTACCAAAAAGAAAACAGTCAATAACTGAGTTGAGGAAGTTGTAAGAAGGACTCAACCGTGCGTCCTTTTTTACCACATTCGTTCCAGGCTTTGACTAATACCCACTATTCAGTTGCGCAATCATTGAAGCTTTCTCTTGAGTCTGGCAGGGTCAGAGCTAGGATGAAAAGCATTTCCATCTTTCACAGGGTCAGCAGGCACTCCCTTCCTTTCGATCAGATGTAGTCCGCTTGCCAGATGATGTTCAAACCGGGCCTCATCTCCATAACCTTGATCAGGTCTCGCATCGCCATGCATCGTTTCTTGGCATAAATCCCACATTTTGCTTCATAGGCTATACGAGTGACGGTGGTGAATGTAGCATAGTATCCAAAGTCCAGGGAGATGATCTGATTGATTGGACGCATCGTCCGTATTTGGTCTGTTTGTCTCCTGTTTAGTTTGGTTGTCTGTTTGGTCTGTCATCATCGCTGGGTGGGTGACGCAGAAGGAGAAACTGTAATCTGTCTTATAGATAGAGCACACAGCTAGATGGGAAGACCCTCACGTTTCTTTTCCCTCTAAGCTGCGGTGTACAGGTACCTCCTCTTCTCCTTCGTCAACATACCAGAAATGGGATTATAACCCTCATTAGGATCTAAGTCAGAAAATGGATCCTCTTCGCTGGACTCAGCGTAGAGCTCTTCCTCGCCTTGTCGGGAGGTAACAGGATGCTTGCTGGTTTAAACGTCGGCGTCCTGTAACGAGAGAGGCCAATAATTGTTCCACCGCTTCCACATCGTTGCTCTTCGTGCACTTCGCACACGTATAACGCACCCAATCCCCTTACTCCCCTACAGACAGACCGAACAGACATAGGTGATCTCATTCCACCCGTTTATTTGCCTTTGCTCTCATTGTTGATAAGGATTATGAGTTTTAGGGTGTTCGTTCGGGACAATCCCAATCGAAAGTTCACGTATCCAGAACACCAAAGATATGGGTGATGAATGATCGACCGTGTCGCCTGGCAGAACGCATGTGCCAACGACGGCCCTGTATTTGAGGATTTAATCGTCGTTCGCTCATAAGCATTGGCTTTTGTTACGTTCCTGGAGGCCTCTCCACTCTTTATAAATCGAGGCGTATGTGGTGGTTCGACAATTTACCCGACAAAGCTAATCACTTTCGACCCGGACCACCTTCGCCTACAACTCTGCGTCCGGTGTTTCGGAGGAGACGTAACCTCTGAACCGTCTCTACGTAATTATCTTTTCCCAAGTCCTTGAAATGGCTCCGGAAGCCCGTGTTTGGACCCGAGAGGAAATTGCCACGCGCATCCTCAACGGCGACAACCTTGTCATTTTTCGCGACTCCCTCCTCCGCATCCCTGAGTCATGGCTCCAAGCTCATCCAGGCGGAGCGTTGGCCATTCTTCACTTCGTGGGCCGAGATGCCACCGATGAAATCGAAGCCTACCATTTTGACCAGACATTGAATGGTCGAATGCAGGGTTACGTTATTGGCAAGATTGAGAGGGGCCCGGGTGGGGTCTGGGAGCCTCTCGTGCCCCCTGTCGCAAAAGGGTGGGTGCGGAAAACATGGGTCGGCAAAGGTGGTAGGGAAGGAACGTGGGAGCGCGAGGCGGAAACCAGGATGAAAACCGATGATGGTACCTTACTGGAATCGGAGATTCTTCTGGTCAGGAGGGACACGAAGGAGAAGACGGCGGAGGTCCCAACCTTGGCTACTCTCGCACCACCGCCATCCATACTCTCTCCAGAGATTCAACAACGACACTCAAACGCATATAGAGAGCTGCATAAGCGTGTTACGGACGCTGGTCTTTACGAGACCCCGTTCATTACCGGGTACGGACCCGAATTTATTCGCTATTTTTCTGCGCTCGCTCTGTCCACTCTTGCCTACAAATATGAGTGGTACATGACGAGCGCTGTATTTCTCGGTTTCGTCTGGCATCAAATGACGTTCTTTGTTCACGACTTGGGCCACATGGGCGTCACACACAACTGGGTCCTAGATCGCGTTATCGGGATCTTAGTAGCGGACCTTTTTGGTGGGCTCAGTGTTGGCTGGTGGGTAAGTGCCTCCACTGCTCTACTACTCTACACACACTTAGCTCCTCCCCTCAGGTTGACAATCACAACATTCATCATCGTAAGCACAGGAATATTTTTGAAGCCAATGACTCACTTCCTTCTCTTCAGTCGTCACGAATCATCCCGTCCACGACCCTGACATCCAGCATATGCCTTTTTTTGCGATCTCGAATCAATTTCTTAACAACCTCTACTCATCGTACTACAAACGCATAATGATCTTAGACAAGTTCGCCTCATTTGTCCTCCCATTCCAGGACAAGTTGTATTATATCGTCATGTCTCTGGCACGATTCAACCTTTACGCCAACTCCTACGTCTTCCTTGCAAAGCGAGCATTTGCTGGAAAGCGGGATCGAGGTGGAAAGTGGACCTTCTGGCTTGAAGTCTTCTGCTTGATCTTGTTCTGGAACTGGTACATTCCTGTACTGAAGGGCACAGGGAGCTGGAAGAACGCTCTCGCGTACCTGTTTATCACGAACATGGTTCCGAGCCCTTTGCACGTCCAGGTACTACTATGCGTCTCATGGTGTAATACAAAAAGCCGGCTGACACACGATTGTAGATCGTCCTCTCCCACTTCTCCCGCTCGACAGCGGATTTTGGACCCCAAGAATCGTTCCCTCATCGCCAGCTTCGGACGACAACAGATGTCATCTGCCCGGACTCCCTCGCCTTTTTACATGGAGGGCTCCACCTCCAAGTCACCCACCATCTGTTTCCGCGCTTACCTCGACACAACTTACGGGCCGCCAGTTTACTCGTCAAGGAATATGCAAAAGAACAGGGCCTCGAGTATGCGGAGTTTGGTTTCCTCAAGGGAAATGGGGAGGTCCTTGGGGTTCTGAAGGATGTTGCGGAGCAAGCACGGATTGTTGGGATGGTTGCAAAAACCGAAGTAGAAGAGAGATTTCGAAAAGAATAGATGGGCTCCCTTAATTTTTGACCCGTGCGCGGACGTCAGAGATCCGAGTTTACACTCGGGCTGCTTCATTTCGTCGCTACTCCGCCTTCAAGTAACCTGAGTAATCCAGGTGACTCACGTTGCATACGCTAATACGAGGTGAATAATAAGCCTTTGGGGTACTCGTCCTCGGTCCCCTTCCGCCTCAACCCAAAGCAAGTAATCTCCGGGCAGTCTTTGCACTTGCTTTTTCGCTGCTTGTGCAAGCAGGATCTGGTCCTTCTCCGCGATTTGACGGCGTTCCTCCCTGATGAGTCAAGGGATAACATTGTCGATAGTTCGATCTTTCTCCTCCGTAGCGTCCAACTGGACACCAAGTGACACATATGAATCCGGGGGCGAATTCGTAGGGATGGCGATGATTTCCTAGTCAGGTGTGGCGTCCTTGAGATCCGTAATCTGGCGCCCGAGGTCGCAGGCTGATGTGATCCACGATCCATTTCTATATCGGACTTTTCGGGTCCTTCTTCATCTTGGCCAATTCAGGACCCAGTGCCATGCGAGTTCCAAATCCTCTGGATCTGTTCAAGCGTTGCAATTCAGACCAGGTTTTCTTGGAGTTGGTTTCGAGTCGTACAGCATTCGACTGTGATGACGAGACATGTAAGGCGATACGTGCGCGTGCAGATGTCTGTTTTTATAGGGGCGCAGCCTTCTTCGCTGCAGCCATTGGCTCTGTTTCCACTCCTGTGACAATGTTGATGGTAAGATACTGTCCCATTAGGATACTCCATGTTTCCTAATTGGTGTCGTTCAGCGGTTCGGCATCATCGGATGTGGGCTTGCGCTCGGCGTGCGCTTCCAATTCAATTTCAGGATTTGGATCGGAGCGCGAACAGCCCACCGCACGTCGTGAAGGCCATTGGCGCAGTATTATTGTAGTATATAACAGAGTGGCTTTGCTCGTCATATCATGTGCTCCAAGTGTTTGTAGCGGCGCGGATCCCATGGGCTCGCCGGGGTCGAGAGGTCAAGAAGACTGCTTCCAAATAGCCGACTTCTCAACGAGCGAGTGGGTGTCGAGGTCGCTCTCGAGGAATCCTTTGTGAACCCATGTTCTTCGAGAGTGAGTCCAAAGTCGGGGCGAATGTGGCGGGGGGCATACATCAGTTCGAGTCGTGATCACTTCCCGGATCGACGGAATGGCCATGGCTCTCGCTTCGGCTGTTATTCCCAGTGCCACCCCTTTGTATAGGACTAACGTGATGATAGGATTAGTGGAACGAAGAGTGCGGTTGAATCACCTACAACTTGAATATTAAGGTATCCCAAGCTTGGATGGAGAGGTACCATCTCCCCTGGCGCAGAAGCCCCGACTTGGGCGTACTGCGGTGCCGTCCGAAGCATCGAAATTGTACCACGCGTGGCAAGAGAAGGTCCTTGGGGTAGGGTGACATCGGGAGAAGCGGTTGGTGGGGTTCACACTGAAATAAGAGAGAGCCAGGCGAAGGAAGTAAGTGCGCTCACCCTGGTTGCTGCACACGTCATAGCGCCGGAACAATGGGCGGCTTGCGTGCATGCATAGGCGGTAGTAATTCACTCATCAACGTACTGTGGCGGTTCGCAAGGTGACACTTGAATTGGGCTACGGGAAGCCATTGGGCTGGGAGGAGTTGGACGGAAGCCGCTGGAGAAGCCACCAGAGTGGCATCACACCTGCACTTGAACGTAGTGACTACTATGTGAAAATGGCTGGCGCGGATGCAACGCTTACGATTTTCGAGCAGACCGGGACGACTGGACGGTGCGCTTCTCGCGGGGTCGCCTTGCCAGTATCGTTCCTCATGACCTGTCGCTTCCTCTTCAAGGGCGATTCCATGACACCAGTACCGCGCGTAGGAGTCGTAGCGCCTCCAACATCATGGTTGATCTTCTATTCGCATCGCTTAACTCCTCCATGGCCGTGGGCGATACATGTAGGTAAGTTGTTTTATGTGCAAAACCGGAGAGCACGGATACCTCGGCCAGAGGGTACATTTTTGGACGAGCTCCTCAAGATGGCGGTAGTCAACATATGGCAATCTAGCAAGGACTGACGGAAATCAAAGTTTTCTTTTATTCTGCTCTACGATGAGGTTCTTTATATAGCAAACGATAAGCGAGCCACATATGAAATTGAGAGGAAATTGCCAGAAAGCTAAGTGCGGAGACTTGGTGGCCATAGGAAAATCGAACAATAACAATTAAGACGAGAACCCAAATATTCTGAAAGGAAGTTTTGGTCTACCACTTACCCTCAACAATACAGACGAGTGCCATTTGAATAGCGGAGCACAAATCGCGGAAGTACAAGATTACCTTTTCTTTGAACAAAGTAAAATGGGTGTCGGACGAGGTGATTGGAGCACAGCTGAGACCACAAGCTCCCAAGCGAGGATATAGCACCAAAGGTAGACCCAATCGATCATGGCGATTGTTGCTAACTGCATGGTTTGTTCGTTTCCTCTACTGCCACATGTAGATATCAGGATTTGGATCGGATTGCGAGGTCTCAACGCCTGCCAGCGGAGGGCCAGCGGAGGGCGCGGCCCACTATTAGCTATCCATCGCGAAGGCTATGTGCGTAGCATCGTTTTAGTACATGACAGACTCGCTTCGTCCTTCATGTACTCCAAGTGTTTGTAGTGTTTCCCAAGAAACACGAGATTTATTTGCACTGAGAAAACCGGCCGCGCGAAATTTGACAGACTTGACAGTAGACCACCGTCGTCATTCGTCCGCATGAGAGAACTCAAACATAACCAACCATACCATGGAATGCCCTAAGACACTCGAACTCACGTCACCTGCAGCTAGTGAAGCGAATCTGATTTTGTCCTTGCGGCTATCTCGTCCTCGAAGCAACCCAAGACCAAAAACAATAGAAATGCACATATCACATGGAAAGAGGTTGTATTCAAAAGATTAAAAAATCTATTTCAGGTACTTATTAGGTCCGTCGGAGTCCGAAGAGCAGTGTGCAACTGGCCTGGCAGCATGCTCGCGTGTGGCATTGGGAGGCTGGGTGGCAGTTCGATCATGGCTGGTACACGTACTACAGGTGCTATAACAAATTTCTTGGTTTATATATCAGTCCAACGTCTATTCATATATACTGATACTCTAGCAGAGGGATTCCGTTATGGAGACCTTCTTTACCTCGGGTTTTAATACGGTTTCTCAGCGCATCGTCATTCAGATGCTTGACCACCCGCTGGATAGAGACATGATTTCGTTCCATGTGAGAGGATCGGCATTTTTCTTGCACAAAGGAGCAAAGTAGCCGCATGCATGGGCGATTTGTTGTGCTGGTCGTTGTCAAGAGTATCGCTTGCAACCAGGATGCAAACGTGGTTGTGGGTATAGCAGCATATTTTGCAATCGGAGTGTTTCCACCCAGTTTCCGCTTCCTTTTCCAGTCTCAAGCAATGCGAACAAGGTGAACGAGGTAAAAAGCCGTGTCTCCGTTGACAAGGAGATTGTATTATGGAGGATACCCTTGCCCAGCATGTCCTATCCCTACCCTCTGCAGTGAGGGACCCGGCCTCTAGCTGTGGCTAACCTCCGAAAATGTCGGGGCGGAAATGATGGCATTCTACTGGTGTATTAGCGGGTATTATTTAATTTCGTGGGTTGGCTGGGCCGTTTGTGGTTTGTGATCCGAAATTGACGGGGGAGTAAGTGTCGACATGGCGACTCAATGAGCAGCAGCCGCCCAGGGCAGGGCGTCAAGGCTTGTTATCGCCTCATCGCCTTCGCCCCGCGACCATTAGCGCCGGGACGGCCGGCCCTGCGGTTGCTGGGTTGCTGTTGCTCTGCGCAAGAAGTAAGGAAGAAGTGAGCTGGGAAAGGTGTTCCATCATTCCGTTGATCGGAGTTGAGCAGTGTGAGTAGAGAATCATTTGCTGGCCGGACGCGCATGCCAAGATGTATATGAACCCGCGCTCGGGGTATATAAACGTCAGACATCGTTTGATTGACTGGTTGATTGACCGGCTAAACCTGAGACCTGAGCAGACCTCTGTTGCGGTCCGGTTCTACCCGGCCTGTTCAATTCTTGTTTGCTCGCATCTTGCCTCTTACGGCTTCCATCCAGGCGGCGGCAGTAGCAGCAGCAGCAGCAGCAGCAGCAGCGAGGAGCGACCGGTCCTACGTCAACGTACTCGTAGTAGCCGTACACGCACACACGCACGCACGCCCAGCAGCAGCAGCAGCCGGCCAGCCAGTTACGGCCCATTTTCGAACTAAATTTTCCGTGACGCAAAGCGAACGAGCCCTTGAGCTTCTACTTTCGCATTTTATTTCGCAGGACAGCTCTTGAACAACAGATTCACACGCAGGTCGTGACTTACCGTTGTCCCCCCGACGCTCAACATAATGCTCCCTGCCCTTCCAGCCCGACCCAGTGTAGATGCCCCAGGCGCGGCCCGCCCTCAGACAAAGCGACGAGGTCCGCCAGCACCTTTGACATTTGCCCACAATCCACTCGTCGCTTCAGCCGTCGTTGACAGTAGCCCGGCGGTTCTAGCACAGACGGTCGCCATGGTCGGCCACCCAGACGGGCCCGCCACCCGCCCCCGCTCCCTCCGTAACGTCAAGCGACTCTCTCTCTCCATTTCAAGTGCATCCTCCTCACAGCATGCAAGCCCATCCTCCCCGACTGCGCCGGCGTCATTTGCAGCGGGTGGAGCACCTCCACCTCCACGCCGCCCCTCGATCGCATCTCTCCCAGGGGCCAGCGCAGCAACGCTCCTGTACAAAGATGAGAGCGAAACAAAGGGTGCTCCATATCTCGATGGCCCGATCGAGGTCATGCCTGGAATCTGGCTCGGTTCAGAGGACAATGCTCGAGACTGGCCTGGCCTCGTATCGCGCCGCATCAAGGCCATTCTCAACGTCGCCAAGGAAGTTGCCGGTCCCATGGATGCTTCTCTCACTGGAGCGCCCGATGGGACCCTGCGCAATTTCGTCTCAACTCCAGACTTCCAGAAGCCGCCGACTCGGCCATCCGGAGCATACTGGCATGCGCACACACCATCAGGACGACCTGCTATGCATTACCTCAAGCTTGCGTGGTCGCACGGTCAATCCGATCTCGTCAACGTTGGGTTCGTCGAGGGCATGCATTTTGTGGACGACGCCCTGGCCCGCAACGAGGGTGTTTTGATACAGTATGTGGTGCTCCCCTAGTAACGCCCCTTGTCATCACTCAAAAAAAAAAATTCCCCACAGCTGTCAATGTGGTGTTTCACGTTCCGCGACGATGGTGATCGCCCTGGTAATGCGCGCAGCCGAACTCGGGGGCCCCAACGTACCAGCAGATATTCTGGCTCTCAGAGGACAAGGCATGCAGGCCGCCTACACATACGTCAAGAACAAGAGCAAGTGGGTCGGACCCAATATGTCGTATGTGCCAATCATTTCCTTTCTTGCTACTATCGAACCTTCTTTTTGACCGTGTTTGCAGACTCATCTACCAGCTCCTGGATTACGAGCGAGCACTCCGGGGTGGTTCGCCCACCGACTCCTTTGGCCCGTCTGAGGATGAAGAATGGGAACGCCGCAGGCGATTGCTAGATCAAGAGCCCGACCAAGTGTCGACAGAAGTTCTCAAAGAGGCTAAGGCACTTGATGAAGAGATGGAAGAACGACGAGCCCGAAAGGCTTCCAATGGTTCCATCGCTTCTGTGGGTTCAAACACAAACTCGTTTACAGGGGCGGTTGGAAATGGCGCACCCTGGCGCAGTCGATTCGGTCATGCTGGCTTTGCACTCGCATCACAGCGGACGAGGGCGGGATCGCTGGGAAGCACGTACACGAGCCGGAGCTCCATCAGCGTGCTCTCCGAGGATCCTGTTGAGGAAGAAGAAGAAGAAGAAGACGACATTTTCGGCAGCGGCAAGAAGGTCACCACACCAAGTACGGATGCTACAGACGACGACGCTCATCGCGGTCAGATAATTGTGGTTCACGGCGAACTGGAAAGACCAGCATTCAAACTGCCGTCCATTCCTGCTACTCCTGCGAGGCTTGCAAAGCTCAAGATGGATGCTGCGTCTGCCGGTGTCCCTCCGTCGGCACCGGCAATGAAGCGTTCCTTCAATCTTCCCGCAGTCCCTCCATCTGCGCCAGC
>Ga0307515_10023563_pt1 | contig 10779 bp, 4 predicted proteins | sample 17_EM_MG_FD_194513 | JGI IMG/M metagenome (GOLD analysis project Ga0307515, IMG submission 194513) | Populus trichocarpa ectomycorrhiza microbial communities from riparian zone in the Pacific Northwest, United States - 17_EM | ecosystem: Host-associated > Plants > Roots > Unclassified | place...
TGAATTTGTTTTTAATTATTAGTTATTTGGATTATAAATTAAAAGAAAATACAAAATTTTGTAAACTCATCAATTAAACAATCCTAGTGATAACTATTGTCTAATTAAAAAATTATAAGAAAGACTTCATCTCATTACACCAAACATCAATTAAATTAAATTTTATTTAAAAAAAAAAAAAAAACACTCCCCATTTATATAGATAAAAGGTACATTCTTTTACTACTAATCATAATTATAAAACCAACCTGGGGCAAGACTTGGGGTGCACCTTACAAGGTTGGAGGATCCTGTGACTTAAATTTTCTTTTTAAAAATAAATAGGTCAAAACACGTTTATTTTGTAAAAGCAAAAATTAAAAATCAATAGGTTAATTGGCCAAGTTTTACCAGATCAGCTGAATTTTTTTTAACTAGATCACTCAAGTTTTTTTTTTATTTTATTTTATAACCCAGACAAGTTTAAATCCAGGATCAATTCACCAAGCTAATATTGATTTTATAACAGTGCTATTAATCATTCTTTTTTTAGTTATCGTTTTTTCAGTTTTATTATGATTTTTTTATTGTTTTAAGTATTTGAATCAACGAATTTTCCAAAGTGATTAAAATTATTTACCACTTGAAATCAATTGAGAATGTTGGTTACAACTATAAAACCCAACTTAGTTCAACTGTCCAAGCCATGAATAGGATAAGTCAATCTAGATTAACTTAGATTAGTTCATAATAATTTCTTTTTAAGATTTTTTTTAAAAAGGTTAAAATGATATCTCTTTAAAAAATATTAAATCAAACCGAATCTTACCTAAATTTTAATCATATCACATGTTAAATTATCTAATCAATCAAGTTTGAACAAGTCAATTTTTCCAATTTGATATAAAACTTGATTTAAACATGATATCGGGTCAACAAATTACCAAGTTGAAATGTTTAGTCAGGTTTCCTATCACTGGCAGTGTTATTAAACCCGGCCCGGCCCGGCAGGTCGACCCGGGGGTTGGACCGGTTCGGGTTTGGCAAAAGACCGGTCAGTGCAACGACCCGGGCGAGACCCGACCAATACCCGGGTTTTTTTTTTCAAATGTAAAATTTGAAACCTATTAGTATATATATTTTATGTTCCCAAGAAAAAAATTATGTTTTTTCAATATGGGATAAAAAACTTTTTGATTTAAATACTTTAACTTAAAATGATAACATAATATCTTTTTAATGTGGGATTTGAAACCCATTAGTATATATACTCAATATTTACAAGAAAAAAACTATATTTTTTCAATGTGGGATTTGAAAGAAAAAAGTTATATTTTTTCAATGTGGGATTTGAAACACATTAGTATATATATTTTATGTTCACAAGAAAAAAACTATATTTTTTCAATGTGGGACAATAAACTTTTTTTGTTTAAATACTTCAACTTAAAAGCTTAACATAATATTTTTTTAATGTGAAATAAAAAAAATTTTAAAATATTCTTTTAAACTTCATTATTTACAATATGTATAGCTTATATTTACATGGATTTCTTCTTAATTTTTTCATATAAAATATTAAAACTTTAATTTTTTTAAAAAAATTTCAGGTTAATCCGAGTTAACCCAGATTGACCCATAAAACCCGAAACTCGGCTCCTTGACCGGGTCAACCCCATACCGGATTTAATAAGTATGATAACCGTGCTAGGAAGTAGTTGAAGATTAATACCATGGATTCAAGTTTTTAAAACTCTACTTCTGTAATGGTACTAGTCATGGGCTTCTAATGGGCTCGTCCTATCAGTCCGGCCCAACAATTTGTGCTGCTTAGTTTTTGTGTTTTGGGCTGTTAGCCCCTTCATGTCCCAAAAGAAAAGAAAAGAAAAAAACCCTTATTACATGTTACGACTATTATTTATTTATTTATTTATTAAATGATAAAGGATATCCTTGAACAAGCTTGCGTGTCAATTATAAGTAAAATTTATCTTCAGATAATTTGAAGGATACACTCCTTGTATTAGCATGGTGTATTAAAAAATTAAAACCCATAAAAAGAACAAACTCCCCTGAGCATTAAACTAACCAGTTAAAGTTATACATCATAACTAAAATAATATATTTCATTTAGAAAAATTCTTAAAATCTTAGTTCAATCCCTCCTAATTAGTCTCTTGATCTTTATTTGTGTTCACTCATCATAACTACTGAATATCTGAAGAAGAAGAAAAATAGAGTTAGCACATATAAACAATTAACAAAACATTAACTGATGTGATTAAATCACTCTATCTATACTCACCAAACACTATAAATTACATTATTTTTATTTATTTTTTATGGGGTTATCTCAATCTCATAAATCAGGTCACAAGTTTGGCAAGTTTACCCGCGTGAATTCTGTTTTTCGAATCCTTTTCTAACTTGAATATTTTTTTTAGTTGGGCTTCATATTTTTCTTTATTTTCTTTCCATTGATTTATCCCGATTTCAAGACTTGATTGCGGATTTGACAAGTTTACTCGAGTTGGGTCGATTTGTTTTTTTTATCATTTTTTAATTGAATATGTTTTTCAATTTCACCCTTCAACAATTCAATCTTTTTTTATTTAGATTTTTTTTTAATTTTATATTTCAATATTATGATATCTAGGAATTGAACTTCATAATTCTCTTCAATTTTCTTTTCTTGGAGTTATCCTGATCTCATGAATTTGTTTTTTTTTTTCAACTTTTAATATTGGATCTGTTGAAAATGGAGCTTCTTAATTTTTTTATTTGCTTTTTATGAAGTTATCCCGATCTCATAACTCAGGTGGTGAGTTTAATAGGTTAGCACAAGTTGACTTAAGTTTTTTTATGTCCTTTTTTTAATTGATTTTTTTCTTTCAATTCCATCATTCAACATTGAATTAATTAGGAATTGGACTAATAGCTTTTTTATTTGCTTTCTATGGGGCTATCTGATCTCACGACTTAGGTTACAGATTTGATAAGTCAAAATTTATTTTAACTTACTTTTTATATGGTTATCATAATTTTATGATCTATTTGTAGATTTGATAGGTCAACTCATACCGATTCAATATATTGTCATCTTAATATTTATAAAAAAAAAAATGCTCTCCAACATGTCGTTGTGATAATATTTATAAAAGAAAGTCATTCAATATGTATTATATTTTGAATTTATAATTATTTTTTATATTAAATATTTAAGTTTTTTTTTGGAAGAAAAGAATAAACTAATCTACTCACAGCATTTTCATTGAACCAATAATCTAATAATTGCTATATAGAAGATAATGACCCTTGATGTAAGAGTACCAACTACCAACTACCGAGCATTAACCCTAATCTATTCTAACACTAATTTATTTTTAAGATAAATCAAGCCACAAAATTCTAAATATTCCTCACTTTTGCTTAATAATATAATAACTGAGATCCTTAACGTTGTTCACACTCTCCACATAAAACTTGAGAAAAAGTAGCAAAAGTAGTCTTTGTTTCTAAAGTAAGAAAAGATAATTGCTAAATCAAAGCTACTCCTGCTTTCCACCAACCAAGAAACACACAAGAATTCATGGAAATGAAGCTACTAATTATTTTACCAATTAAAGGACCGAGAGGGTGCCAAATTGCCAATAAATATCATACCAAACCATATGCTAACCCATTCCCTAACTAACAAAATATATAGGGCGCGGGGAAAAAATTATAGTTATAGACGTAGATTATTATGAATTATAATAGTAAATTGATGATTTTTACCTTAATTAAATTAGCATAAAAGATTAAGCTTGGGGGTAATACGTTTTTTTTCTATGCAATTTCTTTGTATTTTTGTTTTCAATAAATGTACAAAAATATTTTCATATTTGGTTAGAACAGTAACATATCTTCACTATCCTTAAAAGCAAAGAAATAGATAAATGGTTGCTAGGGGCTTTTTTTTATTTCATATTTCATAGAATAGTAAAATTACAAACTTACTATTGGAATAGAATTTAATTCAGGCTTGTTTTGGGAGCATTTTGAGCTTTCATGTTGGCTTTTACATTATAATCAGATTAATAGAGGGGTAAATTGGTATTTTTCATTAATTAAAAATTATAAAACTTTTGAAATTATCAGGCACATGCTATGCACGCAATCGCGCATGGAACAGTTTTTCCACACTTTCCACACTTTGATGGCATGTACAACACCCTCCAATAATGAAGAATTCTTCTACCATATCATTAAATTCACCGCAACGTTCTATTTTTTTGATGGTGGCGCGTGTTCATTGTTTGTTGATGGATTTCCGTCGAAGATGTTTTCTTTTTATTTTTGTTCTCTCTCTTTTCTCATTCTTCTCTTGAAACTCCTGTCTAGCAATTAAAATTTCAAAATGAACCTCTTTGTTAGGGGTATTAAAGTAACAATTCATATTCTTTTAATTTGTTATTTTTTTGTCATTAGAACTTTTGTAAGTTTTTGTTTTGTTTTTATGGAAAAGTAACGTTTGATATATAGAAGATCATTAAACAATTTGTCAGGGCTATACTGAACAGGGGGGACCTCAGGAAAGATGATGATATTCAAGAGCACTGGATACTCTTGTCTTTATATTTGTCGTTGAACACAGTCAGGCATGCATGTGAACTTGTTGGTTTTTCATATCAACTAGGAGATTTCATGTCGCTGTGGACAAAATGAGCAGCCTTCTTACATCTCAAAAAACCTGCGTACCAGTACAACGTTGGGACATTCAATCATGTGTCTTTGGAGGCCATACTTCAACCTTAAAGAGCTCAACAAGAAACATAGGCCAGATGCAATTGTAGGCCCTCTTCGGTTTAAGATTCTTTCTTTTTGGCACGTCGTAATGCTTTTTTTTTTTTTTATCTTTTTGAATCGACAAGAGTATTCTAGGAATCAACCAAGATTAATTTTTTTAAAAAAACAATCTTAAAAAATAAACCTTTCACGTCGATCTTCCACATTAAAAAGAATTTAATAAATTTTATGATGCTATTGATCTGGGATGAACCTAGAAAATTAAACTTTAACCAAGATTAAGTTCTTTTAAACAAACTTCTTTAACTATAACAATTTAGATTTAGAACTTATCAATTTGGGTTTATAAATTGTTTTGATGAGATTTTATAAAATTTAAATTGTTCATATTATTTGAAATTATGTAGTGATGGAAAATGTGTTTATAGATTAATTAGATTGTGGTGGGTTTAGATTTATAATTGTATTCAACTTAGTTTTTTATTTTTATTTTTATTTTTATAACATCCTCTATCCACTTGTCTTTTTGTTTTTTTTTTTTAATTTAAAACATCAATTTAATTCTATGTAAATACTTATCCAAACTTAAGAGAAAAGTAAAAGATAAGGTTCAAGGTTCATGTTGAGGCTTCAATATGCGGGGTTTATATTGTTAAAGAGAATATCTTAACATTTATCTCATATAATTTCAAGCCTCATTTGAGAACAAGAATCAACTACATTTCAAGGTATGATGACGGTGGGGAAGTGCTTTTAAATTGAAACTTGTCAATATTTTCCTATCTTGGATGACTTGTACCTAAAAAATATTGTGAGGAGAAGATATTTGACAAAACTTGAATCCAGAAATGCACATAATTATATGCTATTTAACTGCGACAAACTGAGACTTTTTATACCATAAATATAATAATTGACATATCATTATTTGCGAACAATTTTTTTGTTATACTATTATAAACTGATAGATTGAATAGTTTCTCCTAGGCAATATTATCAATTTTTAATATCCCAAAATTCACAGCTAACTGAATCTCAATTTTTTTTTATTCTAAGATGAATAATTTTTCATGTGGTTCAAAACACATGTAAGGACTGCTTAATTATTATTATCTCTCAGAAAACTTAATTTCATTACACATTTCTCATTAATTTTTAAAGGTTGTAATCTTGTACCAAGTTTATCAAATGAAAAAGAATGCTAGTGTTACTTTGAATTTACTATGTCTGAGTCTTTAAAGAAAAGTGAAGTGCTATAATGAGTATTTCATCAATGGACAAGTTTTTCATACTGAAGAGTATGATCATGGTAGAGAAACATATAATAGTGGGGTTTGTGTTAAATGATGGATTTCTAATGAGTTTGAAGTTGACTATTATGGGAAGTTAGAAGAGGTCCTTGAATTATAATATCATAGCGAGAAGAATATAGTCTTTTTATTCAAATGATATTGGTATGATACCATTGATAGAGGAATCAAAGTAGATCCCCATCATAGTTTGGTTGAAATTAATACAAAGGCTAGACTTTGAATGTCGACAATGTCTTTATTTTCGCTAAGCAATACCAACAAGTTTATTACACATACACTCTTTCCCTTTGAAAGAATTGTTCTAGAGTTGATTGATTGTTCGTAGTTAAAACCAAACTTAGGGGTCATCTTCAAGTTGTCTAGAATGTTAACAATGAAGTAACTGCGAGAGATTATGTCTTTTAACTTGATGAATTAGTTGATTGATATTGAGTTGTTACATTTATTGACTTGGAAGAAAATTCAAATTTTTACGTTGTTGAAAATACTTTTATTAATTTTGATGTTGAGGAGTTAAATGATATTTTAAGAAGTAGTAAAGATATAAAATTGATGTTTTGATAGTGTTCATTTGGTTAGTGTAAGGTTATCGCTTGCAGGTTGACGCAGAATGGAAAACAAAACACAAGAAAACAACAAGCAATAAAGATAGAATTGTTGTTAAAAAGAGTTTTCATGCAAGAACCGTATTTTATTATTGAATAATTATCTCTAATATATTCAGCCTCTCAATATGTTTATAATTTCTTAAATAGATCATATATAAATATATCTTACAGGGTAGAAAAAGTAGAATCATAAATGAAAAAGGAAACACGATATAAAATCTGAAAATGCGTTGAAATTAAATCCAGAAAAAAAAGGGTAAAATAAAAAAAACCGAACCCCACTATTCAGAACTATACATCAAACTTCTCCGTCTACATTACAAGGTAAGTCGACGTTGGACAAGCAAAGAACCTAATCAAAGGCCCTCATTTTCTTCTGTCATACAGATCTTAAAAGAATTTCTGCAAGTCTAGGGGAGAGCCGCAAGTCCTGTTCGTTAAGCCCATCATGCATGTAATTAGAACAATAATATACTGATTTTTTTATACGACGAGGAACAACAAAAGATTCACACCTTTTGGGTGAGAATTATATATAATTAATTCAGATGAACATGTAGCCAATTGTATCAATGAATTGAGTAATTGACTGGTTATCTGCAAGGATAAGGTGGCAAGGGAATGGGGATTCTTATCCGTTGCGCGCGTGAGGTGACAATTGTATCCTTGAATTTATAAAACCTAGCAATTATTGCTTGAAGTAATTTTGTAATGCAACAAGTTAACCAGCTTTTTTCATGATAAGACACAATTAAAGAGAAAAAAGTGATCATAATAAGTTAAGGAAAAGAAATACTTTTATGGAAGGAGACAAATGATAATACATGAAGACTTTATCCATGTTTTTAACCTGCATAACAATAATAATTAATACATACTTTCATACACTTGTAGGTTCCTTGAATGCATTTCATACACTGAATTCAAACTTACTTCGGTTATGATTTCATTAACCTGTTCATTTCAGTTATTCATACTCATTTACATGTTAACCATGTATTCCTCGATTCATTTTGGTGTGTGAAGTCCTTATGCTGCATTTAACTCATTTTGTTGTTTATAACTCAAGCTTTATAACATTCATTGGTCCTTGCTATTATGACTTATTTTCTTTCGTGTATTAACCCTCACCATTAATTTGTGCATCATAATCTATCATTTTTCCCATTTAAAAGTGATTTCATATATAGTTCTTCCTTGAAGCATAATAGTTACATAATCTTGTCTCAAAATCATAATATTTATCATTCTTATTTTTTAGTCTTGTCACAAGAAGTAAGTTTCCTCTCTTGATTTCTCAAAATTCTTTCCAAATTCTTTCCTTGGTATTCAACCTCTAGCCTTCACATACATGGCCACTAAAAACAATGTTGATATCAGCTATACTGCTATCATTAGCCTCCACACATGTGCAATGTCAATACTAGTACAACCGATATCATTAGTCTCCATTACATGAACGACTAATCAAATCAGTATTGATATCAATTACCCTAATATTAATGTCGATATCGGTACAAACAATATCATTAGTCATCACTATGTGGACGAATAATCAAATCAATATCGATATTAGTTACACTGATATTATTAGCCTCCACACACATGGATGGCTAGTCAAGTTATTTTAACCGACTTTTCAATCCACTTTCATCCTCACTTTTCATTTCTTTCTTTATCTCATTACATAGTTATCAAACTTTTAAACATTAAAGACATAATTGAGTTATTTAACTAAAAGTAAATAGACTAGATATTGGGCACTTACCTAATGTTTCTTATGCGTAAACTCCAATATATTATTTTGATTTACCAAAATGTTCATTTCATTACAACATCCTTTATGACTCATTTTAGCCATCACTTTATTCATTCATTTATATAGTATGCATCATGTCATTCTTACATATCATTCCATTCATTCTCATAGTCTAATTTAACGTCTAAGTATTTCACCGACTAATTCCATTCATCTATTATATCACTTCGCTTATAACTTCTACTCATTTATATTTATCTATGTGCCAATTCTAAACACAACACAAGTAAAATTATTTAGATTACATGTTCTCAACTTCATTCCTAACATCGTAACACTATTAAAACATCAACACCTACACACTTCCACCAAGTTTTCATATTTCCCCTCTTACACCTCTAGCATTTTAATCTCACATCTTACAACTTATTTTACACGAATTTTCAACCATGTTTATGTACAATTCAACAAATAATTTCCATAATGTTATTAGAAAATAATTCTCAATACAATTCATTCACATTAAATTAACACATTCTTTGCATAAACACAATAGTAAGTGGTATCAGGATTAAGATCACCATTTCATATTTCAAATTCAAATTCAAATGTCCTTGTATTTAGTAACAAACTCCTTAAGTCTAGGTGTAAATCAGTTTCTCTGTAATCTATATGTACACTCTTTTCATTAATGGAATGCAGGGCAATATCATAAGTAAACTGCTAAGCCTACATGGTATCAGAGCAATCCAAGGTTCTCCTTCATTAGTCTCTCTTCTCTTCTGCTAAATCACGGTCTCAGCAATACTAAATTTTCTTACTTCCCAAACACGAAACCATGACCACCCCAACCAACTCCTCAGATATTCACCGTGAGGTTTCTCTCATTACCATCAATACCATTGCTCAAATACCTCTTAAACTAAATTCTACAAATTACATCTCTTGGAAACTTCAATTTGAAACGCTGTTCATTGGGTATGATCTCATTGGATATATTGATGGTTCAATACCCTGCCCTCCAAACACCATCACTACAGACAACCACACGTTCACAAATCCCTCTCATAAACTCTGGATTCGACAGGATCAACTATTGCTAAATGCCATAATCAGCTCTCTCTCGCCCACCATCATTCCTTTCATTGCCTATGCAGGTACTGCTAGGGAAGCATGGAACATCCTTGCCAACACATATGCAAAACCTTCTCGTGGTCACATCCAACAAGTCAAGGACAAACTTAAAAACCCAACCAAAGGCACTCAGACCATCACTGAGTTTCTTCATTCCATTAAAGCACGTGCTGATGAACTTGCTATCCTAGGTGCACCAGTCGATTCGGAAGATTTCACTGACAAAATTCTCGATGGCCTAGGAGATGAATACAAGGAACTCGTTCGAGCAATCCAAGCTCGTGACACACCCATCTCATTTGATGAGCTGCATGAAAAACTTCTCTCTTTTGAAGCTCATGCAACAACAGAAACCTTGGCTACGTCCTTTCCCATTACAGCCAATCCCATGCACAAGACTGCTCCTACATGGCGTGCCCCTCGTTTCAACAATCCTCGTCCCTCTTATTCCTCACCCGCCACTACTCACCAGTGGCGTTCCCCTCATTTCAGACCTCCCCTTTCATCAATCAACAACTCTCCCTATCGCCAACATCAGCCTCCATCGAAACCATATCAAGGTTTTTGCCAAATTTATGGCATTCAAGGTCACATAGCCAAACGATGTCCCTCCTTCCAACTGATCCCAATTCAGTCTTCAGCTACTGAGCATTCCTCAGCACAACATTCCACATCTTCTTGGTAGCCACGAGCTAATTTTGTGACCAACACTGCCTCAACTGATACAACCTGGCTCCTTGACAGTGGTGCCTCTCACCATGTGACTGCAGATCTTGACAATTTGTCACTCCACTCCCCCTACAATGGCCATGATGATGTCATGATTGGCGATGGTACCAGTCTCTCCATCACACATACTGGTTCTACAAAAATTTCCTCTCCCCACTTCACTTTTAAATTGTCCAATGTCCTTTGTGTGCCAACTATGAAACGCAACTTAATTTCTGTCTATCAGTTTTGCAATTCTAACAATGTTTCAGTGGAATTCTTACCATCTTTGTTTTTTGTGAAGGATCTTTAATCAGGGGCACTTCTGTTTCAAGGCAACACTAAGGATGGAGTGTATGAATGGTCGGCTTCCAACCCTGCGTCTGCACCAATCTTAGCTTTCTCCACCATCAAAACTACCTGCACCAACTGGCATCATCGTTTAGGACACCCAGCATTACCTATTTTACAGCATATTTTGCCTAATTAT
>Ga0307515_10023564_pt1 | contig 10779 bp, 6 predicted proteins | sample 17_EM_MG_FD_194513 | JGI IMG/M metagenome (GOLD analysis project Ga0307515, IMG submission 194513) | Populus trichocarpa ectomycorrhiza microbial communities from riparian zone in the Pacific Northwest, United States - 17_EM | ecosystem: Host-associated > Plants > Roots > Unclassified | place...
TGAGCTAGTGGCCGTAACTTAGCCGACGGATGGACAGGAAGTTTCCGATGGACAGGGGTATAAAAATGTTAATTAAATGCCATGACCACCAGTGGTCGGCCGGCTTATGGTAACTTAGCTGGGCACCTCCCTTCGGGGGTGAATGCAAAATGATTACAAACAAACAAACGCGTATGCTCTGACATGAGACGCATCACCCTGGTCCTTATGCATATCCTCATACAGCCACCATCTTCATACAAGTCTTCATTCTCATACAAGATATCAGACGGTGCTGAGACTCACGATCCAAGTACACATGCAACATGAGATGTTGCATATATGGTTTATCTCCCTGACGTATGGCTTCAGTTGGGCTGATGCATAATCACTCTAAGATGATGGTCATTCCAGACTCAGCTGGAGATGCCAGCTGAGTGCGCATGCATGCGTACAAGACATACTCCGAATACCGTATATATAAGAGCACGAATGTACCTGTACTTAAGAATACAAGCTTCTAGCAATTAGTACATTTCAACATGAGACGTAACTTGTGAGACGAGTGATGATTTGTGCATCTTACGAAGCACTGAAGTTTTAGGGTTGGAGTTGGAATCGATGTATAACTGGGGATTCACTGTTGATATTGAGTGATCTGAAGTAGTGCTCTGGGACAATGATATCAGACAGCAAATAAGCCATCGGTCGAAGTTTGCCACGTTGATACCTTCAATCTGGCAGTCATTATAATTAGATAGAAACACAGCCTAAACAACTTCTGTCCAGAGTGTACCCGTACCATCTGATTGTGTCGGTTGTTCGGTGCTCTGTTACATCAATACCGGGAATATCAAATTGATACTCGGTGAGAACCGTAGATAGGTCGTCAATTGAAAACGAAGGCCAGTTTCAGCACCGAGGGGGTGTACAACATACAAAGAGTTCTGTGGTGATTTACATTTCTAGAAAAACGAGAGGTACTCGAGTTGCAATGATACTCGCATATGATACACATAATAGAAAGACTCCGAAGCATTGATGTAGTCAACAACAACTGTAATAATTGTGGATGTTTTGATAATTTGATGACTAACAACTTTTCCGGTCTGGTTTCACACCATATCTATCCTGAGAATGTTGTAAACCTGATCACTGCAGGCTATTGAAGCGATTTACCACGAAGACAGAAAGGTACACATCCGCGCCGAACAAAATGTCAGAACAAGCTCATCCAGAACAGAAAAATTGCACAGAATCCCGCAGCACAATTACCGAGGCTGTTACTCCAGCAACCTACATCTTTGCATAAATTAGCGATTGTACTCGCATGGTAGGCTAGAAAACACAAGACGTACCTAGTCGCTGAGCTCCTCGGCGGTAGGAGCATCGGTCTTAAAGTCAACGGCGTGTTCCATTGCTAATTCATGTTAATACACTGGATAGGTTATGTGGGCATGAGACGTACCGGTACCACAGGGTTTGCGAGGTTTAGAACGGGAACACCTCGTGCAGTATGCACGTGTGTCGGGATTTGTTGTGCTACACTTCGGACAGTACCAAGTCATTTTGCTTGATGTGGGAAAATATGGAAGTTAGTAGTTGAGTTGATATTTTAAAGACGATAAAATCGCGAGATCGTTCGATATTGTGGAAATTGGGTAATCGAAATGATGGTGGATGTTGTTGAAAACGTTAGCTGGATTGAAGCTGATGGTGAGAATGGGAGGGAGGAGAGGATCATCGAGGGTTTATATACTGGGTATTAAGGGTCAAATGTTTTTCTATTCAACACTTTCAAGGTGGACGTTCAATGTACTTGTCAATGGATTTAGTGGCGAGGGATAAGTGTCCTCTGTCGAACTAGCAGTCTAAAATTCAAGAAACCTGGCTTTACGAGCGGCCACCCTCTAGTTCGCAAATTAACCTCAAATCTACAGATGGGACCTTTGAAAAATCTGGTTATATCGGGTAATAATCATTGAATTTGTTTGGATCCAGATAGCTTGCAGGTGAGACGAAAAGGCTGGGCAGAAGAATACTAGATACTTAGCCTATAAATCAGTAGGCGGCAGGTAGAAACCATGCTAATTAAATTTTTTTATGGAATTCTAATTGCTACTGCAGATAACGCCACTGCTAATGTCGCATCTATACTGATTTCATCAGGCCTATTACTGTATCATATTTGCCCGGATCATATCTTGGAGTAGCTGGGGTGCCTTGTGATGAGGCCGAGACCTGCCGCTGAAACCAAGGGTGCTAATGAAGAGCTCTAACTGCGGGCTCCAATCTTATCTTAACTAGTGAATCCTTTAATTCTCTTCTGCCCTGGCTATAGGTACTAGCAAAAAGTAAAAAGGCAAGAGACATCGCCAAGGCAACAAATTCCAGAAAAGAATGAAAGCTGGAATGAAAGCTGAGACAAGAAAAGCAATCCCCTATGAGGAATAGATAGTGGTAAGAGCTAACAGTGCAAGCTAAATTGTATGCCTTTAAATGATCTCGCCTTCTTTCACGCTGTTATCATCATTGTCGACGGCCTCTTCGCTCGGATTGGGCGGATCAACGCCATGGCCGCTACTGTCCTGAGTGGCACTGCGCTGAAGAAAAGCAAGAGGCGGCGCCTCTGCATTCGTGACGGTTGTAGGTCTGGCCACACTAGGTCCACCAGCATTTGACATTCCGACAGACGGTACTCCACCGGCAACACCTCCCGCAGCAGTTCTAGTATCCCCACCTGCGTGGGCGGTGGAATCTCTCGATCCACCCCCACGGGCACTAACGTGGCCTCCTCGATGGGCGGAAAAGACCCCACCACGACCACCGTGAGTAGCGGCAGTGAATTGTCTTGTGGCAAGAGCCGAAGTGTTTCCTCCTTCATCCTCCCTAGGCCTGATTACTCCCTGTGAGAGGACCAGATCATAGTGTGTATGTCCGGTCTCATCAGAAGCCAAGCGGTATATATAGATATACTTCCAACCGATTCCCCAAACACGCTCTAGGAAATCGTGACGGTAGACAGCTGGGACGCGTGCGAGTGGGTTATTGACAGAGGTCACTGGCTCGTGGATACGCGTGTGGCGGAAGGAAAAGGTTCTACCACTGTCACCTGCCTCATGGGCAACTATATGAAGGAATGTCTGCCAACCATCAGCTAGTCTGAAAAATTGGAGGAAAATGAAATATACACGGAGGTCAACCCCAGGGGGAAGACTGTAGTGCCCATAGACCCTTCCACCTGTGAGCCCCTCGTAGTGACTGATGATGAAAGTCGCCATAGTCGGGGAAACAGTACCAAGGTGCGGCTGGAAACTGTCAGCGGAGAACGAGGGATATGGAAGATAACATACAGGTGGAGCAATGACAACAGTTCCCGGAGATTGTGGGAACGACTGGAGCACGTGACTGTGGGTTTGGCCAACAGGGTTTTGCTGTGCCTGAGCAGTGAAGCTCATCGATGCTGGACGATTAGCACGTAATCCTAGAGGTGGCTCACGTTGCGGAAGACGCGGTGGCTGGGGAAGCACCGGTTGCCCAGCGGCTGGTGGTGCTGGGGCTCCGTTTGGCGAGGCAGGGATGAGAGGCATGCTTACGTATTGGCAGAAGAGAGGTTGATGAGAGTGGATGTCAAATTGTTAGATGGGATAGAGCCTTTTAAAAGATATCTCAATCCGGGTCGAACCTCCACCCAGGAAACCGTATAATGCAATCCTTAGCCTGATGCCATAAGGGTCAAACTCCCAACGTAATTGTGAGTGACAGTGTAGTTAAGGTCCCGTAGCATAAGTTTAGATTTTTGCCACTAGATTCTAATATCCTCATGTCGATATGATATGGCTTAGAGATGGTGGTGCCTACATTTCTTCTACACGTACAGTTCTATTCTACTTCAATTAGCTGCAGGATACCAACTAACTTAACTCACATACCCTGATGTTTTGAAGTACGAACTCAACACAAAATATTTTATCGAAACAAAATAAGTAGTACTGAGTAGAGAGACCTTACCTCCGTGTGCTGGTCCACTGCAGATCTATAGTCTCAACATAAAAGCCGATCGAGCAAGTATCAAGAGAGATATTAACACCAGAAATACAGTACATGTTGGGAAAATGGAACAGGTACACACTTAGATACCGACAACTGGAGGGAGATAATTTTAGGGTACATAAGACAATGTAAAAGAAAAGGTTAGAGAGAAAAGGAAAGCAAAATGGTCCAAGGGGGCCCCATCCTTAGTCGTCACACTGACCTCCTTGTTATAGTCCAGTCACGGAGGCTGTCCGTCTGTGGAGTGACCGGTCAGGTCACGGAGGCCCACCTTCCATGAACGACTGGTTCGTTCGCGGAGTGTATACCCCACCTCTTTGAACTGACTAGTTCGTTTGCGGAGTCAATCAAAAATTATAAATACTCTGTACATAATCATGATCCCTACGATCGGCTGCATCTTGGACGTCCTGGCACAACTACAATTACACTGTGCTCTATATCGTCGTTTAAAATCGTCTCCTCTTCCTCCTTTCCCTCATCCAGAGCCTTCCCTGTGGCCACTTCCTCCTCGAGAATTTCTCCATCCTCAGTATCTAGTTCTGTCAAACTGTAGCTCTCACACCTGGAGCCGGGCCCAGGGCAGCGACTGGCGAGGCGGATCAACAGAAGGGCGCGGAATCTCCTCGCCCACGGCATCGCAACCGAGATCCACTGGGTCCCGGGACACTCCGGCATCCCCGGGAACGAAGAAGCAGACCGTCAGGCGAACTTGGCCCGAGACGCAAGCGGAAGCACAGTGATAGAGCGGCCGTACACCTCGGCCTCGAATAGAGCTCGACGAATCTCCGAAGAAAGGTCGGCAGCCAAAGCGAAGTGGGAGGCCGACAAGTGCAGCAAGCACTTCAGCTACAGACTCAAGGGCAAGACGGGGACCAAGAGACCTGTTCCGATGACAAGTGTGAAGTCGCTGGCCACCAGGTTCTACAGACTAAAGTGCGAGCATGCACCCACTGGAGTCTACCTAAAATGGTTCGGCCATTGAGAGGACGACAAATGCTGGTGGTGCGGCGGCGGAGGCAGGACGGCGGCCCAGACGCGGGAACACCTCTTCCGCCACTGCAGCCGGTGGAGAGACCAGCAGAAAGCACTATGGAAGGCAGTGGGAAAGGCGACGGGCTGGAAAGCGGGCAGGTGCCGACACGTGCAGATCTCTGAGCTGTTTTCCATAGAAGAGTGCGACCAAGCGGTGATGGACTTCCTGGCGGCTACTGAAGTCGGGAAGTTCCCGCCCAAATGAATGGCGGTATGGAGCGGGCGAAGAGGCTGACTCAGGTGCGGGGGGGAGGCGGCAGTGGACTTATATACGTTCTCTTTTCTTTTCTTGTCTTTCCTTTTCTGTTCTGGTCCATCTCTCAACTGTCATATGTCAGCGGGGATGAAGGGTAGCGGGGGGGGAGCTCCGCCATCTAGCCGGCTCGCCCGGAGGCGGAGCCTCAGGCCGCGCAATGATTCCAGTAGTCCTGGGGTGGACCAGTCCGGACCGGACCGATCCGGGACTGAGCCCTACCTCAGACTGGACCAGTACTGCAAAGTGTCGTGTCGTAGTCCAGTTCAGACCAGACTGATCCCGGTCTAGACCAGACTGAGCCTTACCCCAGACCGGGATCATTCGGACTGGTGGAATCATTGCTCAGGTGGAGCCGCGGCTGTTGTGTTCCGTTCGAGATGGAAAGTACTAGATCGCGCTGCTTCAATGACTTATATTTAAACTGAACAAGTTTGTATGAAGATCATTTGCATAGCTGCACTGAATGTACTTAGTTGGGCTGGTTGAACATACTCAGTTGCGATCATTGAATTCCGCTGGATAGAGCCAGCTAAGTGTAAGTACATGCGTGCGGAGCAGAGTATTTGCAATTTTGGATTGACTCCACGAATGAACCAGTCAGTTCACGCAATGATTCCACCAGTCCGGACGGACCCGGTCTGGGGTAGGGCTCAGTACGATCCGGTCCAACCGTTAGGTCAGACTGGACCGAGCCCAAGACTGGCAGTCTGGGACTGGACAGGCTTGGTCTGGACCAGTCTGCTCACGCTTGCAATTTCGACATTGTTTCTTAGTCAAGTACCACTGAAAACATGACTCATCCTCACATTTATCACCGCACACCTCTGGATATCCACTCTGGGTGAACTTATGATGGTTCTGTCTGTATATTTGGTGCCATCTAGATATATTTCCCCCATTGAAAGACCGATACAGTGAAAAAATACCCCAAACCTGGACACTGTGCTGGACTGGTCCAAATCAGTCCAGGCCAGTTCAGTCCAGGTCCAGAAAAAGTGGGGATTGGTTCGATCCTGGTCCAAAAATCACTCGAAGTGGATTGCACTAGACTTGGATGGTCCTGGTCTGGACAGGTTCGATGCTGGACTGGTGGAATCATTGAGTTCACGGAGGTGGGGTATCGACTCTGGGAACAAATCAGTCACTCCACCGATGGACAGCCTCCGTGAATAGACTAGAACATACTACATTATCTGCCTTAGGGTGTCCATTGCAGTTACATAACATCTAGCATCATGGAATTATTGTAGCCTCCCAGAATAATAGCCTAGAATGTAAAGCATGCACATGTCATCTACCAGGAGATTTGTTGCATAAATAAATCTGACTGAGCTGACTATAAGCGTAGGGTTAATGGTAATGCATCCGGAACGGCTCAAGACACAACCCTCTTGTAAATATCTTGCGGAAGTCTTCTTATTTTTCTTCTCTGTGAATTATAGTCTATACACATGTTCTCCCCATATTACAACGTGACGAGCATCATGGAGAGAACTGCTATAGCGCACAGTCTGGCGAGAGAACCAACCAGATATTTATTGGCTGTGTGTGAGTCTGTTAGAACATGTGGGTCAAGGTGATATATCCTGCAATGTTGCGATTCGAATTTACAAGCACAGAATAACAGCTGCATCAAAAACCTTTTGCCAACGGATGACGCTCTGCGTTCAAGTTAACTTAGCTTTCAGAAATTTGAGAATAGCGACATAAAATGAATGGGACCACTTACAACCCCAGCTGCTTCCAAGAAAGTCTTGACATGTTCTGCCATAGCCTTGCTAGTAGTACCTTTTCTGAATTCAGGGGCTTGTACAATTTATTTGTGCCCCTCTCTTACAATCCAAGCCAATGATTCCACCAGTCCAGCATTGGACCAGTCCAGAGTGGGTCCGTCCAAGTCCTGTTCAACTCAGTCCGAGTAATTTTTGGCCCAGGATCGGACCAATCCCCACTTTTTCTGGACCTGGACTGAATTGGTCTGGACTGATTTGGACCAGCCCAGCAGAGTGTCCAGGTGTAGGGCATTTTTTCACTGTATTGGTCTTTTAATGGGGGAAATATATCTTGATGGCACTAAATTTACAGACAGAACTGTCATGATTTCACCCAGTGTGGGTATCCAGAGGTGGGTGGTGATAAATCTGACATCAGCAAAATGTAAATCGGTCCGGAAGCAACACGCAAACCTCCCAGACACTCCGGTAGCCCTCACCAGTGCTTCTAAGTACTTCCAGATGCTCCCAGGCCCCCCTGGAGCTTTGCATAGTGCTCTCAGACTCTGCAAGAGCATTCTCAGGTGCTCCTGAAAGCACCTGCAGTTATGGAGGTGCATTCAGGATGCTACGAGATTTGACTATTAGGATAGTCAAATTTTGGAGCAGCTGAGACCTCTGCGCAGGTCTGTGGGAGACTTCGAGCGCAGCTGAGACCGCTGCGCAGCTCTGCGGGAGACTTGGTGCCGTATTCTCACAGCAGTGGTTCTTAGGGTTCCATAAGCACAAGGCATTTCGTCTATCATATTCGTCTTTGTTACAGTCACAAGATTCGCTACCTCATAATATGGCATGCATTATTTAAGTATCTCTATATATATACATACGGTCAATCGGGCCACAGATGGTAGTCGAGCATAATCGGAGGAGCACCTGCAGATGCACCACTTGGAGGCCGTTGTGGTGAAACGACGGAGCTAGAAGGCAGAGAGCCCACCATCAACATTCTGCCACACCTCTCGCGACATCCAAACGGAATTCGTGAGAAATAGCGGTTATAGCTCGAGGAGCGTAGGAAGGTGAGAAGATATGATACTACCCGGCCGTGAGGATCCACGCAATTGCGTGGATCCACGAAATCTCGGAAAGAGCGAGTGAGACCAAAAGTTGGGAAAGATAGAGTGTATATTTTCGTCATATGATAAGATGAGATGAAAATGAGATGATGTCTATTACCCGGGGTTCCCGAATATATACTCCCTGTCGCTCAGTCCACCTCCGTTACCCTGTATCTCCGTACACCTGCCGTCGCTCCTTAACGATGTACTTGGAGGCCGTGATCGAGCGAGTTTGGAGATGCACTGGAGGCGATGGTCGAGCGAGTTTGGAGATGCACTTTGAGGCCGTGATCGAGCGAGTTTGGAGATGCAATTGGAGACCGAGATTGAGTGAACTCAGAGATGCACTGGGAGGCCGTGATCGAGCGAGTGTGGACATGCACTTGGAGGCCGAGATCGAGTGAACTCAGAGATGCACTCCGAGGCTGTGATCGAGCGAGTTTGGAGATGCACTTGCAGGCTATGATCGAACGAGATTGGAGGAGTACTTGGAGGCGGTCGATTTGGAGGGAGGCGCGACGGCAGCTGAGACTCTATTCATTAGTTAACTTGTAATTGTGGGAATGTAGAGAGTTGAGTACAACAACATCCGCCGAGAGATGAGAAACTGGCTGGGAGCGGGAGACTGTCGATCTTGGGATGATGCTGTACTTGGTGTATGCTGTACTCGGTGTTAACTCATGATCATGGCATGGAGAGATAGAGAGGGATGACTTAACTTCGTGTGTTTAGGTGATGGTAGAGTTGAGCACAAGAAAGAGAGAGATCAGAGGAGAAGGGGGAAATCATCATGAGAAACTTGGACTTAAGAGAATTTCGTGTGCGAGTCAATTTACCATCCCCGATACGGCAGGTACGAGTCCCGATCCGGCGGGTAATTACACCGATACGAGGTCTTCTAAACCCAATCAGGCAAGTCGTACTCCTGATTTCTCATATCCGCTCGTATCCTCCATATCGTTCTCACCTTCATCCCCCATCTCTCTCTTTCTCGTCCACAACTCTACCATCATCGCAAGAACACAAAGTTAAGTCATCCCTCTCTATCTCTCCATGCCATCATCATGAGTTAACACCGAGTGCAGCATACACCGAGCGCAGCATACACCGAGTACCGCATACACCTAAGATTGTCTGTCGTCCCTACATTCTCACGATTTCGAGTTGACCCCTGAATGTAGCTTCAGCTTCCGGCGTACCTCCCTACAGATCGACCGCCACCAGCCAGTTCTCCATAAAAGCTTCAAAGGTAAAGTCACCTCGTCACATTCCCACGGTTTCGAGTTAACTAACTGATGAATTGAGTCTCGCACCTGGCGCGCCTCCCATCGACCGAGATCGACCACCTCCAGATCGACCACCTCCAAGTACTCCTCCAATCTCGCTCGATCATAGTCTGCAAGTGCATCTCCAAACTCGCTCGATCACGGTCTCGGAGTGTATCTCTGAGTCCACTCGATCCTGGCCTCCAAGTGCATCTCCGAACTCGCTCGATCGCGGCCTCCAAGTGCATCTCTGAGTTCACTCGATCTCCAAGTGCATCTCCAAACTTGCTCGATCACGGCCTCGGAGTGTATCTCTGAGTTCACTCGATCGTCATCTTCAGGCGCACCTCGAATTGCTCTCAAGCACCGCCTGCAGCCAGTCCAGATATACTGTGTGTAGATGGGTAGCTATATAGATACATAGATACATAGATGAGAATCCACACTGAATACATAAGTTTTAAAAATCGTTCAACGATAAGTAGTAGCTATGATTTCCAGGCGCACCTGCAGCGTTCCCAGAGAAGATGTTTTTCCCAGACTGCTCTACAGTGATTCAACGTGCTCCCAGGCTTGTGGTCGGCGCTCTCAGGCCTGTCGCCGGCGTTCCCAGGTGCTCCCAGGCTTGTCGCCGGCGCTCCCAGGTGCTCCCAGGCTTGTGGTCGGCGCTCCCAGACTTGTCGCCGGCGCTCCCAGGTGCTCCCAGGTGCACCTGAAGGCCACTGCATCGGTCCAGTAAACTCTAGGATTTGACCACCCTGGGATTCTGGTCCGACAACTTTCAGACACTCCCAGAGGCTCCCAGTGACCAAAATACATTTTGCTGATGGAGGATCAGTCATGTTTTCAGTGGTACTTGACTAAGAAACAATATCAAAACTGCAAGTGTGTGTGGACTGGTCCTGACCAAGCCCGTCCAGTCCCAGACGACCAGTCTTGGGCTTGGTGCAGTCCAACCTAATGGTTGGACCGGACCGTACCGAGCACTACCCAAGACCCGGTCTATCCGGACAGGTGGAATCATTGATCCAAGCAGTGCTTGCACCTTCTGTATTAGCGTTTCCAGTCCAGGAACATAGACAGGTGTTTTGATATCCCAAATATCGGAGGCTGTCAATTCATAGTCTCGAGCACTTGTTGATTGATAGTGCCTTCCATATGCTGCTGAGGAACGTTGGCCTAGTTTCTCAGTTTCTCAGCAAAAGCTAGGTAAAGTATCTGAAAGTGTTCTCTTTGTTGGACCAATCCTGGCGCAGAGGGAAGCGTACGTCGACTTATGGTGCAGCTGCCAAATTGGTGATGCGTATATTGACTTGTCTATTCATCTATTTGACACGTACACAAGTAAAGTGAATGCGGCT